>UMGS01013463.1_pt1 | contig 21459 bp, 24 predicted proteins | sample 1965341 | NCBI WGS metagenome assembly UMGS01 (sample SAMEA4836079, study PRJEB28245) | human gut metagenome | biome: gut microbiome; material: fecal sample | place: Denmark | collected 2008 | reverse complement strand
TATTATTTTTATTAGTTTTTCTTATATCATGTATGTTTAGGCAAAAACAATTAAAAATAAGTATTATAAAAAAGTGTGTTATAGAGAATCTTATAGAAGAAAAATTAAAAGAAGATAATTAGTAACACTTTTTTTAGATAGTTGAGACAGCTTAAAAGGCTGTCTTTTTTATACATAAATTTAAAGGAGGTCGATATAATGGAGAGAATAGAACCTATTTTTAAGAGTTAATTTTTAATCAATGTGAATATCTAAAATCAAAATTTAATTAATTATTTAATTTTTTAGATATATTGTCATAAAATTATATTTCACGTCCATATTCTACTTGTATAAAGTATCTACATTGTATATACTAGAGATAAAAAGCAAGGATGTGAGAGAAATGATTGTAAGTATAGCTAAATGGGGAAATAGCCATGCAATTCGTATTCCAAAAGAAATTTTAGAAAAAGCCAAATTGGGTACAAATGATAAAATAGAAATATTTTTTAATGGCCAAGAAATCACAATAAAAAAGATGGATACAAGCAAAAGTGCACGTCTTGCCCAACGTTTTGCTGATTATCAAGGAACGTATAAATGTGAAGAACTCGATTCTGGATTTGCTGTAGGAAAAGAGGTTCTAGAATGAAATCATATCCGCAAGTTGGCGATATTATACGCATTGATTTTGATCCGCAAAGTGGCAAAGAAATAAAAAAAGCGCGCCCAGCTTTAGTGGTTTCTTGTGATTTTTTTAATGAGAAAATAGGGTTGGTAATGGTTTGTCCGATTACTTCAACGATTAGAAATTTCCCTTTGCATGTAAAACTGGATTCACGAACAACAACACAAGGAGAAATTATGTGTGAGCAATTAAAATCATTGGATTTTACTGCACGTTCATGGAAGTTTTTCGAAAAAGTACCTGATGATATTCTAGATAATGTAGTTGACATACTTAGTGACGTAATTGGACAGTAAATAGAGCCAATCAAGGCAGCTTAAAAGGCTGTCTATTTTTATACCCAAAAAGGAGGTAATTTATCTATGGCATGTTTAAATGCTACAGCAACAACGGTAAAACAGCTTATGCAAGACATTACTGCATTTCTTATCGATGAAAACAATTTTACATCGGGAAATGCTTGGAAACTGCTAAGCCCATCTATATTGGATGAAAATACTACCGAGGTTATTTTAGAGGGGAAAGGTGATAGTCAAGATAAGATTTATGTCGGAATGAAGTGGCAAAAATTTAGTGAAGACCAAGAAAACATATTACTTAATGGATTCGCTGGTTATGATCCTAATTTAGCTTGGTATGAACAACCAGGAGCAATTCCAGAAACATCTAAACTACCTTGCGTTCCTCTAGCTAAAGATGTTTTAATGACCTACTGGTTAACAGCCAACACACAAAGATTTACGTTTCGGGTTGAAATGAGTAATCAATATGAAGGTGCTTATCTTGGCTTTATGAATCCCATCGCAATAGAACGTCAATATCCATACCCACTTGTTATAGGAGGTAGTGCATTTGAAGGAATGAGCTGGACGAATCATAGTGATTCGCATAGCTTATTTATAAATCCAGTAGCTTCTGGAGGGTTTTCATCACTTTGTATCCGTAGACCTGATGGTACTTGGAGATATGGAGGCAATAATTTATTTACTTGGCCAATTGATACAACACCAGTAGATACCTTTACTATTTATAAAAAGACCGGATTAGAAAATCCTATTGAAGATAATATGTTTTATCCCGTTTTAGTTTACGAAACAAATCCTGTAGGTATAATTGGAGAGCTTGATGGTGTATATTGGCTAGGAAACCGTGTGGATTTAGCAGCTAAAGATAATGTAATTTATAAAGACGTGACCTATAAGGTCTTTAACAATGTCTATAATCGTAATGATGATGCCTACCATGCAATGAAATGGGTGTGATAATATGCTCAATTATACAAAAGGCATAGCAACAGATTTTAACGACTTGATTCGCAAAATCGTTGTATGGGTTACGGATGAAACGATTCATGGAAAAGATGTTTGGAAGGTTATGCGTAACGAACCATGGCCAAGAGGTACTATATTAAAAGCGCATGGATTTAAAGACGGTGAAATTAACTATATTGGACTTATGCCGAATACAATTGTTAAAGGCGATACTTATAAAAATTGGTTGATGAAGAAAGAAAATCTTGCTACGTATTTTGTTTGGAGCGATAAAGGCTTAAAACAAAATGGGCAAGATTTTTTTGTAAGTGGAAACGAAATAAGAACTGAAAATGCTATTCATACGTTTACAGAAACCCCCGATATATTTGAACGTTCATCACAAGTTCTACATTTAGGTACATTTAAACAATATAGTGAATTGCTAGACTGGCATGAGCAGGCCGGAGGGATGGATTTTACAGATTTACCTTTAATGAATTTGCAATACACAACGAAAATAGGTAACGCGAATCCTTATATGCAAGATTTTAATCCTCCGGTTTATCCAGGAGTCGGATATCCTTCATTGTCCTTAGATAGCAATGGACCGACTATTGGAACTTTTAAATATTGGCTGCTTAAAGATAGGAACTGCCTTATTATTGTGATGAACAATGCAGAAAAATGGGACAGTGCATTTATTGGATTGACGAATCCTTATGATCATGAAGAATACGCTTTTCCTGCTGCTGTAATTGGTGGCACAAGTGGACTTGTGCCATTTGGAAAAGACGTAAAATATACTTCAAATCAAATTACTCCTAGTGCTGTTATCGGTTTAAAAGTAGATTATCATCCTGATAACTGGCATCTAGGTCATGGAATACCTGTATTTGCAACAGCAGGCATAGATCATCCTCTTTGCCCTACGCAAGCTATGCTCATGCTTCCGGATGGTAGATGGCAAGGATTTGCTAATTATGTACAGTCATTAAATGCAGTAAGTGAGCATAGCTGTAATGGAAGCCGTGTTACCAAACATTATTTTTTGCGAACAGAACCAATAAGACCAAGTAAAATAAATTTTTATATTAGACCTACTGACGCTGATCTTACGGATTTTTCTCATGTATATGATAAAAACCAAGATAACTATATTTATAAATTAGAACCGGTTGAATTTATGCAAGCAGACGAAGAACGAAAAGGTGTTTTAGGAAAAATTCCTTATATGTATTATCCGAGTCATGCACCAGTTAGATATGGTGAAATTACGATTAACGATAAAAAATATTTAATGCTGCCAAATGTGTGGGAAAAGCGAAAGTTTCACTTACTTGGCCAAGCAGGTGTTATCTATGATGTTGACTTAAATGTACTCTTAGCGAGAGATTTAAAAAATGAAAAAATAGCAAGAATGATGAATCTTGTTATTCGATTGGAGGAATAACAATGGCATATCAGAAGTTTACTGAACTTACAAATGCAAATGCAATCATGGAAAAAATCAGTGAATATGCCGCAAATCAAGGCTGGGTAGTGTTAGAAAATAATATATCTGATTTGCCGATAGATGGCAGTGCTAACAGTGATGGACTTAGATTAGCAGTGAAAAGTCCTGATGGAAATGTATTTGCAGTATTTAGAAGTGCCAATGGGAAAAAGATATTTCCATCACAAAAAAATGATACAAATGCACATGGAATAGGGCTTACATGCGCAACTGCATACACCTCTAAACCAGCATCGGGTTATTGGTATGATCAACCGAATGTAGTTCGTGAATATGGAACGCAACAAGCAATAGGTGTAGGAATCCCAGTAAATCCGAATGGAAGTCATACGCTTTATATGAATTCGATAATGAATCCTACCCCGATGTTAGTAATTAGCATAGAAACAAGTGGAGTTTTTCAACATCTAGCAGTTGGATATCTTCAAAAAGTCGGCAATTGGGATGGGGGATTAATTTTTTCTGGAAGTCGCAACAGTTACAATATGTTTACTGCTTCGTCATCTTTTGATGCAACAACAATTGAAACAGAATCTAAGCCTATATTCTCAATGACAACTGAGGCAAACACTTTTCTTCGAATGGATATTGATGCTGCACCAATTCGCCTGCCATCTGTTCTTTGGGCAAGTGCGGGGAAAAACAGTATAGCTTCATTTGCAAATTGCTATACCGGCAAACAATTAGGATTACCTGTAAAAACAAGTGAGGTAAAAGCATCCGCATGGAACGCAAATGTACCTGATTATACAAAACTACAAAGTAAATCAAGTACTGATACAGGAGTAAATGTAAATACGCTTAACTGTATTACAGTCAATATGAATCTTGTTGCCTATGTGATTCGTGATCCAGATGGATTAAGAAATTTTAGTCCAGTTGGATATGTGCCTGGAATCTATTTTATTTCAATGAGAAATGTTGCACCAGCGCAAACCTATGAAATCAGTTATCCGAAATCCGGGTATCTTCATCAAGTATTTCCGTATACACGCAGACGTGGTATCTATGGTATGGACGGTTTTTCATTGCAACAAGAAGAATAGGGGGATGAATGATGCCGACCGGACAAATGCATCCTAGTTTTGGTGGTTTTTCCTTTGGCACAAAAAGTCTAAGTAAGCCTCCAAAACCTTATTTTTCAACAAAGCTGAAACCACTTAATTCAATAGGGAAAAATAAAAATTCTATTATCTATGGTGATGAGGCAACACCGGATTTTACAGATTTATTATCAGTTCTTTGGGGAGACAATGAGCCGATTGCAGTTGATAAACTACAAGAAGGGTATACTTACCTGTGGAATATTGGACAAGGCACTCTCACGATCACCGATGAAAATGATTCCCTCGTAACAATCAGAAAAATATCGTCCTGGAGTGATTTAGGCATTGAAGCATATATTTTAGAAAGTCATCAATTTCAATATTTGCTTGATGCTAGTTATGACGATGATGTGTATCTGATTGGCAGCAGGCAGAAAACAAATCGTGAATGTTCGGCAATGACAATTATGTATGGTGAATTTGACCAATATTTAAAAGGTGTACTTCATGTTGCCTATAAAAGATTGTATGATTGGTTAGCTGATGAAACAAACCTCACTGGAAGTGATACTTACGAATGTATGGGTGCAATTGAAGAGCTGAGAACCTTCTTAAAAGCACTTATTATCAATCTGGCTGCAAAAGCCGATTTTACAAAAAACATTTCTCTTGTAGATACAGGCGGTACAGGAAAACGTGTAATTGTAGACCGAAATGGCGTTTATGTAAAAATCGCAAATTATCTGATGGCATATACAGTGTCTATGAGTATCATGCAAGCGGATAAACATTGCTATGAACCCTGGATGCTTTGGCAAATGTTTAAATGGCTTGGGCAAAGCAGCTCAATAGAAATTGAAGATACAATCTTTGATTTAAGTCCGATGTGGTAGGTGGGGTAAAATGTCAGATAAAATAGTTGAGAAACTTGAATATAAAACGCAAATTCATACTGCATGGAATGGCAGTGAACAGCGCATGGCACTCAGGAGCGAACCAAGAAGATTTGTTTCCTATGACTATATTGGCAACGAAACATGGCAAAGTCAGTATCTGAGAATGCTAACCTTCGGACAGCAAACACAGCGTATACAATTCCCATTATGGCACGCAAAATGCAATTTGGAGATGAAACAGTACAAAGGGCAAGCAAATATAACAATTCCAACAGCAGCACTTTGGGGCTATAGGAATATTGGCTCTGTAATGCTCTGGACAAATGATCGTGACGGTGGCGTAAAATACGATATCAAATACATCACAGCAAACGGTGTAATCGGACTTACCAAGCAGCTTACCTCAGATTGGGAGGCTTTTAGTACAGTTGTTGTTCCGGTATTTTATGGCGTTCTGCAGCAGGAAGATAACTATTCAAACACGCATTCCAATCTATCAACAATGACAATTAATCTTGAACTGTTGCAAAATCAAAATGCACCTGCATTTCCACCAGCCTGGGATGAATTTCATGTAGAAACAACCATGCGAGATACCTGCCCGGACAGAGGTTTACCGGATACCTATATGGGAGCTGAAGTCTTTAAGGACGAACCGCCATGGCTGGATAATATAGCGGCAAACTATAGCAAAAATGCAAATCGCTTGGATAATGAAACGGGAGTATTTCGGTTTGATTTAAAATCTTATGACACGGCCGAAACACGGCAAATAAAATATATGGGAATCTCACGTGCTGAAGGATACAACTTTCAGCGTTTTTTTATGCGCTGTAAAGGGATGCTCAAATCGTTTTACGCACCAACATGGATGAATGATTTAGAACTTGCAGGCGATATGCCAAGCGGACAAATTTATCTTCTGGTAAATTTCAATATGTTTTGGAAGTATTATGCGAAATCGAAGCGCAGAAGGACAATCGTTATTTTCTACTTAAATGGTACTTGCGAAATACTGAAAATCGCCGGCTATTCAATTGACGATACAGGCAAATATGGCAAGATTTACTTAGAAAATCCGCTTACTCATTCGCTGCTGAAAAAACAGGTTGCCATGATTTCATTCTTCTGCAGATACCGCTTTGGAAATGATGCGCTAACGATAGATCATGATACTTTAGAGATTTCTACAATGGACTTGAATTTCGTGGAGGTGGATGAATAATGGCAAAAACCAATATTGAAAAATACGAGAATTCCGTGCAAGATGGCGTTCCGGTGGAATGCTACAAATTTATCTATCAGGATATGAACTATTTGTACACGAGTGCAGCAAATGATATAGAACTTCAAGTGACGGAAAACAACATCACGCGTACAGAAAAATATTTCGCCGAAGTGATTTCTAGAAGCAATGTAAAACCAGGGAGTACCGGTTCCATTAGTAGCTCTATAATCACTGTGTCCAAAGATCATGCGATTGCCAAACTATATCAAGGGCCACCACCAGAAACACCGGTAACTGTGCTTGTGTATCGGGCGCATGAACCTGACTTAGCACGGTTTGATGTAGTTTTATATGCTCGTGTCTCACAAGTAAGCTTTAAAGATTCGCAGTGTGAAATAACTGTTACGCAGGAAAATTGGCTCAATAAAGAGTTGCCAAACGGAATGAATCAATATTACTGTAACAATGTAATTTTTGATCATAAATGCAGACTAAATAAAGAAGATTACGCAGTTGAAATATTCATAGATAAAGTAGACGGATTAGAAGTGTTTTCTGAAAAACTTGCCGAGTATGAAGATGACTATTTTACCGGTGGGAAAATCTATTTTGACGGATATGTCCGGATGATTGCCCAGCATAAAGGAAACGCAATCAAGATAAAATACCCATTCATGAATACGCCACGAAACAATGTGACGGTGATGCCTGGATGTGACCATCTTTTTAAAACGTGTGCACTAAGGTATAAAAATGCTTTGAATTTTAGCGGCGTTCCTTATTGTCCACCTACTGACAGTGAAAAAAATCCGACAGGCAAAGGCGCATACTGGGTGGATAGTTTAGTTGTGCAGCGCGATACTGACGGATTTGTTGGTACTATTGAATTGTAGAATTTGTTATTTTGCGTAGTCTCGTTTACAAAATGTATAAATCAGGTTATAATACTCATATACTAAATAAACCAAAATCGCCCTGCGGTAACAGGACGATTCGGTTGAATACGAGGCTAGGTAAGCACTTTCAAGATGAAAGCAATGAGTGCTACCACCTTGATAAGTGCCATTAGGTCAACTTCGATGAGTAAATGGAACTTCAAGGGTTTCACCTCCTTGTATTCAGTTATGCGGACTAGTTACAGCTAGTCCGTTTTTCATTATAACAAAATATATATTAATTAGACAGCTTAATAGCTGTCTTTTTTCATGCCTAAATTTAAAAGGGTGGTAATGCTTATGGGATTAAATGCATTTACTGGATGGGGTCTATCTACACTAGCGTTATATTTTCTCAATAAAAGTTCAAATAGTTCTAGTGAAACTGAAATGGATCCAAGTGATTTAAATGTCGGAAGTAATGAAACTAAAATCGGTAGTCCTATTCCTGTAGTGATTGGAAGATGCCTTGTTAAATCACCAATCGTCAGTTACTTTGGAGATTTTAGGGCAGATAAATATACAGAAACCTACGCTGCGCATGCAAACTTTAATGCATGGCCGCTCGTGTTTGCACTTATTGCGCAGTATATTTCTTCTCCTGCAACGACAAAAGGTGAAGGAAAAGGGAGTGCAGATACCAAAGATGGGAAAGCTCCTGTTACTGTTGAAATCTGGGGTAAGGATATGGCTGTAGGACCACTCATCAATTCGCTTTTTATGTGGCTTCTGTCTTGGCTTATCAACGGTCGTAATCTCAAAACAACAATTCAAAAAGGCTTTAAATATTTTCTTGGATACCAATTCCTCGTTTGCTGGTCCTCGCCGACAATGCGAATTCGGGCAATCTATATGAAAGAACAAAAGGTATGGGAAGGTGATGAATCAAGAGAGAATCACCAAACCACACCTTTTTCTATCTCTGTAGATGATAATGAGCTCTTTGGTGGTCCAGATGAAAATGGAGGCTTTATCGGTGAGATCAAAACGTATCTTGGTGGGGATAATCAAGGTGCGGATCCTTGGATGGTTCAGCAAATGTCAAACGATAGCATACAGCCTGAACTTCGAGGGCTCACTCCTGCATATCGTGATTTTGTCAGCATTGTTGTTCCAACCGCGTATATTGGAAAATCTGCTACAATTCCTGAAACGTGGATTGAACTTCAAGATTGTCCGAATTATTTAGGATTAGGACCTGTTGGTGAAGATGCAAATCCGGCCGAAGCTTTATATTTAATTCATACGAATCAAGATTGGGGCTTGGCTGAAAGTCCAGATAGCATCGATAAAGAATCATTGATGAAAATCGGTAAAACATTAGCCGAAGAAGGAATAGGAATTTCCATACCGATTACTAATACGACAGAAGCAAGAAGTCTTTTCGATGATATTTGCACTCACGTTAATGCTGTTAAATACTCTGATCCGATTACAGGAAGACTCACTTTCAAGCTAATTCGTGATGATTATAATGTGGATGAGGTTCAAGTTGTCGATACAACAAATGCGAGTAGTTTCACTTTTACTAGGCTTGATTGGACTCAGACTATATCAAAGATATCTGTTGGATATACGGATAGAAAAGCAATGTATGAAGAAAGCACAATTCCTGCAGTTGATCCAGCGAATATTGAAATTAATAATGGCGTGCAAACAACGAAATCGTATAATTACAACTATTTCACTACTGCTGAAAATGCGCTTTGGGCCGCTAAACGCGAAATAAATGAGCAATCATATCCACTGGCAACAGGGAGTATTGAAGGAAATCGTAAGCTGTCAAATGCTCGTATCGGTGATGTAATAAAGGTTAACTGGGAACCGTATGGCGTTAAAAATCTCTTGATGCGCGTTACTGATGTGGATTTTGGTGATTTTATCGATGGCAAGGTGAAGATTGAAGCAATTGAAGATATCTTTGGACTATCTAAAACCGATTTTGGCTTCTCCGGTTCTACCGAATGGGAAAAAGAAGAGACGTACCCAACTGGGGTACAAGCTTTTAGATACCTAGAACTTCCTTGGGAGATTTGCCAGTGTAACGATACCTATGTATCAGCTTTTGCCGCAAAGCCAGATGCAAAAACACAAACTTGGACGGTTTGGCGACAACAGCAAAATACACCTTTTCAAAGTACAAACAGTATGTCGAACTGGTCGGCAACAGGTAGACTCGTTTATGATATTGCTGAATTTAGCGATGTAGAAGATATCCTTGGCTTTGAAATAGCAGATTTAGGTGGTATAGAAGAGCTTGAAAGCAGTAATATTGCGGATATCTCAGTCGCGAGAAAAGGTAGCAGGTTGCTTGTGATTGATGATGAAATTGTTTCCTATAGTACGCTGGCTCAGTTGCCAAATGGGCATTGGTATGTAAAAGGTGTAATGCGTGGTGCATTTGATACGGTACCGCGAAAACATTTTGCAGAAACCAATGTTTTCTTTATTCGAAGTAGTTACTACGCAAATGTAACCACCGGCGGGCCGGTCTGCAGAGAAGGAAGTATCGTAACCGAGCAGTATAACATCACAACGAGTACGGTTGACCATGACGAAGAAATGGATTACACAAAAATAAAACAGCTTACAACTACGCGTAGACCTGAACTTCCTAGTGTACCGGGGAAGATTCGAATGTCTGCACATTTGCAAGCCGATCAATATCATACAGATGAAATTGTTGGCGATTTAAACATGAGTTTTATACCGCGCAATAAGCGGCAATCTTTCGGCTGCGTATCGCAAAATGATGAAATTGAATATTGGACGAAACAAGACCTGGTCGCTGAAGTTGGTACCGATTATATCGCTCGTGTAACCGTTGACGGAGTAAGCAAAGATTATACGATAGCCGCTTCTCCATTTACCTATACGTGGGAGCAACGTTGCAGTGATTTCAATTCTCTTAATGAAAAAACGATGATTGAACTCTATGCGCGAAAAGGTGAATTGTTATCTTACCAGGCACAAGAACGTTCTTTTGATTGGACAATACCTACACTTGTGGATTGTGTAGCTTCTGAGAGTGATGGTGCAGCACTTTTAGCGAACTGGAGCATTGTCGACAGGGTTGTCATTCCAGATGGCGATTTGGCAACACAAAAACAGATCATGTTTACGGATATGCCAATTGTGATTTTAGGCGAAAAAGTTTTTGCCGGCACACAAAATGCGATTGTAGACTATGATGGAAATTACTTTATTCCAAATGGACAAATCATGATTGTTACAGGCAAAAATACATACGAACTCTACACCATGCAAGCAGGGTTTGTATTTAAATCATATTTCGTACCAACAGCAACAGGCGGCAGTATGTATGATGAATGGGATGGCACAAAGATTATAGAGAGGGTGATGTAAATGGCAGAACTAGAAAAAACGCCGAACCTTGGCATTCCGCGAATACTGGGAGATAAGCCATTTGTCCGGCAGCAGTTTAACGGTGCTTTAGATGAGCTTGACAAGCAGGCGCTAAGCGTAAAACATCAAGATACAAAGGCACATTTTGAACTCTGGAGACCAAGCACTGCGTATAAAAAACAAGACATTGTAAGAACCCCGACCTGTCCAAGTTGGGGTTTTTATATGTGCATTGTGGCAGGAACAAGCGGTATAACCGAACCGCAAGGGTACGGTGAAGGTGATGAAATCACGGATGGGACTTGCACTTGGAAACTCAAATTGTTTGGTGGTGCTACATCAATCAATCACGGAGATTTAAAATTTAGGAATCAGCCTGATCAGCATAGTATTGAAGCGATTACTGGTTTGTCTGATGCTTTGGATGGTAAGATTGATAAAGTAGAAGGAAAAGAGTTATCCAGCAATGATTATATTGATACAGATAAAGAAAAAATCGATTTTATTTCAGTAACGGAAAATGTAGATTTAGATATATTGAAACAAGATTCTCATACGCACGTTAATAAAGACGTTCTTGATAAATTATCTGATTCAGACGGAAAATTATCATATGATGGAAATGTAATAACAGGAGGTGCCAGTGATTGGATATCAGGAAAAAATTACACAGCAAATGAACTTGTTGTCTATAGTAATCAGCTTTATCGTTGTAATACCAATCACCCCTCCACTGATTTTTCAAGCGATTTATCTTATTGGGATGCGCTATACGTAGAAGGTTCTGGATTAGTTGAATGGGTACAAAGTAAGCCTTATAAGGTAGCTGATGTAGTCATTTATAATAAATTATTTTATAGATGCAGCATAGAACACGTATCTGGAACAGCATTCGATATGACGAAATGGGAACTGCTTGGCGGCAATGGCATTGCAGATATGAACTACAACCAGACAACTAACACGCTAGATGTATCCCTTACTGATGGGACAAGCCAGTCGTTTCAGGGGCTAGGAGTCAATTATCTAGGTGGTTTTTCACAAGACGTTTTGTGGGAAGGAAAACAATCTGCGGTTGGTACAATTACGCTAAACGATGATATTGAGAATTATGATTTAATAATTCTAATTACTCGTTTGAAAACAACCTTGTTAAGCGTAAAAGATAATACTTTTTGGATTAATTCAGCTACTAGCGGTGGGGGATTTGCATCGTGTTTAGGTGGACATTTAGAGAAGAATATTTTATATCTGGAAACTTTCACTCAAATAACAGGTGCTAATGATTATATATATAAAGTAATTGGCATTAAAGGGAAAATCAATAATGCGGGAGAACCATCCCGACTCATTCAAGATGAATTATTTTCCGGGGTAGCAAATGCAGTAGGTACTTATACATTATCTAAAAACGTTAACGATTATGATTTTTTATCTGTCAGGTATAGCAGAAAAGACAATCAAGATGCGGGAAATAATTATATGACCATACCTAGTCCATTCTCAAATACTAGACGATATGTATTTAGAGATTCAGTAGTAGGTGAAAACAGATATGGGGTAATTAGAATCTATGATACATCTTTAATTGTAACTGAGCTTTCTACTTCAGCCTATTCTCCTGTGGTGACGGAAGTAATAGGTTATAAGTACAAAGAAGGCTCGTCTGCAATCGCGCCGGATTGGGCAACGGGTAAAGATTACTTACAAAATCAGCTAGTTGTCAATTTAGAAACTTTATATAGATGCAAAGAGGACCATACTTCCACAGATTTTGTCACTGACAAAAACTACTGGGAAGAGTTTTCTAGTGGTGGTGATAATGGCAATGGTGGAGGTAACATTGAAAAGGTTCTTTGGGAAGGAACGGCTGGGAGTACATCTGCCACTGTTGTAAATGCATTAATTAATTTATCAGAATCGGCTGGAAACTATGATTTAATAGCCATAGAATTTATCGCATATCAAAATGCAAGTCATTTGGGGAAACGACCACAAAGACGTGTATATTCAATACAACAATTAAAAGATGTTATAAATGCATCAAGCGCTTATTACTCATTATCAAGCGGATGGGGTTATGCTAGTACAGATGACTATATTGATTTATCCAATCGCGATGGTAAAACAACGTTAACTTCGTTAGATTTAAATTGCAAATGGTCACAAATAACAAAAGTTATAGGTATAAAAAATTCATCTCTACAAATTAAAGATTGGGAATCTGATAAGTCATATGTACAAAATCAAGTTGTATTAAATAATGATGTAATGTATAGATGCATTGAATCACATTTATCGGCGGAATCATTTGACTCAACTAAATGGCAAGAGCTAAATCGCGGAACAGGAATAGAAGATATTAGCTATAGTCTTACCAATAACACTTTAACAGTGAAGCTGACAGATGGTACAGCCCAATCGTTTAGTGGTTTAGGAATCAACTATTTTGGTGGGTTTGCTCAAACAGTTCTTTGGGAAGGGAATGCTGGTAGTGTTGGAGCTTATAATCTGTCAGACACTATAGATAATTACAATTTATTATTGGTGAAAGTCGGAAGCCTAAAAATTGAAGTTATTGCACCAACTGTTTTAAATTCATTTCGTCAAAGTACATTTAATCCTACAGGAGCTTGGGTAGCAACTACCGATGCTAACTTTATTGGCTCTGTAATGAATGTTACAAGAGTTAACGAAAATACTTCTGGGAATATGCAACCAATCACAAAAGTTATCGGCATAAAAGGAGATGTAAGTGACAAAGTACTATGGGAAGGAAGCGTGGCTGTTCCAACATCATCAGCAGTAACAACAATATCGTTATTAGATTCTATAGAAAACTATAAACAGATAACTATAGAAGGAATTACAAACGGTTCAACTGCTGTGAAAACTATTGATACCGTTCCAACAAAGGCACTATTAACTAATCTAGGAACCTATTTATGTAGTGCTAATTATGGGACGTTTAATGGTGCTTCAATGTCGCTTCAACCAATAGACTTAGAAAATAAAGACAAATTGAGTTTTGCTTATGCAAATATACCTACAACTTCTTGGGGAACAACAATTTTAGTTAAAAGAATCACTGGGATAAAATAAGGAGGTAATATCATGTTAGTAAAATTAGATGAAAAGAATTATTTCACAGGGAGCTACGCAAAAGTAGGAAAAATTGAGGGAGGGATAGAGGTAAATGAATTGCCAAACGAGCAAGATTCGTTAAAGCAGCTTGCCTACAAGCGAGTAAATAATGCTTGGGTATTTGATGAATCAAAGTATCAAGAGCTGTTATCAGCGAAAGAAACTACTGAAAAACAGCCAACAGAAATCGAAAAAATTCGTAGCGATGTAGACTACATCGCTATGGTGACAGGAGTGAATTTATAATGAGTAAAAATTATGAGAAAGTAAAACAATGGTACGATAAAGGCTGCTGGGATATTGATCGTGTAAAAATGGCGGTTGAATATAAATGGATTACAGCCCAAGAGTTTGAAGAAATTACTGGAACTAAATATGAAGAATGATAAGAGCTGAATAGGCTCTATTTTTATGGGGAGAAGGCGATTCCAATGGTGGAATTTATTGTGCAGTATTGGCTGCAGATGATTTGCGGTGCTGTTTTTACATATATGGTTTCAGTAATTCAGAAATCGAAACGAGAAAGTAATGCACAGCGAATTGGTATGAGAGCGATTTTACGTGATCGCATCATCCAATCGTATAATCACTACATAGAAAAAGGATTTTGTCCAATTTATGCACGAGAAAATGTATCAAATATGTATGAGGCTTATCATAATCTGGGTGGAAATGGAACTGTGACATCTTTGTATCACAAGTTGCAGGAACTTCCCACGGAGGGAGGTGAGCAACATGAGAAAATTTAAAAAAGTGTTAAGTCAAAAAAAGACGCTAGTCATCACAGGATGGCTGGCGTTTTTAATTATCAGCATTATCTTAGCACTCACAGGTCAATCGTTTGATGGGCTTGAGACGTATGCAAAGATTTTATCAATGTTATTGAGTTTATTTTAATACTAATGTTATTAGAATTATTTAAAGTGAAAGGATTGGATGAACATGAAAGTAATTGATATTAGTGCATGGCAAGAAAATATTGATTGGGAAGCGGTGAAAGCAGCAGGCGTAGAAGGGGTAATTTTAAAGCTAGGGGAACGAAATAATTTAGATGCAATGTTTATCAAGCACGTAAATGATGCGGTAGCGCATGGCATTAAGTACGGTGTTTATTACTACGCTCATGCATCGAATATCGAAGAAGCAAAAAAAGAAGCGGCTTGGGTAGATGAACAGTTAAAAACATATTTACGGGGAGAAAATCCAGCGTTGGGTATCTGGTATGATGCAGAAGATAAAGACATGCAAAGCGGGGACGTTACTGCTTCGTGTAGTGCTTTTGTAAGCTATCTTAATGCAAAAAGCTATACATACGTGGGCATTTACAGTTCTTATAATTGGCTTGCAAATGGAACAATCGCCGTGAATGAGTTAGCTGATTACGTTCCATATTGGGTAGCGCAGTATTACAAACAAAATGACTTTAAACTTGAATATCCTAATAAGTTAGTTCGGATGTGGCAATATACCGACCATATGTCTGATGAGTTACCTTACGATTGTAATATTTATTACGAATAAACAACATAGCAAAAACCGCAATGATTAATTCTCATTGGGGTTTTTGTTTTAAGAGGAGTAGCATGAACAATCTTGAAATGCTAGAAATTTGGGATGCTCTCCTCAATCTAGAGGAAGCAAGTGGGGAGCTATTCAAAAGTGAAATTCAAAATATGAAAAACAAATTGGAGGAATTAGAATGTTTGACAAACTAATCAATTTACTATTAGGTACTGCAGAAAAAGTGAAAGAATTGGATGTGAAAACACAACAGGAAATTACAAAATACAACAATCGACAAATCAAGAAAACTGCAGTTGTATGTTTTGTTGCAGGTGCTTTAGTTACAGTTGTAATTCAAAATTTACTATAGTAAAAGCTCTGGCCAAAAATGATAAAAGGAGAAAATGAGAACATGAGTGATAAAATAAGAACTGCAGTAGTTCATCTTTGTATTTTATGCGTTGGAGTTTTTCTAGGATTCTATGTAGGTACACAATATTATCCGCGCATCGATACAAAAACAGAAGTACATACTGTAGAAATTGAAAAACCTATTTATATAGAAGGAAAAATCACAACCGATACCAAAACACGGATTGCATATGTACCGAAAGAAACCATCATTGAACGATATATCAATGCGGAAACAGGAAAAGAAGTTACGAAAGAATCGCTTGAAAAAACGGATCTCGACGCAACGATCGGAAAAACAGAGTTCAATGTGAAGTTAAACGGAAAAGATGTACAATTCAGCAAATCCGATGATGAGCAATTTATATTCGATAAAAATAAAGTTGCATTGAATCAATCTAGTATAATCACATTTGATGCTACTATATCGCCACAAGTCGTTGATAAAAATAAGCGTTGGGGAATTGGCGTTGGGTATGGTACAAATGGTACTGCCTATACAGTTGATTTTCCTGTAGACAATAGTAATCATTTAAATGGATGGGCTTATAAAGATGATGAAACTAAAACGGTTGGTGTAAAAATTAAATTTTAAATTTATTTAGGCGCTACTAGGTACATAATGTATCTAGTAGCGCCTTTTTATTCTTAGTGCATAAATAATGTAAAGCTATTTTTATCACCATTATGTTTGTACTCTAAATAAAATCTATTATCAAGATTTTGTATAAAGGATTGCATCCATATTAAATATAAATCAACAAGAAGCTTAACATCGGCATTGGCTCGTTGCCAGTTAATCTCTTGTAGCCATCTTTGATTCTCCCATGTAATAGTAGTAGGTGTCTGGGTAACAATTTTATCGCATTGATCGCAAGGCATACCATTTAAAAAATAATCATTTACTAATTTATAAACACTATGAGGCGTTAATAATTTAGTATTTTGAGAACTGGCAATATTACCATAATGTTGCCCGCTTTTTTGGAATACTGATTTTATGGTTGATATCACATCATCTCCTAGCATAACAACAATTTCGTTAATAATAAAAGCTTCTCGTGTTTCTACTAAGTTAATTTTCTTCTGAAGCCAAGCATGAATATTATCATGATCAATTATATCAGCTAATTCTTTGTCTAATAAAGATGCGCCAATACTTTGTGTAGCCATCTCACTAACAATGAGAGCTATTTCGCTGTCATTAGGAGACAAAGAATTTAAAATTTGTACAGTTCTTTCATTGACAAGCATTATTTTATTATAAAGCCAATAATGGATAGGAGCTAAAAAAGCACTCATAATTCACCTCAACGAACATTGTTTAAATTTTTTAATAATTCATCCAAATCTAAGCCATGAATTTGAGCAGCTTGACTTATAGGTTCACTTGTTGCTGACGGACAGCCTAAACAACCTAATCCCAATGATCTCAGTAATGGTAGTGTATTGGGATAAACTCTAACAACATCAGCTACAATAGAATCAGCTGTTATTTTATCGCCACTAGCTAGAGTACCTTCGGTTAAGGCACCTGGAATTGGATAATATTCTTTATTTTCAGTGCTTTGCTCATCAAGTATTGTACCGTTGTTATTAAAAAGTGTAGTGATATCATTTTTAAAAGTATCAAAGCTAATCCTATCAATAAATTGACCAAGTCGTTCTATATCTGCATTAGCTGCATAATACTTTATAATAATTTCTACTAGAACTAAGATATCTTCTTGATTTAAATCTGTCATAAGTTTATTGGCTATACGGGGATGAGCTCCAGCTGAACCACCAACATATATATCCCAGCCTTTATCCGTACCAATAATACCAATGTCTTTTACTGCAGATTCCGCGCACGAATTTGGACAACCCGCTACCCCTATTTTCATACGAGAGGGCATTTCTTTTTTTATATATCTCCGATCTAATTCCAAACCCAACTTTATACTATCTTGTTTACCGCGTTTACAAAAAACTATACCTGGGCAAATTTTTACACTACGCACACAATTGGCAAACCCCAATGCTGGCTCAATTCCAAGCTCATTCCAAATATTATTAATATCTTCAGCTTTTAAATTTGTAATCATAATACGTTGAGCGGATGTTATTTTCAAAACCCCTGAATACTTTCTAGCAATATGAGCGTATAATTCGAGTCTTTCTGGCGTAACAAATCCTCCTGGTAAATGTGGAGTTATAGCATAAGTACGCTGACCATTTTTGATTTTCTGTAAATTAGCACCCAATGGTAACATATTTTAAAATCTCCTTTAGTACTAAGTGTTTATACGATTATACATATATTTATTATTTAACTATAAAACTAAAGTATGCAATAAAAATATTTATTTTTATTGTGCAATCAGAAGAATATTTAATAAACAATGGGCAAAGATATAATTATTAAGGGGTAAGGATATAATTATTAAGTTATATACCAAGAATAATTATTACATTACATTTAAAGGAGAATAGCATGAAGTACGATATGTTCTGTTACCAATGTGAGCAAACTGTAGGTGGTAAAGGTTGTACTAAGATTGGGGTATGCGGAAAAACACCCGAAATTGCAGATTACCTAGATTACTAGATATTGGACAATGTAACGATGCCTATTCTGCTGTTAAAATTGCTTTAAATTTAGCAGATGCTTTTGATACTGATATTAATAGTCTACCATTGTCAATAATACTTTCATGGTACGAACAAAAAGCTGTCGCTGATTTATTAGCATTTTTATCACTAGATGTTAAAGGTATTTATTTAGGACCAACGTTGCCAGCATTTATTAGTCCAAACGTATTGCAATATTTTATAGATACCTTCGATATAACCCCAATAAGCACTCCAGAGAAGGATTTAGAATATTGCTTGCAGCAAGAAGCATAACTAATTAAAAATTATATTAATTTAAGAATGTATAACTGTTATTAGATGGATTTTTAAAAAAGGAGCAATTAAATTGAATGCAAATGTTGATCGGGATACTTGTGTTGGATGCGGTATTTGTCCAAGTATCTGTCCAGAGGTTTTTAGTATGGATGACGAAGGTAAAGCAGTACCTATAAGCTCAGATATACCAGATAATATAGCAGATGCAGCTCAGAATGCTGAAAGTAGTTGCCCAGTTGCCGCCATATCAATTAATTAACTTAATAATATAGCCAAGTATAAATAAAAATATAATGGAGCAAATTTATACTCCATTATATTTTGCATTATTGATAAGTAAAATATCTAGTAAGATATAATTTCAAAATAAGGGGTAGAATAAAATGTCTGAATCTAAATTTAAAAATATTGATTTTTCCAATGTTTTAAATATGGAAAATTTAGTTGCATATCAAACCGGACAAGTGGTAAGCCGTACATTAGCACAAAATAAACTTTTAAGTATTACTTTATTTGCTTTTGACAAAAATGAAGAAATAGCTACTCATTCTTCTGGTGGTGATGCAATGGTGTACATATTAGATGGGGCATGTCAAGTTCAAATAGGAGATGAAAATTTTTCACTTAAAAAAGGCGATACAATTGTTATGCCAGCCGGTATACCTCATTCATTATCAGCTACGAATCAATTTAAAATGCTTTTAATTGTTGTTTTTTAAAGCATACATTACTAACGATTTATTTAATCAATAATAATTGCATTATTTTTTCAAATATATTAACTGTAAATTGCAACGATATGTTTGATTTTCCACTCCAAAATGACATACAAAAGATACTTCTAATAGGTATCTCCAATAAACAGCCTTTAGAGATTGATTTATACGAAAATTGAAACTGCTGTTAAAGCATAAAGAAAGCCTGCACTGAGTAATTTTTTACTTAATGCAGGCTTTTTTGTATTTTATAAAATTTTATTTATTATGAATTATGATAAATATATTATATTTTTAAGGGTAGTCTAATATAGATTAGAAAGAAATAATGCAAAATTGCAGGATTTTACGCGAAAATGTAGAAGATTAACACTAAAATAATAAGATTTAATTTTTAAAAATAAAAATCAATATACTGTGTTTGCTTACTTTATGATTATATATATTGATTAATGAAAGGGGCGATTACGATGGCTAATACAAGTGTTTTTAACATAGCAAAGTATTTTCTGTCAAAATCTAAACCTGGTACCGAACAGGCTATTACACATTTAAAATTGCAAAAATTAGTATACTATGCACAAGGTTATTATGCTGGATTAATAGGCGAATTATTGTTTGATGAAAATCTTGAAGCTTGGCCACATGGACCTGTTTGCCCAGCCTTATACAAAGAATATAAGGCACATTCCTATCATGAAATTCCACCAGAGCCTTTTAGCGAGAATAATATTGATGAATCAGTTGGAAATTTTTTAGATGCAATATGGCAGGTTTATGGCAAATATAGTGGACCAGAGTTAGAAGAAATGACGCATCAAGAAACTCCATGGATTAAGGCTCGGCAGAATTTTTCTGGCAAAACAATTGCATTTTGCGATATAAAAATTTATTTTAAAAATATCATAGATAATGTTGAAGGGTAAAATAAATTAATTTTACCCTTCTTTTTATGGGAGGAACCATGAGGAGTTTGTGTAATAATTTATTTAATTGTGATATAAAGAATCTAATATATAAATTAAAACAATACATAAAAACATGGTGGTGTCTAGTCTGTACTAAAATAGCTGAATTCAACTTAATGCTTTTGGTGTTTATTTCTCTTTTTATACAAGGATGTTTAATGTATTTACTATTTTACTTAGTTCCATTAAATATAGAAATTCCTACACTGTTTTTTTATATAGAAGAATGCACATTTAATATACTAATAGGAATTTCTGGTTGCTTAAATAATTGGTTAATCCTCACATTATGTATGCCACTTTACTATTTTTATTATAGAGAGCAGAAAAATATTTCATCATCCTACACGGAATTAAATAAATTTAAAATAAAAACTGCAATAAAGTTTATGTTTATTTTATTTTCTTTAATTTATTTACAATGTTTGTCATATTCGCTTGACAAGGCTTTTGCAGATAATGTAGGTGATTTAATATATATGAAGAGTTATGATAAATATTTGTTAAGATTTGCTATAGGCATAATTTTAGGAACGGTAGTAATGCATTTAATACTAAAAACAATAAAAAGTGTGTTTTTAAGTCTTAATGTCTCATGGTTATTAGAAAAAAGTATAAATGAATCTAGAAGGATATTAGATACTTTATATTATTTTAAAAATAATAATTCTTTTAAAAGTGTTTGTGATAAGCAATATGAACAACTTTTAGTAATAATAGAAAGCATTTATCAAATGCTAAATTATACAATTGAAAAAAATATGGATGTTATATACGAGTTAAGAATAGAAGATTACGAAGAAATTAAAAATTTCCTACAACAGAAATCTACGTTTTATAATGAAAAGAAATATATGGTCTTATTAAAGAAGTCGCCTGAAAAATTTTTAGACCTTTATCAATACATATTAAAAAGTC
>UMGS01024155.1_pt1 | contig 21829 bp, 18 predicted proteins | sample 1965341 | NCBI WGS metagenome assembly UMGS01 (sample SAMEA4836079, study PRJEB28245) | human gut metagenome | biome: gut microbiome; material: fecal sample | place: Denmark | collected 2008 | reverse complement strand
GATTTTTAGGGTAACACAATCCGTCGAATTATTTTGCGCTTACCATTAATTTATGCTATTTCTTTTTTAACGAGCTCACGGACTTCTTCCAAAGTATCGCGACCTCTTTCCAGCATCTTTAAAGCTGTATTTACTGCATTTTCTGCTTTTTTGTTGCACTTTTGTGTTCTACCTGTGCCTTGGTGGGTTTAACCTTGATATCATCCCTCTCCAAAATGGTTTTTAAGATATATTCAACTGCCACTATTTTTCCATCCAGAGCTTCTGAAAAGAAGTCATCATCCATTAAACGAAGTTCTTTTACATCCTTTCCCACCTTTACAGCTTTAAAATATTTTCCTTTTACTCACTTCAATTGACAATTGGCATCATATATGGAAAGCACCAACCGCATGCGATTTTTACAAGTAATATTATATCTACAATAAAATATATATCCAAAAGCAAAACATACCAAATATGTAATAATTACAGCAAGAAGGTTAAGATTTACCATACGAAGAATTAATAATTGAAATACATATATCGATATACTGATAATCGGTATAGTAAAAAACATACACGAAAGCAACTTGGATAAACCTTGCGTTTCACGTAGCTTTTCTGTTTTTTTGTCTAGCTCTTTCACATGAAGATAATATACACAATGTGCATAAAAAGCTTCACATTTATCAGGAGTAAAATGGGCACTTCCTTCTGGCCTTTCCAGATAATCATTTGCTCTTTTCCTGAGAGCATTTAATCGAATTTCGTTATCAAACAATACATCTTTTGTTAGGCACTTCTGCATAATATCCTTTTCCCAATGGATTTTCTTTTTGAACAACCAAATACTTATCACCTGAAATGCAGCCCCTACTATAAATGCATCTCCCATAAATGTTACAACAGTTGCAAATAATAGTAAACTTGAGCCGCTAATAAACAATGAAAACTTTTTAATCAAAATTTGTAATTGGGAATAATGGCATATTCCTAATAGCATCCAGAAAACCATTCCTGCAATTACTAAATTAAAAAAATCAAAAACACTAAATTTTTCTGTCACTGCATCCATTTCTTTTCCTCAAATTCCTTCTATTCATGGATTTTTTCTTCCATAATCATTTCTTCTCATTTCGCCTTTTTCAATTCTTCACTTAACTCTGATGCATAATATTTTATTTGGTTTGCATCCATTCCAAAAGCATTTAATATTACTTTCTGTTTCTCCGTCACTGCATGGTCCAACCGATATACGTTATCCAACTGACGCACCATTTCTATTTTTTCTAATTCCTTTAACGCTGCCGGAACTGTAATATAATTCGGCTGCTTTTTCAGGTTTTTCATCTCTTCCTTCAGATTTTTATATACTTTGCAACGCATTATCATTGCTACAAATTCAACAAATATTTTAGCCCTTACAGGCTCCTTTGAGTACACACAGATGTTCTTATTCTCAAGATACGCTTTATTCCCACAGAAAAGTTTCTCTGATGTATCACAGCTCTTATATAATTCAATTGCATCTTTTGCACTCATCTTTTCTGATGTGACAATACAGAAATATCCTGCCAACTCCAGTTCGCTTTCCACTACGCTGCAGCGTTCTTCAGGCAATACGAATGCCTGTGTATTTTCCTCACAATAGAGATGAAAATACCGTTCTTTTTTATCATCCACATAAAGCCTGCGCTTTACGGTTTTCCCATATACTCCATACTCATAAATGTTATTTGCGCTCTTACATTCAAAATTTCCCTTGTGCTCCAAAATCAGCTCATCCACCAACGATGACGTCCCTTTTACCATAATTATGAAGCTGTACCCACATTTGTCCATATATTGTATGTTTTCACGACTAAAACACCCTCTGTCCAGAACAAATCCAATCTTCTTATAACCATATCCAAAAGCTTTATCCAGTATGAACTGAAGCTGAGAAATATCATTCAGGTTATCTGGATATTTCTCATAAAACAAGGGTTCTCGGTTATGTATATCATAAGCAACCACATAATTAGATACAGGTTGTCCCATATTTACTCTCGACTGTCCGAATTCTGTTATTTCAATGTCCCCTGCCTGGCAGTTTTTGTTCGTGGAATCATAAGAAATATATATTTTTCCACGATGATTTCTTGTCTTATTCCAGGCGTTTAAGAAGGCAATGCTCTGGGCATCTGTTATAGCATTCAGAAAAGCCGAAACTACAGTATTGCTGTATTGTTTCATTCCATCTGTAAAAAGCGGATGATTATATGTATAGTCCGAATAATACTGCGCTGCATTGTTTTCTGTAATGATTGCATATACTGCCAAATCCAGAAAAAGGTTCAGATTGCATTCTTGAAAGTACTCACCCAGAATTTCCTTCAGGTTGTATTCTTCCATAATTTTGCGCAGTACAAAGTATGTACCTACTCGCAGGCAACTGCTTCTGGAAGTCCTGTCTTCCATCTCCGGAAGTTCTACATCCGGAAAATATTTTAGGAAATTCTGGTTCGGCTGCATCAACTCCGAATCCCCTTCCAACAGCTTTCCTATCGTTGCTCTTTTCGGAAAAGTATACTGTCTTGCCGGATCATAAATCCGGTCATATTCATATTCAACGTATACAGCATTTTTCTTTTTTCGCTGCGTAATCTTGCCGTGCACAGTTGGTACTTTTACTAAAAAATCCAGATACATTCTCCTCCTCCTTTTAGGTGGTAATACACCTAAAAGGATTGTATCATATATCCCGATCTCCTACAAGCAAAGCAAACAGAAAATCGGGATTTTTTCAATTTTTTATGGTTTGTTTATTTTCATTTAGGTGAAACTTTTTCTGGAAGTTGACATACACATTATCAACTCCTCAAACAGTTCTTCCTGATATACGCCCTTCTCAATCAACTCTGCAAAGGATTTTTCCACCAATTCTTTATCCTCTTTATATGTAACACCAAACCATTTATCCTGAGTATCCAAGACTTTAATTGCAACTTTTCCTTTCTGCAGAAGTTCATTTAAATAGATTGGAAGCAAATATTCTGCTTTATTTACATTCTGCTCTTTCATATTGTCAAAGAATTCCTGAAATCCGTCTTCTAAAAGCTGAAGAAATTCCGGTGTTAATCCCCACATATTCATAGATGCGTAAGATACTGCATCTACAGGAGTCTGTTCACCGTTCTCTTCCACTGCCGCACCTGTTTCTGTCTTTACGATATTAGAGGTTTCTTCTACTTCTGTTAAATATCCCTCTTCATTAAGCTGGCAAATTCCTCTTGTTACAGCTCCGTTTTCGCTTAAAGTATTCTTTAATAAAAATCCTGCCATACAGAAATCATATTTTCTTTCCGCATTATATCCTTCCAAAAATTCATGAATTTTAACAAATGCTTCTTTTCCGTAATAGTCATCTGCATTGATAACTACAAACGGCTCATTTAAGCACTCTTTACAAGCTAAAACAGCCTGTCCTGTTCCCCATGGTTTTGTTCTGTCTTCTGGAAACTCTACTCCTGCAGGTATGTCCCTTAAATCCTGATAAGCATAAGCAATTTCTACATTTAATTTTACCGCAAGCTCCTCAATACGATTTCCAATAGCTTCTTTAAACGCTTCTTCTATATCCTTGCGGATAATAAATACAATTTTATTAAAACCTGCTTCTATTGCATCATGAATAGAATAATCCATGATAATTTCACCGTTTTTTCCAACCGGGGCAAGCTGTTTAATGCCGCCTCCAAATCTTGAACCAATTCCTGCCGCCATAATCACTAATGCTGTTTTCATTTCTCCCCTCCAAAATATCATTAATTTCTATTTTCACCATTTTATCGCTCCACTATTTATATCCTGTCGATAAATAACAGGTATAAGTATTTCTTCTCCAAAATTATTTGTTTGCATTATTATATTTTTACAACTTTCAGATACTATATTGGAAGTCCATTTATCTTTTACAGACATTAAAACACCTTGCTTTACACCCAAAAATGTATTTTCTGTTATAGTCGGATTTATAATCCCATATAAATTAATTGTATAATTTATATCTTTCTGTATATTATTAAATCTGTTTCCCTTAATAGTACAATTTTCCCATCCTGTTCCGTATATTGAATAAGACATGTTATCCTTAAAAGTACAGTTTTCAATATCTATATTTTTTTGATAAATATTCCCAGATAAATTGCTTCCATAAATGCTGTAATCAAGTTTTGTAAATATAGTATCTTTAATATCAATGTTATTACAAGGACTATCTTCATAATAGCTTGATATAGACACTCCATATCCATTTAATGCATCATTTCCTGTCATAGTGCAATTTTGAAGAACTACATCTTTGGAAGACCAAATACGAATATAAAATTCTTTTGTATTCAAGCCAACAAAGTTAATTTCATCTATAAAGACATCCACATTACGTGGCATAGTCACTACATGACAGCTATTTCCACCACAATCTATTGTCCCTCCCCCTACAATACTAATATTAGAAGCGCCACTATATTCTGGATCATCTTTTATCGCATTATAAGAAGCAGAATCTTCTGCAAGGATAAAGAGAGTTTTACTTGGTGAAAGTTCTTCTGTACCAGTTATATCACTTTTTCTTACAACTGCATTAGATTTTATCTCTAATATGGTATTAGAAGGAATATATATTGTATTGCTAATATTATAAATTCCTTCTTCTAAAGTGATTGTACATGTATCTGCAATTTGAGCTGATAACTCCATATATGATTTCAAAACATAATAATCTTTCGTATGTTCATTATATGTATCATAGGTTTTATACACTCCCATAAATGGTTCACTATCTTTTGTGATTGTAAAGTTTGTTCCTATATGGTTTACATCATATAAGTATTCTGTAGATGAATTACTATCTTTTCTAAAGAAAACGCAAGGATATTTTACATTCTCTCCATAATTATTTTGTGTCTTCATAATTTCTTTTAATTCATCATTAAGGATATTCTCTCCATAATTAGAATCAAACAAAATAGTACCACATCGAACCATATTCTCAAATGTATTTTCGCTAACTATAAGTTCAATAATTCCTGTCAACCTAAAACCATAATAATCATTATTTGAATTGTTCTTAAATGTATTTTTAGAAATAACACTATTTTTCCATTGAGTACCATTAATAAAGTCTTTAAAACCACCTTCAAATTGATTATTTACAACGGAAATATGCTCATGATAGTACCCTTTCTTACTATTTGTAATAATGCTATATTGGTTTCCTTCAAATTTAGAATTCCTAATCTCTACGTTTTTACATACAGCATCATTATAAGAATTATTTATATATATTGCATTTGTACTACCATCTCCAATAAATGTACAATTTTCAATTACAATATTTTTACTTGAAAAGACTCTGATGTAATTTCCACAGTTTCCTGTAAATGTAATACCAGATATTGTAACTGTATCATTTTTAGCCAAAAATATTGGTTGGCATGTAGTATCTCCCAATGTATCTATGACACCTTTTCCAGTAATCGCAACATTCGATGCACTTTTATAATCCTCTACTGAAGATAATTCATCACCTGGATTTCGCACAACAAATATCATTCCATTCTTAGTTCTATTTTGAATAATAGCATTTTCTTCTAAAACAATTTTAGTATTAGACGGAACGTACAGTGTATTACTTATACTGTAATTCCCTTTACTAAAGGTTAGTATTCCTTCACCTATTTTCTCAAAATGTTCTAAATATGACTTTATCGTATAATAGAGTCTCGTATCCTCATTATATGTATCATAGTCCATATATTGTCCAAGATAAGGTGTTGAATCTGGAGTAATCGTAAATTCTTTCGCAGAATAATCAGTTTTATACCATGTTTCATATGCACCATCACTTGTATTTCTATAATAAATTAATGGATATGTTACATTATTATATGTATTGTCTAGTAAATCTGATTTATTTTGTTCTGAGATATCATTATAAATCCATTCATATTTTAAAAGATTTTCATTATCAACAAATGTATAATTAGCAATAGAAATTCTTGCAAAAATCATTGCATTTGTAATAATATTTTTTGTAATTGTAGGATTCTTTATACCTCGTATCTTTAATGCGGTTCCTGTATCAGTAATATTATTTTCGCCATTTTGCATTTTACCAATATTTTCAAATTCATTTCCCTTGATAATCGGCGAGTCCCAATTCATTACACTAATTCCATGATAAAAACAATTTTTAATTGTATTATTTAAAATATTAACATTCGTATGGGCAGCCTTTTCTGTATACATGTGAGTTCCTATAGCAACCGGAATATTGTCAAAAATATTATTCTGTATAAAAATATTTTTATTAGCAGTCTTATCTTGACTACTATAGACACCACCAAATCCTCCTGTATTCGGATCTGGTACATCTAAATTTATGGCTTCTTTTGTCACACCAGTATCCGTAGTTCCTTCAAATGTACAATTATTTATTGTAACATTATCAGATGCGTCTAATTCTATAAAATGATAGTCTCCATGCATATTTTTCATTTTCAAATCAGAAATCGTCAAATTTCTAACATGTCCAATTTCGAAAACATTTCCTACTTGATAATTATTATCCAGTTCAACTTGGGCACCATCCGAAGCAGTTATTCGAATATCATGAACACCATTATATTCTGAGTATGTTGTTCCGTTTAAAATATCTTGTCTGTTTGCAAACGCAAACATAACGTATAAATCATCTGATTTTTTAACATTAACCCCATCTTCAAATATTAAATTAGAATTAGATGGTATATAAATTACACCTGAGAGTTTATAATCTCCTGTCTGAACAACAACGGTTCCTCTTCCATTTATTTCAATCTGGTCAAATGCTGCACGTAAATTAAAGTAAAACCTTTCTTCTTCTGCAAAATCTGTATATCGATTACGATAAGGAGTACTTGTTTCTGTTATGTAAAATATTTGTGTGTCATCAGGAAAATAATACAATTGTGATTCTTTCCCATATTGAGTAATTGAAATATAATATTTATATAATTCACCAATTTGATTTGTATTTAGCATTTCATCAATTGCTGCCTGTGACACATTACTATTTGTATTATCTGAGTAGTTATATGCTATTGTAATAGTATAGTTTACCTTATCAAAACTATTATCTTTAATAACAGGATTTTGACTTGCAAATAAGTGTACCGAACTATATCCGCTATTATTTGCTCCTCCACTAATATTATAAAATATGTTATTTTCGATAATAGAATTAGACCAATTAAATCCTCTTATTGCTTCTTGTGCTATATTCTCAAATCTATTCTCTTTTATAGATAATTCTTGCTGGTAATCTTCACCAATATAATACTTATTAAATATACCATATGTCGTTCCAATAACCTGACATCCCTTTATAGAAATTTCTCTATTATTTGTATTATCTAATGCACACCACTTCGCCGGTTTGCTTATATTACTTCCACCTGCTGGTTCCAAAAGAATACCTGACATTGCAGAAGCAGTACTTTGGATTATACAATTATTAATAGAAATTTTTTCTGAACCGTATATTTTAATGGCATAAGATGAAGCATCATTAACATTTACTCTAAGATTAGATAAAGAGATATTACTATTATGCCCTAAAAGAAACATTGTATTGCCCGCTAAAGAACTATTAATTATTGCAGTTCCTTCACCACTTATTACACTGTTTTTTACCCCTTCATACGCTTTTGCAGAGTCATTTACACTACTCGCCTTACCGTCTACAAAAGAAAAAAGAACTTTACTACTTTTTGCAGGTGAATTCCCTACCTCTTCTGTCTTATTAATAACCACACCATCAGACAATCTTAAAGCCACATTACTAGGAATACACAATGTATATGGTATATTATATATTCCTGCTTCTAAAATTAATGTTCCTCCACCCTGCTTTTCTAATTCATCTAAATAGGATTTAATCATATAATAATTTTTTGTAAATTCATTATAATATGATGAATTTTCCCATATATTATCAAACGTAGGAGATTCTGGATTTACATAAATAGCATTTTCAACTACTATCTCTTTTACATAATTTCCATAAGTGCTCCATAAACGATTTTTGTTTTCCGTATAATTGTAAGAACGAATACAATACATATATCTTTTTCCTGCTTCAACAGTTTCGTCAACATATGTTGTAGAATTTTTATAATAAGATTCTATTATTTCCCACTTTGTTCCTTTATTTTCTTTTCTGTAAATTCTATACCCCATAGCATCTTCAATTTTTCCCCAAGTTAATATAACATTTCCGGCAGAATTAGAAAATATCTCTTCTATTTTAGGTTCATCAGGGGGATATGTTGCCTCACTAAGTGCCTTATTGAATTTCACGAGAAAGGAGGCACACATTTCTCTACTACAATCTGTATTTGGATCAAACTTCCCTTTGCTACCTGAAACAACTCCCGCCTTAGCAAGATTCATTACGCTCTCCCTCGCATAGGTCGGTATAGTTTTATAATCAGAAAATTCAATATTAGGTTTCACTTCTTTCAGTTCAACACCCAAATACTTAACATAATTATGAAAGAAAACTGCAAGTTGAGCTCTCGTAACATTTCCTGTAGGATTAAATTGTTTATCATTAATCCCATGAGCAACCCCCTTTTCTTCAGCCCACGCAACATATGGAGCATATCCCCAGGAAGAAAAATTAATATCCTCAAATTTACTAGTTGTATAATCCTCAACATCTGCATTGGCATATCGTCCTAGAATTGTTACAAATTGAGCTCTCGTAATATTGTCTTTAGGACTAAATGTTGTAGGTGTTGTTCCCTTAATCCATCCGTTTTGATAACATTCAAGAATACTTGTGTAAGCCCAATTCTCCTTCACATCTGTAAATGGCAATTTAATATCTGCTGCTTCTACATTTTCTGTTCTCAAAAAAAATATTATTACTACTAATTTCAAAAAAGTTTTTATTTGTTTTATTAATAACTTTTCCTGATTTTCTCTATAATTAAAATACATGCATCTCCTCTTTCCATTGAAAATTTCCTATTTATCAAAATTTAGTATTCCAAACATTACTTTTTAATATCTTAAGCAAAACAATATATACCACAACTGTCATTATTCCAAAAAACAATAATGATATTATCTTTGACTCAATATCACAAATATTTTTTATTACTAGTACAAAAACTATAGTTATGACCATTATCAAACATGTTTTTATACATTCTCTAAAAATAAATTCTAGCCTTACTCCTAGACCATATTTTTGTTTAAATTTTTTAACAATCATAACTAATGATGTTGCACTTGATAAAATAGTTCCTAAAATAATCCCTAATAGACCTAAAAATTTCACTAAAATTAAACTTAATATAATATTTTCAATACTAATTACAATACTATTTCTAAGTGTTATTTTTGTATCCCCATTTGCATAAAAATATCTATATACCAAGTCTCTTACAATATTAGTTTGTTGTCCAAATATATAAACACACACACATATATACAATAATTTTACTTGATCATTTTGAAATTCTCCTCCACCAAAAATCAAAGAAAGTCCCTCATATCCAACAGTAAAGCAACCTGCTATTAATAAGCAAACGACACAATGGAAGCATACTGCATAATCCCAAAATTGTTTTTTCTCTTCTTTTTGTCCCAATCTAGAAACAATTAAAGGATATGCATACACTGTAAGATTTCCTATAACAAGAGTATTAACCATAGTTATAACCTGTGTAGAAAATGTTAGTATAGTAAGTTGTCCATCTTTTAAGGATGATGCAATCATTGAATCTACTAATGAATTAATCTTGTAAACTCCACTACTAAATAAGGTTGGAAAAAATATTATAAATAATTTTTTTGTATCTTCTAGTCGCAAGTCAAAACATGGTTTATAGCGAAATCCTAATCCCATAGCAATTCCAACATCAACTATAAGATTAATAACCGATCCCATAATTAGAACCAGCAGATACTCCTGGATATCTTTAATATTTCCAACATACAGAACAATAACAACAATGATATTACAAATTAGTAACACTACTTTAGGAATTAAATAATAATTTTCACATTGATAATATGCAGTCGTTACATTCAAAAATGATATTATTCCCTGTATCAAAAAACATGAAAACAGAAACGAACAAATATATTGAATATATTGGCTATCTTTTGTAGTTAGTAAATCGATTATCGGATAACGAAAAACGAGCACTCCCCCTACTATCAACAATACTCCTGCAAATATAACAGTAATGAAAGTATTAACTGATTTTGAATTCTTTTCTTTTATATATGCTGGAATAATTACCGTTGTAATCCCTGATGTTATAAAGCTAAAAATAAAAGTTGCAATATTTGTTGCATAATTATATGCATCCATTGTTTGTGTCGCACCAAAGTTAGTTGCCATAAATCGGGACTTATATAATGCAACAGCTTGAGCACAACACGTTAGCACAATCATAAGTATAAGCTGACTAGCTTTTCTTGCATTTGAAAAAGTTTGTATTTTGTTCCGCTTCATGTTTACTCACCAATTCTATTTTGTTTTTTTGTACGCAATAATGTAGATGAAATACCATCTGTATGAGGCAAAAAAACAACATCAACACCATAAATAGCCAATTCTTTTTGTGTATTCATCCATCTTTTATTATTTTTCCAATCATCACCAATAAAAATAGCATCAAATTTTAGCTGTTTCCACATCTCTACTTTATCTAAAGTAGTAGCAATAACACCCTGATCAACAGCTTTTATATTTTCAACAATTTGTCTTCTATTCTCTTGTACAATAATTGGCGTTTTCTTTTTATAATTTTCCACCAACTGATCACTATTAACGCCTACAATAAGATAATCACAATATCTTTTTGCTTCATTAATAAGATTTAAATGCCCAATATGGAACATATCAAAAACTCCTTGAGTATATCCTATTTTATACCTTTTCAATTTTTTCGTCCCCCTTGTTTTTTATAAATTTATCTAAATAATAAAATTGATTTAGTGATTCTCTTTTACATTTTTCAATGTCTATTGTATATTGGTTATTTTTCACTTTATCAAATGATAAATCATCTAAATCAGATATCAGACTGTACTCTCCTTTATATAATATATCATCCAAAACGTGTATCATTTTATCACTATAAATAACAGGATAAACCTTGGCATTTACAAGCCATCCTAAAATCATACCATGAAATCTTGAAGATATGACAATTTCTGAACTTTGTAGCACTCCTAATATTTCATGCAAGTTTCCTCTGTATTCATACAAATCAACTCTTCTTTTAAACCTTTCTGGTATCATATTTAAAATATTTTCTGAAACTTCCCTATCACCCTGATTGGTGCAAAATGACACTAAAGAGAGGTTGTAACCTTCATTAAGACTTTCTATACATAACTGCACCAATTTTTCTTTATATACATCTGCATATTTCTTTAATTCTGACCGTTCTTCAAGGTTGATCGGAATAATTGTTACTTGTTTACATTTTTTTTTAGTTTCAACTATCTTTGGTGTAAAATTAAATACTATATCCGGTGCAAAGTATATGTTTGGTAATTCTCTAAATAAATTATAGGAGTATTCTTCCCTAAAACAAGTATACTCTGTTTTTCCTAAAATTTTCTTATATACTTCAAGAAATTCCGTGTCTCTATATGGTCCAAAATTTGCACCTATTACACTTACTTTTTTAGAAAAAAGGAATATAGTTTCTATGTATTTATATGCTTCCTTCCAGTTTTTTCCTTGCATAAACATAGAACCACCTAAAATCAAAGAAAGATTACACTTACGTATTATTAAAGATAAGACTACAGGATATCCTATCAATATTTTCGAAAATTTATTAACCCCTTTATAGAAAATATTATTATTTATAATATGCAAATTAGGAATATTCTTAATGCCTATCGTATTTTGTTTTTTAGCGACTACGTAAAAGTCAATATTTCTATAACGCTGGGTAACTATTTGAATAAAAAGATCATCCCCCAAATTGTTATTACAATAGGCATGTAAAAATATCTTCCTATTCCTTTTTCTTATTCTCTTAACTTTTGTACATAGCTTTGGAGAAAAACAATTTAATATAGCACTAATTTTTTTTGTTTTTTCAAAATCTTTAGATAATATATATATATACGGTTTTTTTCGCAGTGTCTGCTGAAAAACTTTCATATACTCTTTATTTCTATATTCATAATAATCCATTCTAGATATCAATCTATCCGCAATACGTACTTTTTTTAAGTAAATTTCGTTCTCGGCATCTATATTATAATTTCTAACAATTTTTTCCACTTCACTTATCGCATCCCATTCACTTAGCCACTTTAATTGAAACTCCTTTGCGTGAAATTGTTCTAGCATTGCTCCATTGGCATTCAGCATATATGTATATAGTTTATCAGAAATTTGATATGCTTTTCTTATATGCAGAACATATTGGGTTAAAAACAGCATGTCCTCACCTATTGTAATACTTGGATTAAACATAATAGCAAATTCCCTAATAGTTGATAATCGGAACATTTTATTCCATAATGCAGAAGAAATTGCATTTTTTCTTAACAAAGATTTCATCACTTCTTGAGTATCCATAATCTTCGTTTCCAAATTACAATTTGATTTGATTTCTCCTGAAAAATCTTTTGTAGTATAACTACATACAGCTAAATCTACAGCAGGTTTCTGAAAACAATTATACAACTTTTCAATATATGTCATTTCAACACTATCATCACTATCAACAAAAACTACATATTCCCCATTAGCCTCTTCTATTCCTTTATTCCTAGCTGACGAAACACCTCCGTTTTCCTTAAAATAATATTTTATTTGTTCATATTTTCTTTGATAGTCTAAAATTATTTTCTTAGATTCATCAACAGACCCATCATCCACACAGATTATTTCTATAGACTTAAAGCTTTGTGCCAAAAGTGTTTTTAAACACGATTCAATATTCTCTTCTTCATTGTATACTGGAACGATAATAGATACTTCTACATTTTTCATACTGGTATCCCCTTCTTATTTCGAAAAAATACTTTGATATATCAATGTTTCTCCTATATTTCTTACTACAACTAATCTATAAAATGTAATTATATATAATACCCAAAAAGAAATTGTAACCAATATATAATCATATTTTTTGCTAATCTTTCTTATAATTATTGGAATATACGTAATCTGAAAAATAGAAAACATAAAAATAATTCTAGTACTATTGGGTATAATTGCTGACAACACAGAAACAAGCGTGGTAGCTATTTGCATTTGGAAAATAAAATATTCGTAATTTTTTTCCTCAGACTCACTTTCTCGCAACGTTAAATTTTGTCTAACTTTCGACCAACTATAGTTTTCATTTGAATATTCAACATAAAATATAATCAGTAATACTATCGTATTAAAAGCAAAAAAATCCCACTGAAGATTATTAGTGTCAAATTGGCTATTAAAATAACTTTCATAAACACCAAAAACTGATGTCAACCATATAATACCACGTCTTATTGTTTTAGAAAAAACAGCACAAAACAATACAATACATGGATATATCCATTTTTTTATTTTTAACCGTGGCAAAAAATAAATCGGAATATAAATTAATGCCGTTTTATGGAATAAAACGGCTATCATAATCCAAAACTCATACTTCCAAAATTCTCTTTTGCATATATATTTTGTTGCGTATACAAAAATACTAATTGCAATAAACTGTCTCATAATATTTAATGAAACATTAAAAAACGCTCCAAACATAAATACAAAAATACTCCAACGAAAATCTTTTGAATATCGTTTCACATGGAGAAAAAGAAATAACAGTATAATAAAATGTGTTATTACAAATACCCACTGCTTATCTCCGAAAGACATACCTATTTTTATAACATAACGATACAAAAACTCTACTTTTTTATAAATCCCATCCATTACTTGCGGTATTTGAAGTCTACTATAAACTATATAGTCTGTCCCCACATTATATCTTAAAGATGCTACAAGAAAAAAAGGCAAAAATGAAAGAAGAGATAGCCAAACACACCATATTCCTCTTTGATTTATTCTAATTTTTTTATTTTGAAATAGAATTACATTTCTATTTACTTCATTTCCTTTTAAATAATATGACATAAAAGCAAAAATTTCTGCTATAATAAACATTCCTAAATAAACATTCACTCTTTCACCTCATAACATAAATTAAGATAAATATATTTCTTCCAAATATTTAACAGCATTTTCGATAGCATATCCCGAATCCACTATTTTTTTACTTACATCTTCACGATGACTTTCCAAGCAAAGAACCTTCCAAATTTCATTACTCCATTCCTCTATCTCATCTGATAACGAAATAAATATACTATCGCCCAAAACATTTACTTCTTCTGTAACCCCCTTTGAAAAAATACATTTTAATCCATTTGCTTGCGCTTCTATTCCTACAACTGGTAGCCCTTCATATAAAGAAGGAAGTACAAAAATATCACTTGCCGACATTATTTCTGATATATCACTTCTCAATCCTAAAAACTTCACCTTATCTTCAATTCCTAAATCATTTACCTTTTGTTTTATTATTTTCTGCGTTTCTCCCTCTCCTACAAGCAACAAGCATACATTATTTTCTTTCTTCTGAAGATTATAAAAAATGTCTATTAAAAATTCATGGTTTTTCACGCTGGAAAATCTCCCAACATGCAAGACTACTTTCTTACCATTTACCCCTAACAATTGTCTATAATTTTTCCTTGCATCTATCGAAAACTGAAACTTTTTAACATCAATACCATTTCTAACAATTTTATATTTCCCTTGGTTAATGATAGTTGAAGGAAACATAAACTGCGCTGCTTGTTCTGAACATGATAAAAAATCAGTACCTAAAGCTGCAAAAAGACATTTAAATGGTTTTCCCATAATTAAACGTATTTTACTACCACTTCCTGCACTGTGAGAATGTATTATAATACGTGGTACGTGACAAAGTTTCGCAATTAAAGCCACTTGAATATTAAAAAAAACAGATCCAGAATGTATATGTATAACTTTATATTTCTGCGTACTCAACCAATGATATAACCTGTTCCAAAAGCAGATCTTTCGCTTAAGAAAAAAACCTTTCGCTCGCAGTTCTATGATACGTCCCCCTTGTTCTTCAATCTCTTTACGCTGAAGATAAAAAGATGTAGTTGTTGGTGCTAAAAAATCAAATTGTATTACCTCTTTATTGATATGAGAATAAAAATTGTATAACATAGCGGATACTCCACCATATTTTTCACCTGCATTAATCTGCAATATTCTTACTACTTTATTTTTCTCCATCTAAGTTTTCCTCTCTATCTATGGATAAAATAACTGTTTGATGTTTATTTCTCTGAGATTCCGGCGGCAATTTCATATAGTCTCCATAAATTTGAGTAAGATATAAATCATAATTCTTTGGTGCATTAAAATCAATACCTTCAAAACTATATTTTGCCCCTTCTGCATAAATTTTTTCTCTATCCATTATACTTTTAAATTTATATGATCCCATAAAATTCATAATATATTTGCTTTCATAAAAATCATATCGCGAAAGACACTTGTCTATTGCTTTCATTCTTCTATAAGGATCTAAAATTTTGTCAAATTTTATTTTTGTACCAATCAAAAACAATATTTTTTCATACCATGGTCTATCTTCTATTCGACAATCTACAATCGTATCAAAGAGTGAATATTTAAAAAGTGCTCTTAGTGCCAATAATTTAAAACAATGTATTTGTTTTAACAAATAATTATTTGGTAGACCATCTAATGGAAAAATATCTATCCATACATTCACAGTTCGAGGAATTGAAGCGGTGCAATCCATAAGTTGGTAAGTAGAATTTTCAATCTTTATCATATGATGTATCACGCCTTCACCTTTTGTATAATGAATTAATTGATACTTATTTGGTAATTTTTCCTGTGCTACTTTTAAAAATTCATTATAATCTTTTCTTGGCATTGCAACATCAACATCATCATCCCAAGGAATAAATCCTTGATGTCGTACCGCTCCAATAAAAGTCCCCCCTGATAAATAATATGTCAGATTAAATTCCTCGCATATATCTTTAAAACTTTTTAATATTTCTAACTCTACTTTTTGAATATCACGAATATCCACTGTCTTTTCCGTTTTCATAGCTAACTCCATCTTTCATCTTAAAAATTCATTTATACATTTAATAATCTTTTCATTGCCAGATACATATTTTTTGTATTCAAAGTTCTTACTTTTTTGTATTAGTGTAAATAGATCATCACCTTCTTCAAAACAAATCACATATGAGTTGACTGCAAAAGCTTTCGCAATTTCCAACTGATGATTATCCACATGCTCTTTATACATTTTTAATCGCGGGAAAACTATTATTGGTTTCTTAAGATTAATGGCATTTATAATCGTTCCTACTCCACTATGAGTAATAACAAGATCACTTTTACTAATAATTTTTTTATAGTCTTCTCCAGAAAGAAATTTATGATACTCATAATTTTTAGGAATATAATCAGAATGTCCTATTTGTGCAATCACCTTTTCTTTTAATCTTCCCTCTTTTATCATATCATCTAACATTTTAAGTAATCTATTTAATTGAAATTTTTGAGTACCCAATGCTACGAAAATCATCCTATATCCTCCTAAAATATTCCTCCGCAATATACAGTTTTAGGGTATTTCTTCATCAATGCTTCCCATTGTACAATAAATAAATCTGCAACCTTATACATGATTTTTCCTGTTATCGATAATTCCTCTACTCTCGCAAACGACTCAATATAAACAACTTTTTTCCCCAGTATTTTAGCAAGAACACATAGCGGAACTGTAGCCAATGCCCCAAGAGAAATAATACAGTCCGGTTTTTCTTTGATTAAAATGTATAATGATTTTAAAAAAAGCACAAAAAATTTAGGTATAAAAAGTACTTCTTTTCTATTTATTTGACTAACCAAATACACTTTTGAGCACAAAGAATTTGAAAAAAAATCTGTTTTTTCTGTCACCAAAAAAGAGTCATAACTATCACTAATACTTTTAAGCATACTTATTTCTTCTAAATGTCCACCAGATGATGCTGTAAACGCTATTTTCATTACTTACTCCTATTCAATCTATCTAGTATTTTGTCCACACTCAAAACATTCTTATTTCGATCCGCTTCCCTTAAACACTACCATCACTGTCTTAAGCAAAATCTTAATATCCAATCCCAAGTTCCACTTCTCAATATACTCTCTATCCAGTCTTACCACTTCTTCAAAGTCTGTGATATCACTTCTTCCGCTCACCTGCCACATACCTGTGATCCCCGGTTTGATTGCCATACGTGCACGGTGATGATAGTCATACTGGTTCCATTCATCTACTGTCGGTGGTCTTGTTCCTACCAGAGACATATCTCCTTTTAACACATTCCAGAACTGCGGAAATTCATCAAGAGAAGTTTTTCGAATAAACCAGCCTAAACCCTTTTTCGTTCCGTCCGGTCCGCTGCCGATAATTCGTGGATCTGCATCCATTTTAAACATCAGTCCCTGCATCTCGTTTTTATCTATCAATTCTTTCTTCCGTTCTTCTGCATCCATATACATACTGCGGAACTTATAGATTTTAAACTTTCTTCCATTTTTACCAATTCTCACCTGAGAGAAGAAGATTGGTCCCGGAGAAGCAATATAGATTGCCGGTGCAAGGAACAATATGGCAATTCCTGTAAATAACAATCCCACAAATCCTCCGCAGATATCCATAATCCTCTTTACAAGAAGCTGTAATGGTGTTGCCATATTTAGACTTGCAGTTAACACATGGTAACTTCCAATTTTCCTTACTTCTTTTGTTCCCGAATAAGCATCTACATTAATTAATGTATTATGTACAGTAACGCCCATCTCAATACAAGTATTTACCAGCTCAAGAGGTAATTGATATTTTCTTTCCACATGAATCCAAATACTATCAATCCACTTTGTCTGAATATAATCCGGAATTTCTTCTGCCTTACATACAACGGGAATTCCCAGAATATCGCTGTCTACCATATCGCTTTTGTCTGCCAGTACAATTCCCACGATTTCCCATTCTTTATACTGTGTGTCAAGAGCCCGTTCAATAAGCCTCTTTGCATTATGACTGGTTAATACAGCTATCATTTTTCTCTTTTGAGCAAAGTTTTTATTATAATGAAGTAAATACTGTTTCCATAAAATTCTCTCTATATATACCAGTAAAATTCCGCTTATATAGAATACTACAAAAGATATACGAGAAAATTCTTCTCCGTTTTTGCTTAAAAACAAATAACACACTTCGATAACTGCTATCATAGTAACATGATACGCTACATTTCGGAACTCCAGAAAATATCCCCTTCTCATAATTCCGTGATGGGACTCCAGAAAATATAATGCACAAATGTCAGCAAAGCATATAACAATATCTATGGTAAGATATATTTTTGATTGAAAAGGCTCAGTCCATCCATTTCTCATGATACAAGAAAAAATATATGCTATTTGCAGCGCAATTAAGTCCAATAATATAAAGTCCCAATGCTTTAGCCAACTATTGGCATTCTTTCTATACATGTTCCCACCTCGTGTTTCTTCTAAATTTCTTTTATTTTACAATATAACCCAATTCTAACAACTTATTATAAAGTGCATCTGCAACCTGTGTCTGTCCGTCTGCTGTCGTTGTTGTAACAGTACAAATATCAATGGTGCTGATGTAATGTTCTCCCCATGTTTCTTTCATCACCTTTTCATATTCCGGTATATTCACACTGCCATCCATTGGTCTCACACCCACAATGATAAATTTGTCTTTATTCGCTCCGAAAGTATCCAGAACCTTCTGTTGCTGTTCTACTAATTCCTTAGGATCTTTATTCCATCCGCCATAATATCCCATAGTAATAATCGGAATATAGTCTTTATCAGAACGTTCCATCTCTTCAGCAGTCAAATCACGAATTCCCGTTTCTGTCACCGGAGGAGTTGTACCTCCTGCACTTGCTTTGTGCTTCTCAATATATTTGTCCAAATCAGTCTGCGGTACTCCCGCCATTTTCATTACTGATAAAGTCCCTGCACCGGCCAGTGTTTTATTTGCATATTCCAGTGTATATCCTTCCGCTTTCAGCTTTTCTTCTAATTTTACTCTGGAAGAATATTGCAGTTCGTTTTCTGCTGTAAAAAACTCATCACCCCAGAAAGAAATCCCTGCCGGGATCTGAGGCTCTTCCTTTTTTTCTTCCTTCGGCTTTTCATCTTCTTCCTTGCCGTTATCCTCTTTTTCCGATTTATTTTCGCCTTTTATATTTTCTTTTTTGCTTCCTTTTTTTGCTTCCTGTACCAGCTTTTCATTTTTTGCTGCTTCTGTCTTTGAATCCCATGCAATAAATCCTGCCAAAGCCACTGTCAGAGCCGCGCATATAATTAACAGCAAAAAGTTCCATGCCCATGAGCTTTTTTTCTTTCTCTTCATTATATTTTCTCTGCCTTTTTATCTTTTTTACTATTTACTTTTATAGTAATAGTCATATTTTCCGTAATATTTGTTTTTCTCAATATTTACCTTATTTAAAACAGCGCCCAGTATTTTGCAACCGGTTTTTTCCAACTGTTCCATAGATTTTTGTGCCACCTTATAACTCACACGTTCGCTTTCAATTACTAACACAGCTCCATCACTTTCCTTTGCAATAATCGCCGCATCAATAACACTTCCCACCGGTGGTGTATCAATTATTATATAATCATAATAACCTCTAACTTCAGCAAGCAACTCACGAAACGCTTCCTCCTCCAAAAGCTCAGAAGGATTAGGCGCCATAGGTCCTGCAAAAATAATATCTACATTAAGAAAGTTCGTTTGGTAAATAAGAAATTCCTTTGCCAACTGTCCACTTAAATACTGAGATAAGCCATTTACCTTTTGCTTAATACGATATCGGCTTACATAAGCAGATTTACGAATATCCGCATCAATCAGAAGCACTCTCTTACCCATATTTCCGATTTCCTGGCACAACTGGAAAGTCACATCACTCTTTCCTTCGTTAGGAAAGCAACTTGTAAACATAATCGTCTTTACATTTTTACCTGTAAATTGAATGTTTGTACGAAGGGTTTTAATCGCTTCTTCGTAAAAATAATCTTTTTTTCTGATATCTGTTAATACGACTTTCTGTTCCATTATTTTCTCCCCTTCTTACCTTTTTTCTTTTTACCGTGTTTCTTTTCGTTAATATAATCTTTTCTGTCCGGTACGCTGGTTAATGTGGACAGTCCTAAATATTTTTCTATATCTTCTTCTGTCTTAATCGTGTCGTCCATAATCGCTACTACTACAATCATGCCTGCACTTAAAAATAATCCTAAAAGAAGTCCTAAGAGCGCATTTTTTTTCATGTTCGGGCTTGCCTTGTGCGTTGGAAGCTGACCTTCATCAATAATCTTTGGCGCTTTTACTTCCATTTTATCCCCAATGAACTGAGAAGATATAGATGCAACCTCATTTACAATCTTCTGTGCCATCTTAGGCTCTGAGTCTTCTACTGTAATATTTAAAATACGTGTTCCTTCCGGATTTTCCACAGAAATTTTTTCTTTTAGTTCTTCGTATGACAACTCCAAGTCTAAATTTTTCACTGTTTCATCTAAAACAGGACGGCTTGTAATCAGTACACTGTAATCCTTTGTAAGCTGTGTTCCCATCTGCACATCAGATACTGTTTCAAGCCCTTGCTCCGTCAACAGTAGCATACTGGAGGTTGATGTATACGTGGGAGTAATCAAAAGCTTTGTAGCAACACAACTGAGACAGCCAAACAGCAAGCCTACTGCCAGAATAACCAGTATTTTTTCTTTCAAGACATAAAAAATCTGTTTTAAATCAATTTCTAATTCATCTTCACGCGTATTTTCCATCATCTCAATCCTTTTCTTTATAAAATTTTATTTTCCAGAATTTTCTCTGCATTTGCATAAGAAATATCCTTCATATATTCATTATCCAGATGTTTTTCCATCCAGTGTGAAGCTTCCATAAGTTCCGGTTTTCTCGTTCTCATGTTGTGCATATCACTTCCGAGAAAATGAACGTTTCCTTCCTTCAACATCTTTCTGCACCATCTGGTTGTTTCCTCATACCATTTACCTCCAATAGGCTTATAATTCATCTGCATGAGAGCGCCTGCTTGAATTAATTCCTCCACACGTCCCTTTTCTCTTAATGCAGAGTACCTTTCAAAGTGAGCAATAATCGGTGTATACTGTGCCATAGTCAATTCCCTTACGCCATTAATAATCATAGAATATGGCATAGAAGGGTGGAATTCTGTAAGTACGTAGGAACTTCCGTTTAAAGTAAGAAGCTTCTTTTCGTCCAGTTTTTCTACTACATCCTCTGTGTAGAAAACTTCCTGCCCCGAATAGATTGTGAAATCCTCCTGAATTTCTGTTCGGGCTCTTCTTTGCAGTTCTTCTCTTAGCATCCTAAATCGCTCCGGTTCTTCATTGCGAAACTGTCTGGAATAATGAGAAGTTGCAACAACTGCATACACGCCTTGCTTAGCAGCAGATTTCAGCATACGCAGACTTTCTTCAAAGTCCGCTGCTCCGTCATCCACCCCCGGCAGAACATGACAGTGTAAATCAATCCTCTTCATAACTTTTTACCTCATTGCACAACTCCCCCCCCCCTAAAAATTTGCGAAAATGCCTTATACATCTAAA
>UMGS01014733.1_pt1 | contig 22019 bp, 17 predicted proteins | sample 1965341 | NCBI WGS metagenome assembly UMGS01 (sample SAMEA4836079, study PRJEB28245) | human gut metagenome | biome: gut microbiome; material: fecal sample | place: Denmark | collected 2008 | reverse complement strand
TCCTCACTGGTGAGGAATCTCTTCCGTATGCGGTAGCATTCCTCAAAAAGCCAAAATCCAGATGGTCAAGAATGGCGGTTTGCCGCCAAAGGTGGAGATTTTTCGCAGAAAAATACTACCTGTGTCTTGATAATCTGGAAGTTGGAACGGGCTGGATGCTCCTGTGACGTTCCCTGTTGCGATTCTAGCGTTTTTTTGCTTCACTTAATTATTTATATCAACAACAGCAAAAACACGCTCTACAAGGCTGTGAGCGTGTTTCTATTTGATTCTAATTATGCGAATCCACCGTCTTTTATATTACATCTTAATTTGCCTTTGTATTCTGTTTTTTCAAGAATAAATTTTCTCTTATATGTACCACTCCCATCTTTTTGTTTACAGTTTAACACAATCTCTCCTTTTGCTATCAGTTTTTTCATTTGGATTTCTGTCATTGCTCTTTGTGTAAATCCCTGTGTGTAATTAAGATTAGACAGGAATAATGGACAATCTGAATCTTTTTCTTTGGAACAATAATACATTATTTTAGTATGCGAACCTTCTTTTTTATTCGAAGAATAGACAGGGCTTCCACAGAACGGACAGTACCCTTTTACTTCTCTTTCTTTTTTAAAGGATACTTTCTTTTCTGCATTCTTTACTTCATTAACTTTTTGTCTTAAAAATACTTTGAATTCTTGCAAAAATTCTTCTTCGCTCATTTTTCCATCTGCGATTTTTGCAATCTTGGTTTCCCAATCTGCGGTAATTTTAGGGGAATACAATTCCTTTGGAAGAACCTGTATCACATTCAATCCCATTGCCGTAGGTACAATATAATTTGTTCTTCCTTTGGTTTCGTTCTTGCAGTATCCTCTAGTAAATAATGTTTTGATGATTTCTGCTCTGGTGGCTTGTGTACCAATTCCTTTTCCTTTTAAGATTGCTCCGTTTTCAATCATTGCTCCTGCATTTTCCATAGAAGTCAACAGCGTAGCTTCTGTATGTAATTTAGGTGGAGTTGTTTTTTTGAAGACATTTTTAATGTCTTTGATAGTGACTATCTGCCCTTGTGTTACTTTTGGAAGTGTCTGTTCTTCATCTTTTTCTGTATCTTCTTTTTCTGCTTTTCCCAAAAGTTGCTCTTCAATTCCTTTCCATCCCTTGTCCAAACAATGTTTTCCTACTGCCGTGAACGGGATGTTTTCTGCTCCGTCAAATTCTACTGTGATACTGGTCTGTTCATATCGATAAGGCTTGGAAAAACTAACTATCATTCTGGACATGACTAATTCCAGAATATGTTGCATACTTTCACTTGTTACCCCTTTTTTCTTTTCTTCTGCGGTTGGTATCAGCTTTGAAAAATCATACCCATCGATTTTTTCCGTTAAGATTAAAGCGTGATGGTCTGTGACTTTTGTATTGTCAACGATTTTTTTATCAATATTCAGTCCATTCTTTAACACTGCATCTGCACCGGCTTGATACTTTGGGAATTTCCCAATAGAACGGATGCGGTCAGCCATGTATGGCTGTAAATCTTCTGTGATGTATCGGCTGTCTGTTCTTGGATAACTTAATACTTTTTGCGTTTCATATAATGCCTGTGCCGTTGCTAATGTTATGGATGCAGAATATCCATATCGTTTATTGGCATCCCTTTGTAACTCTGTAATATCATAAAGTTTTGGACGGTCAATTCCTTTCTTTTGCTCTTTTACTTCTTTGACTCTCCCTTTGCCATGCATTAAAATTTCTTGAATTTTTTTGTCTATGACCAATTTATCCAACACTCGATTTTCGGAATCTTTACAATTTATTGGGAAAGCCCCTTGTGTATCCTTTTTCCAGTACACATGGAAATTTTCATCCAGTGTTGCATCCATCGTATAATAATTGGTTACTTTAAAATTCACAACTTCCAGATAGCGTTTTACAATAAAATATAGTGTTGGAGACTGCACCCTACCTACGGAAATATTTGCTCCATATTTTAAACTTTCTGCTCTGGACATACTCATTCCCATCATCCAGTCTGCTTTCTTTTTGCAGTATTCCCCTTTTACAATGTTTGTAAACTCTTCTTCTGCTCTTAAATGGTTCATAGCATGTCTGATAGCTTCTTCCGTCATAGACGTAGCACAGAATCTTCTTACAGGCTTGTCACATCCTGCCTTGAATCGGATGAACCATTGCAGGATATGACCTTCCGCTCCCATATCTCCACAGTTAATGATTTCATCCACATCTTCCCTGTGAATCAACTTTTTAATAACTTGAAACTGTGGTTTTGTATTTTCTATTACCACTAATTTAAAAGCATCTGGCATCAAAGGAAGTTCAGCTAATGCTTGTTCTTTCTGGTCTGCATACATATCTTTCTGGCTAATATAACCGTATGCTTCTGGTTCTGCAAGTCCAACCAAATGCCCTACAGCCCATGTAACCAGATAACCATTTCCCTCATAGTATCCTTGTTTTTTTTGTGTTGCTCCGATAACTTTTGCAATGTCAGCAGCTACACTCGGTTTTTCTGCCATACATAGTTTATATCCCATTTAATCACCTCGTTATTTAATCTCTGCAATTTATGTCATTCTTCATTTTTTTTGCTTCTTCTCTTTTTTCTATTGCTTCTTTGATAGTTTTGGCATTATGTGTGCAGGAATCATCTCCTACATAACCTACGGTTACTTCTTCTGAACCACCATTAAAATAGTCTAAGTATACGTTAAATTCTTGGTACACTCCTAACTCTTTTACCTTTTTTGAAAATGTATATACGCTTGAATGTGGAATTTCTTCTAAGCCAAATCCCGTGATATCAAAACCATCTTCACAAATCTTTTTTACAACTAGGTAAATATCATCTTCTTCCATGCAATCCCCATTTATAATTAACTCTTCTAATACATTTTTTAGGTAATAATTATCTGTATTTTCCAGTAATGTTTTCGCACATGCAATTACTTGTTGTTTCGTAATTTTTTCCTTGAATATAAATTCTCTCTTGTCTACTAAATTGTCTGTTGCTTCTTTTATTTGTTCTATAAAATCATCGGGAATATCATCTTCTAGTTCTGTTTCTGATAGAATACCCATTTCAAAAAATTCCGCTACTGCTTTTTCGGTATTGAAGTCATCATCTTTCACTTCCTCAGTCCGCTCTTTTGAATTATCAGTAAATATAGGATAATTATGTTTATACATGTATGTGTTTCCTTCGGCTTTTTGCTTTCGATTCCTTTTGTTAATCTCCAAAATTTCCAAGAGATTTTCTTCATTTTCTGTTGTATGAAAATAATATTTGTCTATCAAATCTGAATCTTCATTAAGTGTAGGAAACGTTTTTATAAGCAAATCCAACAAAAGAATAGAGTCAATATAAATCCCCAGTTCCCAATCAAATTTTTTATTTGACGCTTCAGTTACAGGGAGTATTTGTGGTGTTATTTCATTTACCAGACATTCCATCATGCATTCCGGAATATCTTCCATTTTGCCCACAAAATAGATAGAATTTCCACTACCAGAAATATAGCAATCTCTCCCCGTCGGTATGAGTTCTGCTAACTGCCTTACTGTAATTCGTTTTGGAACGAGCAATTCCAAAAGTTCATTTTTCTTTTCGTTCATTTTGTATCTTCCTTTCTTCTGTAATACTCACGGTGATGACATAAAAGCCCCGTCCAAATGGACAGGGCTTTTATTACCTTTCTTTGTTACTGATAATTGCTTTAAAGTGTTCTATTGTCTTGTCCATATCTACTTCCAAAAGGCTCAAATATTCAAACCCCTGCAATGCAATTTCCTGTGCCTGTAAAACATGCTTCTTTCGTAAAGATTCTCTAATTCCTTTGCATACATAGAATCTTCCATCTATATTTTTAAAAATAATCTTGTTATCCATTAGGCTTTTCGTGATTTTTTGCATTGTTGTAACTCCGACACCGTACTGATTCGCTAATTCCTTAATTGGTGGTAGTTTCTGATGCTCTTTGAATTCTCCTAATATGATTTTCAGTTCTATGTCTATTTGAATGCTTTCCCATGTTTTAATATTTAACGATAACTCAAAATTTCTACTCAACACTTTCTCTCCTTTTTAATTATAAAGTCGGAAGTGTTTTTCTTCCGATTTGTGTTATACTTCCTGTTTTGGTGGCTCTACCTCTTCGGCATTTGATTCAATTTTTTCTTGCAAAGAGAGTAAATCACCACTTTGCAAAGCAGAGATAATGTCTTCAACAGTCAATCCTTTCTTTTGCACTGAATTGGCTAATTTAGTGTATTTTCGGTTGTCTTTCAATAATTTCAATCTTTCAATATTAGATTCACATTCTTTGATTTTTTCATCTAAAGTAGCTCTTCTATCTTTGAACTTTATTAAATTTTCTTCTTCTTTTTTTAATTTTTCGTCTAACTTGTTATCATCAATTTCATCAGTTATATTTTTTCCCTCTGATTTGTTATTCCCCATTTCATACATTGTATTTTTATTGAATTCATCTGCCATGTTTTATTAACTCCTTTCTTGAATTACGCTTTATGTATCAGCGTTCCACATATCTGTATAATGTTGGATTGCTTCTGTAATTGAATTTGCTTTTTGTTGATTGAAACTTTTATCCATATACATTATCTGAATTTCGTCTGATGACCAAATAACGATATCAAACCATTCATTCTTATTTCTTTCCCAAAAAGTGAATGACCCTTCTTCATTTGAATTTTGGAGTGACCATCCTGTTGCATGAAAATTTTGTTTTTTCAAAAAATGAAGGATGGAATTGAAACATAATAAATCATAGTGTGATAACAGTTTTTTATCTTTTGTACAATTAGATATAATACTGGCTTTTAGCAAACTGATTTCATAATCAACGCCATAATTTTTCGGGATTGTTTCTGTATTTTTTAAAAGTTCCTTTGCAATATCCAAGACAGTCATTTCATCTTTTCCTTTCCAAAACTTTATAGCTTTGATTTTAGCATCTTATTGATTATTTTTCTTTTTTCGATAAGCAATATAACCGATTCCGCATCCTAAAATTGCAATAACCAATATTAAAATCATATTGTTAGCCATTTTTTCTTTGGTATCATCCCAAATTCCTGCTTCTTTTTGGGCTTGTTCGATTTCTTTCTTCTCTGCTTCTTTTTGGGCTTCTTTATCTTTTTTCTCCTGTTTTAAATCAGCTTTTGAACCACCACTTTCAATATAATCTTTTCCTGTAATAAAATCAAATGCTGCTTTATGTTCCTGTACATAATCATACTGCCAATCCATCAATTTTAAATAGGCATCTGAAACTACAGTGGAATCACCTTCTTCTGTTCCATTCATTAAGTCTACAACAAGAGAAGTAATTTCATTATGGAATGCTTCTTTGCTACTGAAATATTTTTCCCAATTCCCTAAGTTAATATATTTCTGGATTCTCACATAACTTTCATAATACACAAATCTGTCGTACTGACTCATATTAAACCAGTCTTCTTCAGTAGCATTTTCCACTACCGCTACGAAATCATCTGCTCTTGTAATTGCTCCATCATTAAAAAATCCAAGATATCCATTTCCAAAATCATTCCATACTTCATCATTCTCGATAAAGGATACACTGTCTAAAAATTCTTGAAACACTTCATCTGCACTTTGAGTTTTTGAAGTATTTGTTTTTTTATTTTCCTCTTTTTTAGACTCCTGTGCAGTTGGCGTATTGGATGTATTCTGGATGTTATTTGATGTCTGGTTACTATCTGATGAACCATGTCCGATACTGCCTTTGATGTTTTCAACTTCTTTTTCTGCTTCCTGCTTTTTTTCATCTGTATAAACAATCTTCCAGTTGAACTCATATCCATTTGCAGTGGCAGGAAAGTTTGTAATCTGTGTATTATCACTATTTACAATCTGGTATCCGTCTTTGATTCCCTCAAATGTAATATTATATGTTGTTGGTGCTGGAACAGTAAATTTTGGTTTGTTTCCACCACCATAACTATTTGCTTTTGTCAAGGTATAACTTTTATTGGATGTGCCAGTCACATCATTCATCAATACTTTAATATCTCCCTCATAAGAATATGTTGCATCTGTAACCGAAAATGTTACCGTACATGGCACAACTTCATCCCCTGCAAGGGTTTCTTCGTCAGCGAAAGCCGTTGTTGTAGCACCAAAAAGAAGGACTAGGCTTGTCAGCATTCCGAACAATGCTTTTTTTCTCTTATTCATATTCTTCCCAACCTTTCCACTTTTAATCATGTTTTAAAAAATTTTTTTGAAATTTAATTCTTCCATTCTTTGTAATATCCAAGCAATCATATCAGAATCATAGTAATCATTTGATGAAAATGAAACAGTTTCACTCATTTTATCAAATACGATTCGATTTTTCCATTCTATTTCGTCCTCTATTATTTGAACTTGAACCGGAAACTCTTCTTGATTGTCCAAATGGATAGGAGCGTAAATGATACTATTTTCATCTTCTTTTATCAGATATAGCCCACTGTATTTGTAAAGTTTTTCTTCTACTTCTGTAGGATTTTGGTTTGTCAATGTTCTTGGATGCAATCCTTCTAAATGAATTGTTTGGCTTTGTTGTTTAAATGAATTCGGATTCCACCAAATATAAATATCCATATTTTGAAAGTAGTTAGTATCTTCTTCTAATACTTCTACATTTGTTTCCGTTGTTAAGATAATCTTTGATGGAAGTAATTCAATATATTCTTTTTTTAATCCCCAAAATCCATAATCATGTCTATATTTATGGTTAAATTCTACACATTCAATACACTTTAATGTTTCTTTTCCTTCTTTTCCAATTACTAAACCATATGCATAATTCAAATTGTGAATTGTGTTATTTGCCAAAAATTTTCTTCCATGATTTTGAAATTCTTCATATGCACTCTCTACTTCATCCCATGTTTCACAAATTTTTATCAGTGGTGCGTTTTGGGGTTCTACAGTTACAAAAGCACTTGGAATCATATTTTCTTTGGATAAATAAATATAAAACATTTTCTTTTTCCTTTCTTAGACAGCACTATCACGGTGAGGACGGATAGAGCTGTCTATTTTTATTTTATTTTGGAAAGTTCATCAATCCATAACCTAAAATTACGGAACTTCCAATAGGGTAAGAATTCATAGCAACTGCATCTCCACTATTTCCTTCTACAGTGTACACTGTACTTGCATCACGTCCAATGACAAGTCCGATATGGTCAGAGACTCCATCCCCATCCCAGTCAAAGAAAATAGTATCCCCTGCAACAAGGTCTGTAAAAGTGTTATTTCCCCATCTTCCATTGTTTCTAAACCAGTCAACCAAAGTCGGGCAGTAGGCATTATTACTTGTAGTCGGGTAACTGTCACCAATTCCACTGTTCCTCATACACCAATCCACAAAGCAAGCACACCATTCCACTCTTGAACCGAATCCCATATGTCTCCAATATGGTTCACCACCTTGTTGTCCAACTTGTGAGAGTGCAAGGTCAATTACTTTTTGTCCAGATGGTCTGCTTCCGTTGATGAAATCAACTCCTTCTAAATCACCCATGCTGATTCCACCGCCAAAATCAGAAGAAACTAACTTCATATATTCTTGATAAATTTCATAGAATCCTTTTAAGTCCTGTAATTTTTTCTCCTGTTCTTCGGTACGGTTTGGAATGTTGGATAATTCGTTAATTGGGTCAAGGAAATATTTACTTGTCAGAGCATATGCACCTTCCATATTCAATGTATAGCTGATAACACTATGACTTCCACAATTTCGATATCCCTTACAAGCATCTTGGCATCCATTATCATATTCCATCCATTTCACAGTGATAGTTGTTTTATCTCCACTTGTAGATTGACTCACAACTGTAAATTGCTTGTGGCTTGCTAACCAATCCTCTACTTCGTTTGTAGGAATTACATAACTTGCTCTTTTTTCATGTCCTGGACATTCCTTAAAACAGCAGTTTGGACAGGTATATTTATTATGTTTTCCAGATGATGCATTCGGACAGGTTGGTAGAGCATGAATTTCCCCACAACTATGTTTATTCGGTGTTCCTTCTCCTGTTTCGATACTTTGACCACAATATTCTGTACTGGTTGTGCTTGAAATACGGAATAATGTATTAAAAATATCCTTTAATAATGCTCTGGCTTCTGCATCTGTTGGGGAAAGGTCATATTCCATAAGAACAACTGCGTTGAAAACTGGCTGAATCATATTTGCCAACTGTTCATTGGTTGGAAAACCAGATGTTACTTGTTCAATGATATTCGAATCCGAATTGTCGGAGTAATAAACAGGTAATGTTTTTCTTCCCCATGCAAGTGCCGCTTGATGGGAGTTGAAAAATAAGTCTATACGGTTTCCTTTAATCGCTCCTCCTGTATCTTCTGCAACATAAGTATGATTATTAAAATACACTTTTGTTCCAAGTGGAATGACTGATGGGTCTACTGCTATCGTTCTTCCTTCTGTAGGAGTTGTACCAGATGCAGTATGAGAAGGCTTTCCCGTACATTCTGGGTCATATGGATGACAACAGATATGGCAGGTACAATAGGCAGTGATGTCGAAATCTCCTATCAGTTCTCCTTTTGAACCTATTATAACAGGTGTTGTTGTTCCTGTATTTGCTTTATACCTTACAATATCGTATTTCTTTTGTGCAGAACTTAATCGGTTTGCAATATCCGCTTTCAATTCTTCTACCAGTTTTGGAATTCCGCTGTCTGGATTTGTGATATATTCTCGGATATCTTGCTCTCCCATTTCCGTTTCAAACGTACTACTAAAAATTGCACCAATAAAAGCAATCGGGGCTTGGATAGCACCAGAAGCTACCATTACAATAACACAGATAACCAGAACTGGAAGCATTGCTTTGCGGAAAATCATTTTAATAGAATTCATTAAAGCGGTTGCTACCGAACCACCCGCTCTGGATACGGCTCTTATTGCTTTATATCTGGCTTTTTCCCAAGCGGCTTTCAATCCATTATTACGGATAAATCCAAATCCTTTTTTAGCAGCTTTTCCTGCTTTTATTGATGTTTTGACAGTTGCCTTACTAGCTTTGACTCCCTTAACACCTGTCTGAACTGCAAGTTTTCCTGCCTTCGCTCCTACTTGTCCTGCTTTTACTGCATATCCTAATGATGCAACTCCAATATCTTCGCTTTGCATCATATTTGAGATTCCCATATTTACTACACTATAAACATGTGGGCTGGCTTTCGATGCAATAAATTTTCCGCCTTTCAAAGTGCCTTTCCCAATCTTTACACTTAATTTTCCCGTTTTGAGCATTCCTTTTCCTAATGCTTTTCTACTGATAGTAGCACCTTTTTTTATCCCCATCATGGAATACATTCTGGCTTGTTTTAAGATTGCCATTGCTTCTTTTCCTGTAGCAGTTCCATTTTTCAGCTTGACGGAAAAATCTATAACAGTTCTTGTACCTCTTTGTACTACGGCTTTTCCTTCATTTAGTTTTACTTTTAAAATATGCAAATCTGTTTTGATGATATTGACTCGATTCTGAACTTTTTCAACCGTATGCACAATCCCTTGATATATCGGTCGGTTTATAAAACCAGATGCTTCTGCATTCATGTGTATCATATTTGGGATATCTTTGATACCAACAGGAAAATACTGTGCTGTTTGAAGATATGTTTGCGTACTTCGTTTGATTGTAATAGTTGCCAATCCAACAGTGTACGTTCCTTTCCCTACTTTGATAATCATGTCACTTGTTTTTTGTGACATTTTCCATCCAGTTTTTACACCTGCATAGGTCATTTCAGCAGAACGCATACTGGAAGAAACACTTTGGGTGGCTAAATCATCTTGTTTATCCAAAGCACTTTCCGCAAAATGAAGTGCCGATTTGATATTACCCGTTCCGAGATTTAAGCCTATCTTTTTATTTTGGTACGGTGCAAGTCTGGATTGTCTGCCAATATCCTTTTCTATCTGATTTCCGGTTTGAATAGTAGTCTGATAGCTTCCTTTTTTACTTATTTCAGAAGCCCTCTGTATGGCTTCCTGTTGCTTCTGACTTCCAGTTTGTACATTTCCCGTAGATGCGTTCCCAACAGTGCTTACAGGTTTGGAAAGCGTTGCAATTCCTCGGACATTTCCTGCGACTACATGAGGTCTGGAAATGGCTTGTGTATTAGCTGTTGCCATATTAACTTTCTGTGTCTCTGTCGTAACATTAGTCTGATAGCTGTTCTGTTTTGTAGCTTCTACCGTCCTTTGTACTGCTTGATTGATGGTCTGTCCACCTGTCTGTATATTATCCATACTTGTTTTTCCATTATTAGAATAAACAGATGCATGGATAACAGGGCTTGTCTGCGGTGTAACAATCTCTTTTGCATTTATCTCTGCCCTGTTTGCTTTCTGTGTCTCTGTCGTAACATTGGTCTGATAGCTGTTCTGCTTTGTAGCTTCTACCGTCCTCTGTACTGCTTGATTGATAGTCTGTCCACCTGTCTGCATTTGTTCTGTACTTTTCACTTTACTGTTTGTACTTGAATAAACAGGATTGGTATACTTTTGTTGTGGTGCGGTAGGAATCTGTGTCTTTGCAGTTTGTACTTTGATTCCGTCTGTGATTTCTGGAGTTTTATTTGTACTGTTTAAAACACCTTTATCCTCCGTCCTGTAAGCGTTGTTGGAACGGTAGTGTTCTGTGGATTCCTTTGCACTTTCTTTTGCTTGGGAAGTCTTTTGACTTCCCGTCTGCACTCCTTTTTTTTCTTCCATCGAAACTACTTCCTTTCATCACCGTGAGGATGTTATCTATTCTCTCTTATACTCACGCAGATACCGAATGGTTTTCATTTACAAGATATTCCACTTCTTCATCTGTCAGTGGCGTTTCAACATGGTATTTTTCCTGTAATCTTTCCACTTCTCTTCTGATATCTTCTTCACTGACTCCCTCACCAAATGCAGTTGACATCATATGATACAGATAAGAACTAGATGGGAATTTATCAACAACTGGTACAACTACTTTTTCTGCAAATAACAATCCGCATCCTGCATCTGCACCTTTTACAAATTGCTCCAAGGTTTCGGAAATCGGAAGCATTTCGCATAATTTTTTCAAATCTTCACTATGCTGATTCAGCATCAGAATGAAGTCGGAGTTTCCAACCATACCTTTTGCCTGTTTGGAAGCTAAAAGTTCTTCACAATTCTGTGTGATACCTGTGATAACAAATAGTGATAGGTAATCCTTTGAAGTAATCTCTGGATTTTCCCCCACTCCACACCGTGCATGAAACTTTCGCTTCACACGGCGTTCCAACGATTTTTAAGCATTTTCAATTTTAATTCTCTGCTTAAAAACTGTCTTGTGGCTATTGCTAAAATTTCATTACAAAATTTATCATCGCTCATGCCACTACTCTCACTTGGACTAAATTAGGTTATACATTTAATGCTTTCCCTAATAATACTTCATAGATAGTAAAATCTCCGTATTCCAAGTTTTCCTCGTACCATTATTATTATCTTTACATATATCCTTAGACCGTTGGTTTGAGCCTGTAAGCTAGATAGCACCTGTAATGCTATATGGTATTTCATAACGACCAATCTTACTTTACCACACTTACCTCACCAGTTTTGAAACTGTTTTGTGAGCATTACATTTCTGTAAAGTCAAATTTTAGACCCTTACATTCCCAACTTCGTCAGTTCCTTTTTGAACATCCTAATCATAGATATTTTATAGACCCTCGAACTATACTACTCGACTGCCTCCAGTTCGGTTTTCCTCAACATAACTTGTTAGGGTAGATACTGTCCTTTTTAACGAGCTTCTGACCAATATTTGTTTACTCAAATTTCAGCCAGTCGTAACTTTGGGAAGGCATTTCAAGGCGTTACCCTATCATTCTACCTATCATAATAATAGTTGTCAGTTAATATTTAATTTTCATTAACTGCTTTAGTCTTTGTATTTCTAACCTACGTTAGATTTTTAAACTAAAAACGAGTCGCACGACCATATTTTCTTCCTCTCTTGTAGAGCTGCTTTAACTGTTCGGAAGCATAGTAGCTTTGGAACATAACATGGATTTCATCACAATAACAATAGGTTCTGATTCCTTTAAATTTGTTTTCTACCATACGATTCCAGATGAAATCAAATACGATGATTAAGGCAACCTGCTTTAACTGTTCTCCTAAATCACGGACATTAAATACTACAAATCGGTTATTGATGTTAATGTTGGTATGATGAGAAAAGACATTCATACTTCCTGTCGTATAATATTCAATTCCTTCTGCAACCTTTTCTGCATCTTCTGATTCCGATTTTTTGGAATTTAAAACGTTCTGCAAATCAAGCAAAGTTGGCATATAGGCAGGGTCAAAATTATGTTCCAGATATTCCTTATAAGTTTCCTTTACACATTTGTCAATCAATGTTCTTTGCTGTGGAGTAATCGTAGAACTATCTGCTGAACCATTTACACTAATCATACGTTCCACAATGGACATAATATATTCTGTCTTTTTACGGATTGCTTTTTCTTTTTTGATTTCTATTGGTGTTGTTTCACTATCATCTTCTTCTGTCAGCCCATAATCTTCCAACATATCCATCGGATTGATATAGCAATCAGAATCAGAACTGATTTTTAAGACTGTACCACCCATAATTCGGCAGAATCCACCATATTCATTTTCTGGGTCGATAACCAGAACATTTGCTTGGGAATCCCTTAAAAGAACGTTCAACATTTCTCTCTTAACGGCGAAACTCTTACCTGAACCAGAAGTACCTAAAATAAATCCAGATGGGGTCTTCATTTTCTTACGGTCAACAATAACAAGATTGTGGCTCATTGGATTCATGCCGTAATAAAATCCAGTTGGTTGAAATAACTCTTGGTTTGCAAATGGCATGAAAATAGCGGTACTTTCTGTTGTCAAAGCACGTTCCACGCTTAAATCTTTTGGTGGATATCCAAAAGGTAATGTAACCTTAAATGCTTCTTCCTGTTGGAATCTCAATTCCTGTAATTGTGTGGTATATTTTCTTGCTTTGCTTTTTAAGATTTTACAGTTTTCATTTAGTTCTTCCAGTGTAGAACCATGTACTAAAAATAGAATCGTTACAAAGAACATTTTTTGGTTTTTGTTCATCATATCATCGTACATGGTTTCTGCCTGCTTATGTGCATCCTTGATACTATGCTGTATAGTTTCTGGACTATACCCTGCACGAATGGCTTTCTTTTCTGCGTCAATTTTATTCATTTCAATTCCTGTAAGCTGTCTTTTGACAATCATCAATCCCTTGTCCTGTGCGACTGATTCAATGGCTAATGTTGTTGTAACAGGAAATTCATTGTCACACATATCATACAAGAAATCATCCTGCAAACTAGCAGGAAGATTGTTCAAGAACATTCCGCAATAGTATTCATCCTCAATCTGGAAGTATTTATTTTGGAAATAAATAAAAGATGGTGCAATATAATCTTTGGTGCTAAGTCCCTGCTTCATAATGAAATCATAATCAATATGGAATTCACCTTCCGAACCTTTTCGGAGTTTATCATGGTAGTATTCCAAACGTTCCTCTGTTTCCAGATATCGTCCATTTGCCCCAATACGTCTTAAATTGGTAATGATTTCTGCATCTAATTTATGGAATCGCAATAATGCTTCAATCGGCGTATCTGCATCAATCGTAACAGTGATAAACTTATGAATCTGCATATCATTTCTTCCGGCAATCATCTGTGTACGCAATACATTATTCATTTCCTCTCTGTGAGTGTCGTAAGAATCACCTTCCATTTTACAAAATACTTTTCGTTCATATTCGTCTCTGGAAATACTTCGGTTATCAATGCAAAAACTGAATCGAACATCATCCGAAAAATAATTAAGGAATTCTCCTAATTTCACAAAGATATGTACCTGTTCATCTTCTTTTCCTGTACGATAATTGATATCTTCAATCAGATATACTTTGGAAAATTTGTTCGGAGTTACTTCAAACATTCCTTCGATGTAATCTGCAACATAAGGAATGGTTTGCTGTGTACTTTTTGGAATTGTCGTTTTAACTTTTCTTCTCTTTTTTAAGGAATCATTCTGTTTCTTGACTTCCCTTGTATTCTGTTCTACTTCTCTTTTTCTGTCATTTAATTGTTTTAAATTCCAGTCTTTTAATATTTTACGTTCTTTATTTGTTAAAACATATTGCGGATTCTCACGTTGTTTTTCAAGAATTGCTTCCACTTTTACCTGTAATTTGTTCTTACCATTTTTTGAAGCCAATTTATTCTACCTCCTGTTCCTTTATCAGATTTTGTTCTTTTTCAATTTGCTTTTTTTCTTTTTTGGTTGTATTAAAAAGGGGTTGTTCATCTAAATTAAATTCCATTAAATTTCCTTTTTGTTCTGCTTCATAAAGCAATGCCGCTTTTTCTAAACTTTGAATATATCGGATTTTTTTATCTATTCTTTTTGCTCGAATTCCTTTTGGTTGTTCTTCCTTGATTGCGATATTTTGCCATTCACGGAATGCATTTTCCGTTTTAAAAATTCGCTTTTTGGGATAGAAAACTTCATATTTCAGCCATGCAATTGCGAATTTTTCCATCGGCATTCCATTGAATTTAATGTAACCTATGGATAACAATGGAACGGCAATTAAGATAATCGCCCATGAAACTAAATCTTCTGATAAGTATTTCGTTCCATAGAAATACAATGGCACACAGATAATCAATGTTGCAATTGTTGATAATAATTGCCTTGCTGTCAATCCTAAAACAATCTTTTCTTTGTATTTTCTGATTTCATCTGGTATACGAACCGCTATCATTTTTTCTTCTCCTTTCCTATCCTATACTGCATCTAAAATATTTTTTGCCCATTGTCCGCAACGTGCCAAACTTAAACAAAGTACGATTGCTGCCATTAACATTGTAAAGGATAAGTCGGAAATGATTACACTCGCTTCTGCTCCACTGTTTACTGCATCCTGTATCATTCCTGTCATTGCATCTGTCATAATGATTCCAAAGACTTTCATACAGAGTATCATCATAACACCCTGTAAGCAGACCGAAGCAAAACTACGGAAAAATTTCCCTGTAATTCTGGAGAATCCACCGCCTGTCCCATCCCCTAGCGGGAAAAATGAACATGGTAGTGGTGATATTGCCAGATATGCATATAATTCAAACATTCGCCCATATGCCATGACCTGCACCAAGATTCCGCAAATCTTGATTGCCAGAACTACTAAAAGCATGGAAGCAAACAAACCAAAAATTGTGAAGAATCCCTCAACTTCGTCTGCCAATGGTTTTACCTGTTCTAACACTTGCTTTCCCAAGTTAACTTCATCTTTTCCTATGCCAATTATCCAATCACACGCCTGTACATAACACGCTTGTAAAAAAGTTGGTGCGATATCAATACAGACTTTTGACAATGCAAGTTTTACTGCCACTTTTAAACCATGTTCCCATTTTACAACGTCAACTTTTGAAGCCACATTTGCCAATTCAATCAAAAGACAAATAGCAATGACTACATAGCAGAATGGCTTTAAAATTGCAGAGAGTTCTAATATCTGTGTCCATGCATTTCCGACTGGTTGTGCTAAAATAGATTGTGAATCTGCAAGAGTTTTATCAAAGCCATTCAAACCAGAAGCCAATAAACTCATAAGATAATCTAATACTCCATCCATTTATTTGTCTGATTCTCCTTTCTTTTATTTTTTAAAAAGGCAAATTTGTATTACAACAAACTCGCCTTTTTGGGTTTTTCTTATGCAAAGAACTGACTTGTTAAAGCGGCTACTGCTATAACAATTGCACCTGCTACAATGGTACTGATTCCCTGTGATTTCTGTTCTGCATCATTGTTTTTCCATCCAAGTCCAAACATAACACCACCAACAAACATTATAACTCCACCAAGACGAGTTACCCATGTTTCCAGAAGGTCTGATATGGTTGTCCATAAAGTATCCGCATTACTACTTGCAAATGCAATGTTATTTGCAGAAAGCAAAAGTACGAATGCAAATGCAATTACATAATTATTACGGTTCAGAAAACGTCCGATTTTCTGGATTTTGTTCATTTCCGTTTCTTTTTTTACTGTTACTGCTGTTTTTTTCATTTTCTTTTTACCTCTTTCTTTTGATTTTTTAATCTTTATTATAAGGGATACCATACCCAAATAATCTATTGGTTTTCTTCTGGATTTTTGATTTCATCTTCTGGCATTTGACCCGAAATTTTTAATTGTGTAATCATTTCATTCATGTCCATTTCTTCTCCAAAGTCAAATTCCGATTCCATGAAATCTTCATCTTCTTCATATAACTCTTGCATCATTGCAAGTGCTTCTTCATCTATGGCGTCAGCTTCCCCCTCAGATGGCTCTACTTCTTCATCTGGCATTAGCTCAACTCCGTTTTGGAAGGTCTGTTTCATCAATTCTGCCTGTTGGTTCGTATCTTCTATCAATTCACATACAGAAGTTTCTTCTGTTGGTTCTTGGACATTCGTTTCTGACTCTTCCTCGGTTACAAGTTCATCTTCTACCTCATGGAGTGTATCATCCTCGATTGTATTCTCTTCCCCATCTGGAACTATCAGTTCTTCATCTGGTATTACATCAAAATTTCCACGCCCGATACGATTCAGCATTTGCTCTGGATTGATAACAAGTTCAATCAGTTCTACATCCTGCATCAATCGTTGAACCTCTTTTTGGGCTTCCTCACGGAGAGTAGAAGCTGTCATTTCTTCTGTTTCTACAATCGGGTTTTGTGGGTCGTGTTGATAGGTAAATGCTTGGTTCGCATCACTGGTGTAACAATAATTCGGATGGGTTGTGTAGTCAAACTTCTTGGAGTAGAATGGATTCCTACCACCTACAAATAACAGACAATCAGATTTCGGAAGTTTTCTTACTTCTGAAATATCCATCAATTCCCTTCCGACTTTATCCCAATTTTGAGAACTAGAACCTTGTCTTCCTCTTGTTCTTCCTGTTGTTCTCTTGTCAAATGTTCCTTTTCCAATCAGTTTTACGACATATTCCAAAGTCGCATCATGGGTAATTGCACCTAAGTACAGTAATGTATTACAGTTGTCGATGATAACACCCCAATCATCCTTATACATTTTTTTAATCTGTTCCAGTGATTGAAGGATAACTGTGATACCAACTCCAAAAGAACGTGCATAAGCTAATATCTGCACAAAATTTGGAATCGTACAGGTATTTGCAAACTCATCCAAAATGAATCTTACAGGCATTGGAAGTCTTTGTCCGTCATGCTTATGTACCTGTGTTGCACAATATTGTATCTCTTGGAATAATTGAGTAAATAACATTCCAGAAATGAAGTTATAGGTTTTGTCTGTTGGTGGCACATTGACAAATAATGCAATTTTTTCTTCACCAATTCTATCCAGTTCCATTGTGTCGTGAGAGAAAATACGTCTGACTTCTTGTGTCTTAAACGGTGCAAGTCTGGCAACTGCGGTAATGACAATACTTTTTGCTGTTTTTCCGCTTGCTTTGCTTCGGAATTCTTCATACATATCGATTCCAATATGGTCTTCTCCTAATTCCGCTTTCATCATTTCTACAAACTGGTCTAGCTTGCTATTTTTTTCATCATTTTCTTCATCAATCTTCAACCATTTAATCAACTTATTTACAGTGTTCATATTCCTGTCTTTTTCTTCAAAGCAGTCTACTGTAAAATAGAAAATTGATTGTAAGAATAATCGTTCTCCTCTATCCCAAAACGGGTCATTACTGTTTTTGCTTTCCCCACCATCTGTATTGGCAATGATGGTTTCAATCAAAGAAAGCACTCGTTCTTCATATCCTGCTCTTTCTGGATGGATATATTGGAACGGATTGTAATAATCTGATTCTGCTTTATTATCCAGATTTAATACCTTGATTTTGTATCCATTACTCGTTAAGAACTTTCCGCATTTTTCTAACACTTCCCCTTTTGGGTCAGTGACCACATAAGAACAAAACGCCTGTAAAAGATTTGGAAGAACATATCCTCTACTCTTTCCAGAACCAGAACCACCGAGAATTAAAGTATTGAGATTCAGTACATAGTTGTAAAAACTGATTTTTTCTGTTGCTGTAAATAGAATGTCTGCATTTTTGTATTTCTCTTCTACTTGTTCTACTCGTTTTTTTACATCGTAGTATTCAGCTAAAGAATATTCATACTTTCTATTTACTTCGTTTCTTCGTTCTTCTGCTTCATCTGATTCCAGTAAATTTTTGTTTACTTCTTCTTCTATTTTTTTCAGAGTTTCTTTTCGTTCTTCTTTTAGCAGGTCTGGTTTCCATGCCTGCCCTTCCATTCTAATTTTTTCTTCTTTTAATTCTTGTAAGATTTTTTCTTCACGTTTTTTATGTGTTTTCTTTACATCCTTTTGTTCATTTTTTAATTTTTTTAATTCTTCAACAGCTAAAGGACTGGTACTATGTTTTAATGTTTCCTCCCTTGCTTTTCGTTCTTTCTCTTCATTCTCTTCCTGTATTTTTAAATTCTCAAGTTTTCTTTTTTTCTCGTTTTCACAGTATCTTTTGGTTAATTTCAATTCTTTTTTTCGCATATTCATAATTCTTATCTTTGATAGATAGAATTTCGCAATATGGTTCTGTGAAAGAAGCAGTAAAAAGAAAATACTTCCAATTCCATACTTAGATGCTTTTTGTTTTGCAAGACCAGTAAACAGGATGACTGCAATTATTTCGATAAGAAAAAATGTCATGCTGATAAAAAGTGGGATTCCTTTTTTCAACTTTATCACTATGCCTTTCATTTTCTTGGCTTTTTTCAGTTCCTGTTGTTTGATTGTATCTGCAAATAAGTCTACAATGTCATTTTTTGTACCCCATTCCGCAGTTCCGAATTCTTTTCCAGAAATATAATTTCTTTTACTATCTTCAATTGCCGCACATACTATAAACCATCCAAGTGCTGAACCCAAAAGGAATTTCACAGTGTATGCATTGGTCTGGATATCCATAGGGTTACTATTCAAGCGTTCTGTTAATAATTGAATGAATGTGAACAGTTTATCTTTCTCAATTATTTGTCCAGATGAAACCATCTGCAAGGTGCTTTCCCAACAAATAGCTGAATGTAAAGCAAGGTATAAAACTACAATAAGGCAAATGATATATATTACGTTGTTATCACTTTTTCGTTTACCTATTGGACTTGAAGCACTCAATTTGCATCCCTCCTTTTTGTCTGTCCTAATCACCGTGAGGACAAGAACTATCTTTCATGTGTGCTTACATTCTTAGTTCCCTTACTTTTTGTAGTCTTTCCATTTTCAACGGATTTTGATTTTTCACCATTCTTTTTATCAGCTTCTTTTTTCTTTTTATCCAACTCTTTGGAAACGTCATCGAGTTTATGATTTCCTCTTGTTTTATCCTGTTTTTTGTCTTTTCCTTTTTCCTGCTGTGGTGCATTTTTCGTAATAATATCACTCTGCACTGCATTGATATTTTTTCTAGTTTGTGTCAGCTTTTGGCACTGTGCCTGTTTTTCTTGGATAGCTTTTGAACACTCGTCAAGTTCTTCCTTTGCCTGCTGATACTCTGGCTCATGCTCTTCATAGGTCATCATCTTTGTTTTTGCCAAAGATTGTTTTGTTTCTAATGTCTGCAACGTTTCATACGTTTTAATCTGCTCTGCAATGATTTTTACTTCACTTGCATTGATGCGTTGTTCATTCGTCATATCTTCTTTGAGCATAATTGGTTTTTCAGTTTCCGTATCATAGGCGAACCCATCTTTATATTCCGCTCCACGCTCTTCCAACTGTTTTTTCAAGTCAGCAATTTTATCTTCGGAAGTTTCTAAATCATTTTCCACTTTTCCAAGTTCTTGCTGATTTTGTGACTTTACTTCTTCAGCCCATCGTTCATAATGTTCTTTATTATAAAATTTTAAGAATGTACCAGAAAAATCTCCTTTTGACATAATTTCATGTTTCTGCTTTTGCCAATAGTCAACTGGTTTTCCTTGAAATCTCCCGTCATGGGTGGCAAATACTTCTTTTCCATCAGAAAACACTCGGTATTCTGTTTTTGTATATTCTTTATTCTCAAAATCCAGTTCCTTTTGTCCGTGACAAAGAATATATTTGGATGGGTCTGTTGCATCTACCACAATGCTGTTTAAATCCCTGTCATATGTACGTCCTGTATATTTGTTAAGTGCTTCGGAAAGGTTCATTTCTTTCGTAGTTTCTTCTCCGTACATAGCTTCATTGACAACTTGTTCTGCTGTCTCTTTGTTCATTTCATCACAGGCTTTTTTCTGCATTGCTTCTTTTTCTTTCAACAATTCATTCAATTGTTCCTGTTCTGCATCCGTCAAGTTTTCTTTTTCGTTTAATTTGTCAATTTGTTTATTCAGATTTTCCATTTGGATTTCTTGATTGCAACGGTCAACAATATTTTTAATCTTCTCTAGGTCTTCACGAAAGCATTGCATCTGATAATATATTTTTCCATTTTCATCTGGATTTTTAGATTTTACTCCCGTGATAGGAACACCATATCTTTTTGCCATTTCTGCAATTCTTTTAAATTCTCCTTCTGGAATCAGCATTCCAATGGGAACAAGTGGTTTCCCTGCTTTTTTCATTAAGCTATGTTTTACAAACCCCTTTTTCCCTTCAATTTTTTTTAAAACTTTTTCTTGTTTAATTCTGCCTTTGTGACTTTTCCATTGGGCTTTTTTTAATTTTTCTCCTGCATCGAATTGTTTTACAATTACATTTTTTATTGCTCTTGACACATTGAAAAACACTTTTTCCAAAAATTTTAGAATTGCTTCTGCGAGTTTTGCTTCAAGTTCCAACGCAGCTTTTCCAGAATCAGACCCTAAATCACTCATATCACTCAATTCCCTCCTTTTTAAGCATGTACAAAGTTCGTGTTACCAACACAACATTATTTTACCAGTTCCAGTGCGTTTTTTCAACAATATTCTGAATCTTTTAAAGATTGAAAATGGACGATAATAATAGAAAAAAGCAGAAAAATCTTGCTTTCTGCATATTTTTTCTGCTTTTTTCAGTATTTCATATTTTAAGACCAAAACAGGCAGGATATTATGAAATCCTGCCTGTTTTGGAACGGATATATTTTCCGTTTTCAATATTGTGTTTGGGGAATGTTTAGAAAAGTTAATACGGTTATTTCTAATCGTTTTTGATGATAGCATATCTTGTTTTTAATTGCAAGCGGAATCGTTTACAAATTATTATAATGATAGCAATGGTAATCAACACTCTTAATACGTCAAATAAATACTCTTTTAAACTTTTCTTATGCTTCTTCATTCTCCAGATTCAATACTTTGATTTTATAGCCGTTTTCTTCTAAGACCTTCAATGCCCCTCTTGGGTCAGTAACCACAATCCTACCACCGTGAGGAAGTACAAAAGGAAACATAAAAGAAAACGGAAATTCATCTATATACACCCTTTTTCTTTTAAATGGTTTTCTTCTCATTACCTTTCCATGCATCTTTAACCAATTATTTGACTGGTATCTGAATAAATTATTTTTTCTAATTGCTTCATCTCCCATTAAATCCATATTCTCTTCCTTTCATAATTAAAAATTTCATACTACTTTTCCTTTACACATTACTTCCTGTTCTCTTCTGCTTCCTCATCTTCTCTTAGTTTTCTAAGAAAGAGCCAAAAATAATACGGCATTATACAAAAACAAATAACTCCAATCCATTGAATGAATTCTATGTCTAACAGTATTCCAATGAGCAAAATGAAAGTACCAATCGCTGTCCATATTGTCATTTTCAAATAATATTCTCTTGCACTTAAATTCTTACGCTTCTTCATTTTAATTTCCTTTTATATTATCAATCCTATTATTTAGTCTCAAAGAACATTCATA
>UMGS01000897.1_pt1 | contig 22592 bp, 34 predicted proteins | sample 1965341 | NCBI WGS metagenome assembly UMGS01 (sample SAMEA4836079, study PRJEB28245) | human gut metagenome | biome: gut microbiome; material: fecal sample | place: Denmark | collected 2008 | reverse complement strand
AAGTATCCGAAAAATAATTGCAGACATAAAATGAGAAGAGCCAGACTGGTGGGAAGAGCCGTGTGGCTCTTTCCGGGTAGAAGTTGATAAGAAGATGAGGAAGGAGAAAGAGAATGATTTGGATCAAAGAAGGAAATATAGAAATAGCAGGAACAGTGGAGGAAGTCAGAGCAGATTACACCATAATAACAAAAGCAGTAAGGAATAGTCTGGCCAAAATGATTGGAAAGGAAAATGCTGATAAAGAGTTGGATAAAATGGTGGCATTGGCCAAAATGGAAATAGATGACTTGGTGGAGGCTTGCTCGAAAGGAGCGACACCGGAGGAAAAAGAAGAACTGAAAAGAATACTGAAGGAAGAGACGGGAGAAGATTAGAAAATGGAAACAAGGATGGACAGAATCACAACCAGAATGATGGAGCATATCTGCGATAATCTCTGCAAGTATCCAGATCAGCTGAACGAGGAAGAATTAGAAGAGAAATGCGCAGAATGCAAGATGGGAAAATATGTATGCGACATCTTAAACCATCATAACAAATGCAAAGAGATCTGCGAGGAGTGTACAGCTTGCAGATGGCAGCAGTTAAATGGCGGCACTTGCAAAGGCGGTAAAGCAAGATGCGGGCAGTTTGTTAAAGAAAGGGCATAAGAAGATGGAGAGATTAACAATTCCGGACGAGAAAATCGATGGGGGAATGAAAAGAACGTGTGTTGATGGCAGAGAAGTAAAAAAATATGCCATGACATTATACTGGGCGCTGAAAAAATATGAAGATACCGGACTTACACCGGAACAAGTGAACGAGCTGAAAGAGCGATATACGAAGAAGAAGCCAGACGAGAATGGATGCCCAGAGAAAACACATTATAAATGTCCTAATTGTGAATACATATCATTAACGATATATGCAGACGGGTATTGCCTTGGGAATATGCCAAATTATTGCGAGCAATGCGGACAGAAAATTGATTGGAGCGAAGTAGAAAATGGACGAGAAGAAAGTTAGAGAAGCGATAGAACTTATTAGAATGGAAATCAACACTCTGGAAGGAATTGAAAATTGCGGGAGAGTAATAGAGGCAAGAAAGAAAAAACATATAGCACTATATAATATCACAATCGAAGCACTGGAAAAGCAGTTGCCGAAGAGAGTAGATTTTGAAGAAGATGTAACAGAAAATATGTGTGTGGAATGCCCTTCTTGCGGTAGTTTTTTGGGATATCAGGTTGATTGTTTGGACGAAAATTATCAGTTTGATTATTGTGAACACTGCGGGCAAAGGCTTGATTGGTCGGAATAGGAGGGTGGCAGAATGAAAGAGCAAACATTTGAAGGTATCCTATACATGATTAAAAGATCGTGCGACAAGAATTTTTACAAAGGCACTGATTACGATGGATTAAAGCCGGAAATTGTAAGGTGCGCCACAGATATTTACATCGAGCAGATGCGACAGCAAGGGGGCAAGAGAAATGAATAGAGAAAACCTTTTTAAAGCAAAAACAACAAAAAAGAAAATCCGAAGCATGTATTTAGTGAAAGCTGGGTAGAAGGAAATTTAATATTATGTAATGGCAAAGCATATATACATCCAATCAGTAATAAAGTTGTGGTTAAAGGAGAGTTAGGAAAAATTATTGTGATGCATGAAGTTATTCCGGACACTATCTGTCGATACACTGGTCTTGAAGATAAGAACGGTAAGGAGATTTGGGGGAATGATATTTTAAGAGGGCATAAGAACAATGATGATTTAGTAAGAGTTGCGTTTGGAGAATTTAATGTAATTGATGTAGATACATTAGAAACCGTGGATAGAGTCGTTGGATGGCATACAGAAGTAATTGAAACAGATGCATTGAGCAAATGCGAACCGTTTTGCCTTCCGATGCCATTGACAGATTTTTATATTGAGATAAGCGAGTTTGAAGTATTCGGAAATATTTTTGATAATCCAGAGTTGTTGGAGGTGGAGTGATGGGTGATGCAATTTATAACCAAGCTGCAAAGGAAATGAAAAGCCTTGCAGAACATGTGATACAAGATATTCAAGAATTTGCAGATGAACATGACTATGAAAAATCGTGGGTTGTTGAAAGATTTAGAGAGGAATTTAACAGGATATCAAGAAAAGAGGGATAACATGAACGTGCTAAAGAAGATTTTGGAAGAGATAAATGAAAAAATTAAGTTTGCTGGGAGAATGATAGTGGAGAAACCATGCGACAAGTTAGATGAAATTGCAAATGATACAGCGGAATCATTTATAAGCGCATACGAAGCTTGCAGTGAAACCATCCGCTCTCACATAGATGAAATCCCAAACTGTGAAGGATGCAGCAGGAGAAAGTGGTATCAAAAAGGATTTGAGGACGGAAAGAAAGACAGTGACTGGATTCCGGTAGAAGAGAAACTTCCGGAAAATTTAGAAAAAGTACTTGTTTGGTATGAGTATTTCCGGTATGGAGAATATAATTGCATGTTTGAAACATTTGGTATTGGGTGGCAACTAGATGGGCATTGGAGCGGAGATGTTAGCGGTACGAAAGCACGATGCATAGCATGGCAACCACTTCCGAATTCATATATTAAGAGTCCAAAATAGACACACCTTTTGCATTATAAGCAGCCTGAAGGAATGTATGTATCATAGCAGTGGTCATTGTCATTCCTTCGGGTATATCGAAAGAAAATGGATTGTTAGGGATGGAAAGAAACTCCTGGTACAAAAGAAAGGTTTCGTAAGATTCATATTTTTGATAATTCATAGAAATGCCTCCTTAGATAAAAAGAATTGATAAGCCAATTATAACATCCAAGGAGGCAGCAGTAAAGGAGGGAAGCGATGAATAAAGAAGGATATAAAGATCCAACAGCAGACAGAGCGATCGCACATGCGGATCATATCCCGAAGCATGTAAGAGATGTAATCGAGGTCCTTAAAAAGATTGCCAGTCTTGCAGGATTTAGAATTGCGAATATCGAACTGGAGGATAAGACCACCAGAAAGAAATTTAAATACCGAAAATGAAATAAATACAGACACATGGATGTTATGGAGTATTTAAGGAGAAAGGGGATTGATGCCGGTGGACAAGCAGATATTAATCGAGTACGCAGATATGAAAGAAGAGATTAAAGACCTTAGAAGACGGATACAAGAGGATAAGAAAGCACTGGATAAGCTAAACAAGACAGTTGTTACAGATTCCGTGACTTGCGGAAAGAAAGGGAAGAAGCCACTTCGGACAGTGAAGATACACGGTAAGCCTACGATGGCTATTATCCGAAAGCAGGCTGTTTATGAAAGAAAGATTGCGCAGCTAGAGTTATTGGAAGCTGATCTGCTCGAAAAGCAAACACAAGTAGAAGAATACATACAGCAGATAGAAAAGAGCAGGCTTAGGAGCATGTTTAGACTGTATTACATAGATAATCTGACGTGGGAAATGGTAGCCATGCAGATGAATTATATGTTTCCAAAGAAGAGAATTCCTTTTACGAAAGATAGTTGTAGAATGGCACATGACAGATTTTTAGAAAAAGTTTCATAAATGTTCGCCACTGTTCGCTTCAAAAATGGTAATATGGTATCATACCCGAAAAGGGGAAATGAATAACACTAACTCACTGTAAGGCACCCTCTGGGGTGCTTTTTATTCCATGAGTTGGAAAATAACATAGAAGAATAAAAGTAAGAGTAAAAATGATAGGCATCTGGCAGCAGTCAGGTGTCTTTCTTTATGCGGAGAAGGTGATGCGGTACGTTGCACCTGGCTTATATCCAGCGATTGTGGGTTCGACTCCTACTCTCCGTATTTACGAAATATAGCGCTTTAGAGTAACGGCAAACTCACCGGTCTCCTTAGCCGGTAATCTGGGTTCAAATCCCAGGGGCGCAATTAAGAGGTGATAATATGTTGAAAGCATGTAGTTGTTGTGGAAGGATTCATGACAGCAAGTATGTATGTCCACAGAAAGAACAAAGTATAAGAGCGAGACAGTCGCAGAGAAGCAAAGAAAACAAAAGGATATACGACTTCCATAGATCACACAAGTGGAAGAACAAAAGCCTTGATATAAGAGAGCGTGACAACTACTGTTGCCAAGTATGTATTAGAGGCTTACATAATCCCGACAGACAGTTTGAAACAGAGGGTGTATCTGTACATCATATCGTGCCTGTAGTAGAGGACTGGGAGAGCAGACTTGATGACGATAATTTGATTACATTATGTTCAAAGCATCATGAGCAAGCAGAGAAAGGTCTTATAGGAAGAGACGAACTAAAGAAGGTTGCACAGGAGCAAGAGGACAAGAACGACTTTCCTGTTTGCGGTTAGATACCCCCGGGGGTACACACCCTAATTTGGGGGAAAGCCGTCACGACCGACGCCCCACCATGATTTATAATTTATTCCCAAAATGAGAAAGAAAGGAGAGATTGACATGGCAAGACCATCAAAACCAGCGAAAGTTATAGAAATGGAAAATAAATCGCACAGAACAAAGAAAGAACTAAGGACAAGAAAGCAGGCGGAAGAATCTCTTCTTTCTGGGGTAATGTTGAAAGAATCGAAAGAGGTAGAAGGAAATCCAAGAGCACATAAAGAATTTCTGAGAGTGAGAAAACTTCTGTCTGGAATTGAGAAAAGTGATGATTTGTACGGAAGTGTAATTAATAGATATTGTCTTACACTTGCCGAGTGTGCAGAATTTGAAGAAAAAAGAGAACACACACAAGAATTAATGGACAAGTTGGAAATGCATTCAGACAAAATGGAGTTTACAGAGTTTTTAAAATTGCAAGATGGGCTTGCAAAGCAGCTTATATCCTACGATAAGCAGATACAGGCTAAAAGGAAAATGCTTTTTGATATTGAAAAAGAAAATGTCATGACGATTGCATCTGCTCTACGGAGCGTTCCGAAAACTCCGGAAAAGAAAAACAATGCATTAAAAGAGGCTTTAAGTGGTTAAGGACGGAAAAGCTTACGCTTATGCGAAATGGTGTGTTGAAGAAAACGTAGGATATGCACCGGTTTATGTGAAAAAACAGTGCGAGAGCTGGCTGAATATTGTTGAGGGAAATGACCAGGATGCCTTTGTAGATGAAAAAGCTTATGAAAAAATCTGTAAATTGCTTAAACTTATGGTACATCCTGATTTGAGATGCCCTATCTATGATGGACTAGAAGATTATGCATGGCTTTTTATTGTTGCTACGCTTTGTACGAAATTAAAAAATACAGAGCAGGACATAAGGTTCTATACCACAGCAGTATTGGAAATCGCGCGGAAGAATTTTAAAACATTCAACAGTGCGATTATTTTTATACTTCTAATGCTAACGGAACCGGATTTTTCGCGTTTCTTTTCCGTAGCTCCTGATCTGGCGCTTTCTTCTGAATTGAAATTGGCAATTCGGAAAATTATAAAGGTAAGTCCAGCGCTGTATGATGAAGACGAACCAGCATTTAAAATTCTAAGAAGTCAAATTATTTGCCTACTGAATGATAATGAATATACTCCGTTGGCGTATTCCAATGATGGCATGGATGGAAAGATGGCTCATGCTTTCCTGGCAGATGAATGTGGAGCAATGGATGAATACCCAATAGAGGCTATGCGTTCATCTCAGATTACATTATTTAACAAACTCGGAATCATCATCAGCACCCAATATCCAAATGATGATAATGCCATGATTGATGAGATTGACATTGCGAAAAAGACGCTGGATGGCTTGCTGGATGATAGAAGAACATTCGCCCTGCTTTACGAACCGAATGAAGAGTTAAAAATCGGGGAAGAATGGCAGACAAATAACCTGTGCATCTACCAAAGCAATCCTGTGGCTTATGCACATGAATACATCTTTGATGAGATTGTCAAGAAACGTGCAATCGCTGTTCTGTATGAGAATAAGCGAGAGAATTACTTATGCAAGCACAACAACATCCTTTACAAAGGACTTGGCGTTGAAGGATACATAGATATACAAAAAGTGAAACTATGTAGGATTGAGAATAACCCTGATTTTTGGGCAGGCAAGAAAGTATGGTTAGGACTTGACTTGTCACAGACAGACGATAACACAGCACTTGCAATGGTCACGATTGTTGATGGAATTGTTTATGCAAAGGTCTTTGGCTTTGTTCCGACAGACAAAGTGGAATTTAAAAGTAAAAAGGAACATGTAGACTACAAACGATTGATTGCCAATGGGGATTGTTTCTCTTGTGGAAATGAAGTCATTGACTATATATTCGTAAAAAATAAAATCGTTGAGATTGAAAGCGAATATGGAGTGGAAATACAACAGATTGGATATGACAAGTGGAACGCACTGGCAACGGTGCAGCAGCTAGAAGAAGATGGATATGAGTGCGTAGAGATTAAGCAGCATAGCTCCGTATTACATCAACCGACAAAGTGGCTTCGAGAGCTAATTCTGGAACAACAATTTCACTATATGTCAAACAGAATGTTGGAAATAAACTTCCAAAATGCAAGGTGTACAGAGGACACTAACAAAAACAAATATGTGAATAAAAAGAAATCAGAGGGCAAGGTCGATATGGTAGTAAGTCTTATAAATGCAATGTACTTACTACAGCAATATGTGATGTACGGTTCTGATGATTTTGTAGTGCTGGTAGGATAGGAGGAAATAAATGATTATTACAGGGATGAAACACTTTGAAAGTGTATGCCAGAAAAAATTAGTTGAATGGTATAACAGAAATACGTTAGTTGTAGGTAATGAAATTGATTTAGGTGATGTGTTCGTTGTGTGGAGTTGCAAGACTTTGCAGAATTATAAATGTCTAGTTTCAACGGCAGTAAGCGGTGATGGAATCTATGCAGAATACACATATAACGGAGATAAACGGGAGTTATACGAAGATATTTATCGGAAAGTAAAAAATACTTGCCACACAGAAGAATAAGGAGGGAAGCACTAAGGAAATTTTTTAAACGTAAGGAAAGAGCAGAACCAAAAATGATTGATGAATCCGCGATTGCAGAGCCGCTTCTGAAAGCATTGCTCGTAAATGAAGAAATGACAAGAGAAAAGGCAATGCAGATTCCAGCACTTGCAGGAGCAATCAATGAAATTGCGGAAACTGTCGCAAATGTACCGATTAAACTGTACAAGCGTGGGAAAAAGAGAGTTGAAGAAGTAAAAGGCGATTGGAGGGTACATCTTCTGAATGAAGATACAGGAGATACGCTAGATGCAAATATGATGAAACAGGCTCTCGTGAAAGACTACTTGCTTGATGGAAGTGGAAATATCTATGTTGACTGGATGGATAACGAAATTCAGTCGTTACGATATGTCCAGTCAAATCATGTTTCTTACGCACAGAATGCAGATGTGATTTTTAAGGAATATGTAGTGCTTGTGCAGGGAAAACGATATTTCCCAGAACAGTTTATAAGAGTCCTTCGGAGTACCAGGGACGGGATGAAAGGCATTGGAATTGTTGAAGAGAACAGCAAAATACTGAGTGTTTCTTATAATTCTCTGAAATATGAGGAAGGACTTGTAAAAACCGGTGGAAATAAGAAAGGTTTTGTAAAATCTGCAAAAAACTTAACGCAAGAAGCTATTGATAAGCTAAAAGCAGCATGGAGAAAACTGTACAGCAATAACACGGAAAATGTAATTATTCTAAATAATGGTTTAGAGTTCCAGGAAGCTTCTAACACTTCCGTAGAGATGCAGCTAAATGAGAATAAGCAGACGAATGCAAAAGAAATTCGCACGATCCTGGGTATTCCAGATGATATCGGAACTGAGCAAGGAGATAAGGCATTTATAAAATATTGCGTAAATGCTTTTCTTGGTGCTTTTATGGTAGCGTTAAACAAATCCATGCTACTAGAAGCTGAAAAAGAAGACTACTTTTTTGCAGCAGACACATACGAACTTACAAAAGGTGATGCTGACAAGCGTTTTGGCGCATATAAAGAAGCAATCGAAACTGGATGGATGCAAGTGGATGAAGTGCGTGAAAAAGAAAACATGGAACCACTTGGATTAGAATTTATCAAATTAGGACTGCAAGATGTCTTGTATGACCCAAAAACGAAAGTGGTATATACACCTAATACAAATCAGTCTAATAAGCTAGGAGGTGAGAAAGAAGGGCAAGAATTGAAATTAGAGCAGATGGAGACAGAGAAAAAGTCATCATTGACGGATATGTCAACGTTGCAGACAGAGACAGCCGACCAATCCCAGACCGAAAAGGAGGATATTTCATTGAAAGAATAGCTCCTGGGGTATTCAGGAGAGCGATTGCAAAAGCGGATGAAGTAAAGATTCTTCTAAATCACAAATGGGACAAGATGCTGGGTGGAACAAAATCTAATCTTACGCTCAGAGAAGATGCTATTGGTCTGAGAGCACACGCTGAGATTGACAATCCGGAAGTTGTGCAGAAAGCGAAAGAGAAAAGGCTTCGTGGCTGGTCGTTTGGGTTTACGAATCCAACCGAGGAAAGAGCAGACCGAAACGGAATGCCAGTAAGAACAATTTCGGATTTAACGCTAAAGGAAGTGTCTTTAATTGATGACACAATGAGGCCGTGGTACACATCTACTACGGTAGAAACTAGAGCCGGAGAAGAAGGAGAAGAAAATTTTGAAATCCGTGCAGAAGAATTTGAAGCTGACTATGTGGGCTTTAAAGATAAAAAAGAGCCGGAGAAAAAGCCGGACAATAGCAAACTAAAAAATATGATTAAAAAATATGGAGGAAATGTCTAAGGAAAAAGAAAAATATTAAGGTATTAAACGAAAAAAGAGCAGAACTCGTACAGGAGCTTGAATTGCTGAATGCTACTCTTGAAGCAGAGGAAAGAGCTATTACAGAGGAAGAAGAGAAAAGAGCGGAGAAAATCTCTTCTGAGATTGACAGAATCGACAAAACTATTGAGGTTCTGAATAAAATGGCAGATAAGATGGTTGAGAGAGCTGAGGAAGAGGAAGAAGAAACAGAGGAAAGAGCAGAAGAGGAAGTGTTCGCTGATTTCCTTCGTGGAACAGTGACAGAAAATCGCGCCGCCAATCTTACTTTTGGAGATAACGGTGCGGTTGTTCCGAAAACAATTGCGCAGAAAATCATCAAAAAAGTATATGATATTTGCCCAATTCTCGAAAAATCAACTAAATACAACGTGAAAGGAACACTTTCTATTCCGTATTATCCGCTGGAAGATGAAAGTGACATTGCAGTTGGATACCATGAAGAATTTACGGAGCTTACATCTAATGCTGGAAAATTCGGTTCTATTGATTTGAAAGGATTTCTTGCAGGCGCTCTGACACTTGTATCAAAATCTTTGATTAACAATAGCCAGTTTGATATTGTAAGTTTTGTGATCGATCACATGGCTTACAGCATTGCAAGATGGGTAGAAGGAGAACTTTTGAACGGAACTGATTCTAAAGTTGATGGATTAAGTAAAGCGAAAAATATCATTACTGCAAAGAAGAGCGATGCTATCACGGCGGATGAATTGATCGACTTACAGTCGGCGGTAAAAGATGCATTTCAAAACGATGCGATTTGGATCATGTCCTCTAAGACAAGAACGGCTATCCGAAAATTGAAAGACGGAAATGGCAGATATCTCTTACAAGATGATGCGACATCTGCGTTTGGCAACATGCTTCTTGGAAAGCCCGTATACGTTTCCGACAACATGAAAGATATGACAGCGAGCACAACAGCAATCTACTACGGAGATATGTCTGGACTCGCAGTTAAAATCACAGAGGAGATGGAAGTGCAGGTTCTTAGAGAAAAATACGCAACACAGCACGCAGTAGGAGTTGTAGCTTGGATGGAATTTGACTCTAAAGTGGAAAACGAGCAGAAGTTAGCTGTACTTAAAATGGGGGCATAATTATGACGATTAGCGAAGCATTAAAAGAACTCATTATTGCAATAAAAGGCAGCGGAAATGAGAATGACATAAAAGAAGAGACAATTGCTGGAGTAATTAACTACATGGCTGAAAATTGGGATTCGATATCAGAAGGAGGAAGCCAAGCGGTGATTACAGTAGATACTTTAAACGGAGCTACGGACGTAGGAAAGTCTGTTATGAAAGCAGTGTCTCAGGAAGCTGCAAGAACTGCAATAGGAGCAGGAGTACAGTATACATTGCCTGAAGCAGGAAGTGCTATTGGAGGAGTTAAGAAAGCCGGTGCAGTTACAGCAGTATCTGCACAGAACGCAGGAACAATCGGTGGGCAGTTTGCACAAGCGGAGGTACAGAAGATCGCTACGCTTGCAGATGCCAACAAAACGGCAATTAATGAAATTATTTCGAAATTGAAAGCCGCTGGAATTATGGGATAAGTAATAAATTGGATGTAATGGGATTACACGTTCTATTGCATCTTTTGTTAATTGTTGGTTAAATCCGATAAGAAAGGCGGTGAAAAATGAAAGTAAGCGAGATTACGCAAGATGTGATTCTTAGCCATCTTAGAGAATATGCAGACAACTTAGAATATTACGATACGGTTTTGCTTGAAACGATAAAGAAGGCTGCTATCGAATATTGCAAAAGCCAGACAGGGTTAGTAGAAGCAGAAATTGATAAACATGAGGATATCACTGTTGCAGTATTAACATTGATTTCTGACATGTGGGATAACAGATCAATGACTGTTCAGAAAAATTCTGTAAATATTGTAGTGGATACAATTCTCGGAATGCACAGAACAAATCTTCTACCTACTCCTGATGCGGGGGTGGTTTAATGAACGCTGGTGCATATTCGCAGAAAATCGTAATCGAAAAACTGACGCATGGCTATGATGAAATAGGGAATCCGGTTGAAGAATGGAAACCCTATAAGAAAACCCATGCGTACATGAATGGTTTATCTGGAAAAGAATACTGGGAAGCTGCTACATTAAATGCGGAAAATACGGTTGACTTCATGTGTAGATGGAAGAAATTCTTTGATGAGATGGATACAAGAAATTACCGTATTGTCTGGAAGGGTAGGACTTTTAATATTAAAACCATTGACAATGTACAATTCAGGAATGAAATTGTGAAAATAAGGGCGGTGCATTCGGATGAGCAAGGTGACTATTGACGGATTAGCAGAAGCCGTAATGAAGGAATTGAACAATTTCAAAGACATTACGGAAGAAGAATTTGAGAAAATCGCAAAAGAAGTGGCAAGAGAAGGTACAAAAAAATTAAAATCAACATCTCCAAAGGGAAGAGGAAGCAGGAAAGGCCATTATGCAGACGGATGGGGCGTTACCTATTTTAGAAAAGGAAATGGAAAGTTCCAATTTGTTGTGCATAATAAGAAAAAGCCAGGTCTTACGCATTTGCTGGAAAACGGACATGCATTGAACATAGGTGGAAGAGCCAGGGCGATTGTCCACATTAAACCTGTGGAAGAATGGTGCAATGAGGAATTTGAACGAAGGGTAGAAATGAGGTTGGGAAGATGATCCTAAAAGATCTGGTTAGCGGGTTAAAGAAAATGGGATTTCCCGTCGCTTACAGCCATTATGCGGAAGGAGACGTTCCGAAAAGTCCGTATATCGTAATACAGGGAATGGGAAGCGATAACTTTTCTGCAGATGGAATTGTGTATCACGAGATAGAGGATACAAACATTGAACTGTATTGCGATAAGAAAGACCAGGAAACAGAAAAGAAAATTTCCGATTTTTTAACAGAAAATAAGATTTATTATGAAAAAACAGAAACTTATATCGAATCAGAGAAAATGATTCAGACCGTGTTTGAAATATAGGAGGTATTGCAAGGAGTAAAGTTAAATTTAATATTAGCAATGTGCATGTAGCATTAAAACAGGAAGGTGGAACATATGATGCGCCAATTAAACTTCCTGGGGCTGTTTCTTTATCTTTAGAGCAGCAAGGAGAATTAACCCCGTTTTATGCGGATGGCATCAAATACTATGTAGCTGCATCAAATGGAGGATACCAGGGCGATTTAGAGATGGCTTTAATCACAGATGAATTCCGTGAAAAAATTCTTGGAGAAGAAAAAGATACAAATGGCGTTCTGATTGAAAACTCTAACGCAGAAGCAAAAGAATTTGCACTCGGCTTACAGATTGATGGAGATACAGAGCCTACACTTTTCTGGTTCTATAACTGCACGGCAACAAGGCCGAATGTGGAAGCAAAAACAGCGTCTGATTCAAAAGAGCCGGACGTGGACAAAATTTCTATCTCTTGCGCAGCATCTGCAGATGGAACGGTAAGAGCAAAAACTACAAAAGAAAGTTACACAAAAGTAAAAGACAAATGGTTTACAAAAGTATATTTAAAAGATGCAAGTCTGGAATAAGGGGATATTATGAAAAAAACATTGATGATTAGTGGAGTTGAGTGTCATTTTAAAAGTTCAGCAGCAATTCCGAGGATGTATCGTTTGAAATTTGGGCGGGATATTTTCGTTGATATGCAGAGATTGCAGAAACAGGTTGCGGTGCAAGAGAAGCTAAAAAAAGAATCTGATCAAGAAGTGGAAAGCTCACTTCCTATTGATTCTCTTGAAATGTTTGAAAATATTGCATATTTAATGCACAAGCATGGTGATCCGAGTCAGCCATCAGAAATTGATGAGTGGCTGGAACAATTTGAAACATTCAGTATTTATGAAATTTTGCCTGAAATTCTTGAAATGTGGAATCTGGAAAATAAGCAGATGTCAACTCCAAAAAAAAAGACAGGGAAATAGATAGAGAAGTCAATACCGCATTGTTCATGCTTCGGTGTGTTCAGTGCGGTATTTCTATTTCAGATTTAGAACTTCTCAGCATTGGAATGGTAAATGACATGTTTATCGAAATGAAAAATGACGAATATGAATATCCCGTGGTAGCTACACAGGAAGATATTGATAGATTGTAGGAGGTGGAGATAGGTCAAAACGAATCAAAGGTATTACGATCGAATTAAATGGAGATGCATCTGGTCTTGAGAAAGCATTGAAAGGCGTAGAAAGCAACCTGAGCAGTACGCAAAGAAGCCTGAAAGACGTAAACAAGTTATTGAAACTAGACCCGTCTAACACCACTTTGCTAACACAGAAGCAACAGCTTTTACAGAAGGAAATTAACGAAACTGCAAAAAAACTGAACACGCTGAAAGAAGTAGATAAGCGGGCTAAGGCACAATTAGAAGCCGGAACACTCGGGAAAGATAAGTATGATGCTCTGCAAAGAGAAATTATCGAAACAGAGCAGCAGCTTAAAAATCTAAAAAAGACCGCCGGAAGCGGAAGTGCTGCAATGGAAAAGATTTCTGTTACTACGGGTAAAATCGGCGGGGAAATGAAAAATGCTGGGCAAGCCATGATACCAGTTACTGCAGCACTTACAGGATTAGGTGCCGTTTCCGTGAACACTGCAAATGATTTTGAAGATGCAATGTCTCAGGCAGCAGGTGCATTAGATATGCCAATGGAGAAAATGGGAGAATTGCGAGATTTAGCAATTCAAACTGGAAAAGAAACTATTTTCTCCGCAAAAGAAGCAGGGCAAGCAATTACAGAGCTTGCGAAAGGTGGATTGACCGAGGCGGATATACAGGCTGGGGCATTAAAATCAACTATGGATTTGGCAGCATCCTCTGGAATGGAACTTGGTAATGCAGCAAATGTAGTTGTTCAAGCAATGGGAGCGTTTGGGCTGTCGGCGGATGATTCCGCACAAGCGGCAAATGCACTGGCAGGAGCGGCAGCTGCATCTTCTACAGATGTGGAACCGCTCACACAGGGGTTGGCCCAAGCATCTGCTCAGGCTAAAAATGCCGGCTGGTCTATCCAGGAAACAACGGCAGTCCTTGGAAAATTTGCTGATGCCGGAATTGTAGGAAGCGATGCAGGTACATCCTTAAAAACGATGTTGCAAAGGCTTGCAGCTCCAGCTAGTGACAACGCAGCTGCAAAAATAAAAGCACTTGGAATAGAAACAAGAGATGCAAATGGAGAACTTTTAGGCGCATCAGAAATGGCTCAAGAATTAAAAGATAAATTAGGTGGGCTATCTTCTGCGGAAAGAGATGCTGCTTTGCAAGCCATTTTTGGCTCTGATGCAATGCGTGCCGCAACAATTATGATGAACAGTGGTTCCGAAGGACTAGCGTCTTATATAGCGGCAACAAACGACCAAGAATCCGCTCAAAGGCTTGCAAATTCACAAATGAGTGAAGGTTCTCTTGCTATCGAGGAAATGAAAGGTTCTCTTGAGACAGCAGCCATCACAATTGGGCAGACGTTAGCACCCATTATCACGAAGGTTGCTGAATTTGTAACAGAATTAGCAAATAAGTTTTCTGCACTTCCCAAAGGAGTACAAGTTGGGATTATTGCATTTGCCGGTATTATTGCTGTTTTGGGTCCATTGCTGATGGTAATTGGGCAAGTGATGATGGGGATATCTGCTATTACAAGCGTATTATCTTTATTGAGTGCACCGATAAGTACAGTTGTGATCGTGATCAGCGTGGCTATTGCCACTATAGGTCTTATCATTGCGGCAATAAAAAATTGGGGAGCCATAACGGAATGGTTTCGAGAACTGTGGAGCAACGTATGTGAAAGTGCAAAGGCAATATGGGAGAATACATCAAGTGCAATCATCTCAATTGCTAATAATTTTGTAAACTCCGTAAAAGCGTCCTGGGAAGAACTAAAAAATGCAATCGCAAACGCTATGTTTGCAATTGAGAATTTTATATTGACAACTTGGAATGCGATACAATCTAACCCAATAGTTAAGATTATTTCGGAGACAGTGAGAAATATATTTTCCAATCTGTCAAAGACATTGCAGGGAATCTGGAACGGAATTAAAAATATAGCATCTGGAACATGGGAATTAATTAAAAATGTAATTCTTGGTCCAGTGCTACTGCTTATTGATTTGGTTACAGGAGATTTCAATGCATTAAAAAACGACCTTAGCAATATATGGGACAATATCAAAAATGCGGCTAGCAGTATTTGGAACGGGATTAAAAATAGTATTTCTGCACTTGTAGACGGAATTAAGAATCACATTTCGATTATATGGAATGGAATTAAAAACGTTACATCAGAAGTATGGAACAGCATAAGTAGCATTTCTTCAAATGTATGGAATTCGATAAAAAATACGATTTCTAATTTAGTAGATAGTGCCAAAGAAAGTGCAGTAAGTGGTTTTAATGCATTAAAAAATGGTGTTTCAAATGCAATTCGTAGTATTCCGAATATTGTGAGTGATGTTTTTGATAGAGTAAGAAGGACAATATCTAACGTTATTGGTAGTGCATTTAAGTGGGGTTCTGATTTTGTAAACGGTTTAAAAGACGGTATTATGTCTGGAGTTGAAGCTATTGTTAGTACTGTAAAAGGAATTGGTGATAAAATACGATCGTTTTTGCATTTCTCACGCCCAGATGAAGGACCTTTAAGAGATTATGAAACATGGATGCCTGACTTTACGCAGGGATTGGCAAAAGGAATAATGAGCAATATACCGGTTGTTGCAAAAGCCACAAAAGCACTGGCAAGTTCAATGGTTATCACACCGAATTCAAGTGCATCAAAGTCTATAGATTATCAGAATCTTGCCAATGTAATTGCAAACAGCACGAAAGGACAACAGATAGTAACATACATCGATGAAAGGTCATTCAGAAGGGGATTAAGAGGAATGGGGGTGCAATTTAATGGTTAAATACCAGAACAGTAAAGGCGAATGCTGTTCTTTTCAAGAGGGGAATATAAAAATAAAAGAAGCAAAACTGCATTCTTATTCCTGGCAACCAGTTGTTTACGCACAAAAATACGGTGCTACTATAAATGATTTCAAGAAAGATCCTGTCGAGTTTGAAATAGAACTTAGGATATCAGGGACTGATTATAAGAAAAAAGAAACCGCAATGCAACTATACGATATATTTGAATATGATATCGAATCGAAAACGCCAGGGAAATTGTATTTTGATGAGTATTATATAGAGTGTTATGCTATTAGCTCTGAAACGGTTCCAGGAGAATACTTCGATGTAAAAAAAATATTTAAAGTGTATTGTCCGTATCCGTTCTGGGTCAAAGAACATACATACAGTTTTCTTCCTCAGATCGATAAGCAAGATACAGGAAGTACACAGCCTATTATGAGCGGAAATGTATATGAGGGAGATGTGGTTGAAAATAAGGCTGTTTTGCGAGAGTTTAGTTTTGATTTTGTAAGAAAATCAGATAAAAAAATAAGATATCCGTTGTTTGATTACCCATTTGATTTTGTAAGAAAAACAGGGGAGAGAGTGATAGAAAATAGTTCAAATTTCAAACCATGCAATTTTAAAATGGTAATATACGGATATGCAGAAAATCCATCTGTGATTATTGGAAATCATGTCTACCAGGTATTTGCAACCGTCTATGAAGGAGAGCGGCTTGAAATAAATAGTTTTAATAAGACTGTCGTAAAAATAGGAAGAATTGGCGAAAATACAAATCTGTATAATTTCAGAAACAAAATACAGTCTGTGTTTGAAAAAATTCCTCCGGGCACAAGTCGATTAGCGTGGAGTGGTGGTTTCGGAATCGAACTCACGCTGTTCGAAGAAAGGGGAGAACCGAAATGGAATTTTTAATTTGCGATAAAAACAAGAGGGAGCTTGGAACAATTCCTGACAACATTACCGTAGATTTCGATATTGGGGATGCTAACGATGTAGAAATAGTATGCGAAAGAGGCTTTTTGAATTTTGGAATGTACTTGATTTGCCCAGGGACAGAATACGGTGCATTGATCGAGGAACTGGATTCTTGGACAAACAACAATAAAGAAACTTGGGCGGGAAATTCCTTTCGTAGATTTCTACAGGAAATTGTAATAGAACCTCCAACCGGAGAGGATTACCGTATTGTTTCTGGCGATGCTCACGATATCATGAGGAATATTCTAAAAGACGCATACGACCAACTCTTTGCTGTGCCATATGTTCCTAGTGGCATAAAACTAGAGAATTATAAATTTGACCGATATACAGATGCTTTAACTGGGTTTAATAAAATGTTGGCCGATAAAAATGCAAGAATAAACATAGAGATACAACAAGGAGGCTCTAATGAGCCTTTTTTGATTGCCCTTTCCGCAGTGCCTATACAGAATTTATCTGAAGAAATAGAATTTTCTCAGGACAGTAATATTGCAATTAACTTGCAGGAATCCAGAAGAGGAATTAACCACCTTATCTGTCTCGGGAAAGGGGAATTGAGGGACAGGCAGGTAGTGCATCTATATGCACAGTTAGACGGAAGTATATTACAAGACAAGAAATATTATACAGGTTTGCAAGAACGTACAGAAGTGTATGATTACAGTAATGCAGAAAGTTTGGATGATTTAATATCAAAAGGGAAAAAACGTCTAAGGGAACGAATGGGGATTAAGAGTATGAAGATGAAAGTGCAGGAAGCAAATTTGCAAATCGGAGATATTATTGCTGGCAGAAATTACGAAAACGGTATGCATCTACAGAAACCAGTAGTGCAGAAAATTGTGCGAGTTGAAAATGGAATAATAGAAATACAACACAAAGTGGAAGGAGAAGAATAGATGGCTATTGAATTAGTAACCGCATACAAAGGCAAAGACCACATCACTGCCGAACAGTGGGCGGATTTTAACCGTGGCATTTATGGAGATGTAGCTATTCTCCCAGTAGGGAATAAGATGGAAACGGCAATCCAGACGGCGAACCAGATCACCGTCAAAGATGGTGTAGCTGTCATTGATGGCAGGCAAGTATATATCGGATATGGAGAATCCGAAAATATTGCTATCCAGTCTGGCACACAGGGAAAACTAAGAAGAGATATCGTAGTGCTGGAATACAAGAAAGAAGAAGTATCAGGTGTGGAAACGGTACAGTTTAAAGTAATTACGGGGACGCCAGCGGACTCTGATGCGAAAGACCCATCTGTACAGGATATGGATATCAGGACTGGGGTATTTACATCACAGAAACCTTTCTGCCGGGTAAGATTAAACGGGACAGCAATCGAAGGGGTAGATACATTGATTCCGGTGAAGGAATTTAAATCTCACGCATTTGCAGCTCCGGTGAATAATCTGACCGGAACGAATCCTGATTTGGCACTTGCAGCTACTCAAGGGAGAGAAATGAAGAAGCAGATTGATAAATTGGACTCCGATTTAAAAAACAAAATAATACATGGTAAATACAAAGATGTAAATTTAATGGTTTTAAATCCGGACATTACTTTTTCTGACGGCACTGCAAATGTTGAGGTATTAGACTTTAACGAAATAATTGGTAAAACAATGATAAATGCTGTCGCTCAGCTGAAAGAGGCATCTACTGCTGTAATTACATCGTGTAGAGTGTTAAATAGTACAACAATACAAATCAAATGCACAAATATAAGCGGAACAAGTTTTAATGGGAAGATTGCTTTAACTATTTTTGCCTTTGTAGTTTAACTCCTCTTTAACAGAAATAAAAGTAGGGCAAATTGTCATTTATCAGAAAGGCAATCTAAAAATTTTAATTTAAAGAAAGGAAAAAATATGGAAAAAATTATTTTTGCAGACAAAACAGAATTTGAACTTCTCCCGGGGGCAAGCCTGGGAGAAAATAAAGTAGTAGTACAGGATTTTGCAGATTTAAAGACAGTAGCAGAAGCACTTACTAAGGAAGGAAATCTGGCTACCGTACAGTACAAGAGTAATGACCAGGTAACCGGAGAATATAAAGATATGAAATTAGAAATGCCATTATTCCGGGAAGTGGGTTATACAGATAATAAGAAAGCAGTAGCAACCTTTACAATCCGGGAGAAAACTGAAACAGAAAAACGTCTGGACAAATTAGAAAAGGGACAGGCTGTGCAGGATGGGGCAATTTTGGAATTGGCCGGAGTAGTAGGAGGGCAGGTATAATGGTAGAATTCTATGTTATGAAAATAAAGGATGGAACTATTACAATAGACGAGGTTTCAGATATGTGGAAGAAGAAGGTAGAAGCACAATTATAAGATGCGGAAGAAGGTGTAAAGATGGTAATTGCTAATTTTGACAAAGGCAGCACCCGGGAAGATGTGTTTCGGATATATCAATACAATTACGGCCAGGTTCTCCGTATCCAGGGTCTCACCCTTCCAACTGCGGTAGAGGTACATTTCTCTTTGCAGAACACAGGCGGGGAAGCAACAACACGTATCGGTGTCACGAAAGATGGAGTGACAGATGTAGTAATTCCAGATAGCCTCCTGGAAAATGGAGACATTGCACAGGATTATGAAATCTATGCGTTTGTGTACCTCAGAAACGAGACAAGCGGACAGACCGAGTACAAGATTGCACTACATATTACTTCCAGGCCAAAGCCGGAAGCCTTTGACCGCCCGGAGGATGCAGAAATTTTCAAAGAAGCAATCAAAGCAGTAAATGAATCCGCAGCACGTTCTGCAGAATCCGAGAAGCAGGCAGAGGGTTGGGCACACGGAAGAGAGGACTTGCCGGAAAGAGCACAGGATAATGCCATGTACTATGCCGGGAAGACCGAAAAGGATGCAGAAAAGACTGCAACAGACAGAAAAGAAGTCGAAAGACTTGTAGAATCTGTATCCGGGATAGGTGAACAGGTAGAAAAGGTAGAGGGTCTTACGAAACAGGCACAGACATCCGCTACAAATGCAGCTCTGTCGGAACAGGCCGCAAAGGAATCTGAGAACAATGCTGCACAGGCAAGGGCAGGGGCAGAGGTAGCAGAGGACAATGCAGAACTGGCAGCACAGAGGGCGGAACAGGATAAGGCTATCGTAGAGCAGACAAAAAACCTTGTGAAGCAGATGGGGCAGGAAGTCTTAGACAATAAGAATCTTGTAGATGAGACAGCACAGGATTTTGATTTAAAGGCACAGCAAGCCCTTGCAGATGTGAACAACGCCGGACAAACACAGACAGAGCGTGTGCAAACTGCCGGAAATGATGCTGTAGAATCTGTTAAGGCAGCACAGGGTACGGCTGCAAGGGCGGTAGAGACAGCAAAGACCGAAGCAATCAAAGCGGTACAGACAGAAGGAACTACTCAGACCGGGAATGTCTCCGCAGAGGGAGAAAAGCAGGTACAAGCTGTGCGAGGTGCTGCACAGGAGATTATGGCAGACCGGGAGCAGATACAAGAAAATAAAACGGGCATTGCTAAACTAAAGGAAGATTTAAGTAGGGTAGAAAAAGATACATATGTAAAAAAAGAAATTGAAAAAGAAAAAAAAGAATGGGTAGACATTGACCTTACTAGTGGATATTCTGATGGATGTTTCGACAAGGACAAAAAACGCATTAACTGGACTAACATGAATTATTCCCATCATGTTTATGATGTTAAAGAGGGTGAAAAATATAAAATAAATGCCCGTGTTCCAGATGCAAACATACCTCTAATCGTGTTTACAGACATAGAAAATAATACGATTGATTTTCTTCCGAACCCAATAACAACTGTAAGAATAACAAGCGAAGTAATTATTCCTGCTGGAAGTACAAAAATGTATGTTAATCATAACGGTGTTACAGACAATACAAATTCTTACTATCTGTGGGAACTGTCTAAATATGTAGTAACTCCGGCAGTTATCGAAAAAAAACCAATAAAAGATTATGTTGTATCTAATTTGTTTGGGAAAAAAATAGTGTGTAATGGCGACAGTATTGTAAAAGGGCAGGGGTATTATGGTGACTCAAAGGGCGATAAGAGCTATGTAAATATTATTGCTGAAAAATACAATATGAATTGTATTAATTATGCTGTTAGTGGAGGAACGCTATCGAGCGGTTCAAACGTGAATGTTCATCACATATGCGATGATGTTATGAATATGGATGTGGATGCCGATTATATTATAGTTGGTGGAGGATACAATGATTGGTTATACAATACTCCGTTAGGCGAGATTACCAATAATTATACTGATGAAGTTAATGCTAACGGTAGAGTGGTTGGTGGAGCTGAATTATTGTGCAGAAACCTACTATCACGTTTTAAAGGGAAAAAAGTTGGATTTGTATTTTCACACAAAATAAAAGAATCTCCTTATACTCAAAATAAATCTTGGGATAACAAACCTTACACAATGACAGAATGTCATGATGAAATAGTTAGTGTTTTGAGAAAATACAGCATTCCGTATTTAGATTTATATAATGATAGTGCATTAAACACAGCTCTCTCTGATTACTTGTTATATACTGCAAATTCAGACGGAACACATCCCACAAAGGAGGGTTACGAAATTTTTTATTGTGATAAATTTGAAAACTTTTTGTTGTCTTTATAATGTTTAAAGGTTTAGAAATGGAACTAGGATATGACGGAAAAAGAAACGATTATTGAGAAATTAATATCCGCACAAGATGACATGGACGCTCATTCATATAATTCTTATCGTGACGATGATGAGTATTCTATACTATTTACAGTTAAGGAGATTCAGTGGCTGAAAGATGAACTCGTTTAAAGGACAATATAGTTTAGCAAACAGGAAAGGAAATACATATGGAAATACGTGCAAGACCTTAACGGGTCTTATTTTATTGTAGAAAAGAGAAAGGAAAGTGAGGATATGAAGAAAATGAATTATGCAGAACCGATTATTGATGCATATAATGCTATTGCAGGGACGGTAATTGCCGTCCTATCGTACATTTTAGGAGATCATTGGATTCTCTTTTTAGCATTCCTATTATTAAACGTAGCGGATTGGCTTACTGGATGGATGAAGAGCAGGATTGCCGGAAAAGAAAACTCTGCAAAAGGATGGCAGGGAGTACTTAAGAAGCTTGGATACTGGGTAATGATTATGGTAGGATTCGGAGCAAGCGCAATCTTTATCGAGATAGGAGTTGTAATTGGTGTAGACTTGCAGATCACGACATTGCTTGGTTGGTTTGTACTGGCAAGCCTATTAATTAATGAGATCCGCTCTATTGCGGAGAATTTTGTGGAAGCCGGATATGATGTACCAAAAGTTTTGGTCAAAGGGTTAGAAGTAGCAGATAAGGTAGTAAACAAAGATTCTGAGGGCGAGTAATCGTCCTCTTTTGCTTAAAAAGCAGGAAGGAGACAAAATATGAAAATCGGTTTAAGAGGTGGACACTCTCCGTATTGCAAAGGAGCAATGGGGATTTTAGATGAGCAGGCAGAGGTGAGACAAATTTATACAGAATTAAAGCCTATGCTAGAAACGAAAGGGCATGTAGTAATCGACTGCAACTCAAACGCAAATAACGTAAATGCGGAGCTTGCGGAGGGGACAAATAAGGCAAATGCAAACAACTGCGATGTCTATTACACGCTGCACATGAACGCATCTAAAGACGGAAGCGGAAACGGTGTGGAATGTTGGATGTATGATGCGTCCAACGTGGACATGAATCAGATTGCTGATCAGATTTGTAAAAACTTTAAGTCAAAAGGATATTACAATCGTGGAAAGAAATTTAACACTGGATACCACGATCTCAGAGAATCTG
>UMGS01016270.1_pt1 | contig 22612 bp, 25 predicted proteins | sample 1965341 | NCBI WGS metagenome assembly UMGS01 (sample SAMEA4836079, study PRJEB28245) | human gut metagenome | biome: gut microbiome; material: fecal sample | place: Denmark | collected 2008 | reverse complement strand
TTTTTAGGGTAACACAATCCGTCGAATTATTTTGCGCTTACGAAATAGAAGCGTGTAAGAGCTTTTTCAATAAAAATAAGCAAAATGAAAAGAAACTATTCTGTGATGAAATGTTATGTACGTTAAAGAAAATAGTTTATGAAGAATTTGGTTTGGAAGTTGATTACCACTAATGTGAGTCACCTCAAAAATTGAGGTGACTTTTTTTGTCCATTTTTTTACATTTCATGTCCGAGAAATAAGTAGTGAATGATGTATGATAAGCACATAAACGAATTAGAAGAAATTAGTTTCTTCGAAATTACATAAAAATGTATGAAAGGATATGGTTAAAGTATGAAAAATCTAAATTATAAGGATATGGAATTAATTAGCTTAAATGTAGCAGGTTGGAACTGGCGCGTATCCAATGAAAAATGGGGAGACAGATTAAAAAGAATTTGTGAGTATATTAAAAATAAGATGAATAGTCCGCTTGTAATTGCACTACAAGAAGTCCAACTCTCAGGCGGTAAGTATTTGACGGTACTAGAAGAACAATTTCCAGATTACCATATTGTGTTGCCACAGGCATATAAAAATCAGCCTCGCTCGGTTACATCCGTACTTTTGATTAATAAGAACTTATGCGAGTCATACAATGTAAGAACATTAGAAGGACTAGAAGATAGCCTTAGATATAATTTTGTTCATATTAATACTCATATAGAAGGCTTATGTTTCCGAATTTTGAATACGAATGTACCGCATAACTGTCTGGAGAATGCAGCAGAATGGTATAGGGAAGAGAGGGAAGAACTCAGAGCCTTGTTTATTCAGAATATTAAAGAACTTGCTAATACTTATCGTTCAGAACCGGATTTGAAACTAATTGTTTTAGGAGATTTCAATGCATTACCAGATGATAGGTTTATTGAATCTTTGGCCTACGCTTATGACCGATCAATGATTGATGCAGTTAAAGATCATGATAAGAAGACTGCTACTTGGAGAGACTTTGCCACAAGAACAAAGAGCAGATTGGACTATATTCTTTATTCGACAGGAATGCTTTGTAACACAGGAGTGAGTGCAAAATTTACAATGGTTGATGACGCTACTATTTTGAAAGAATTGAGTGATCATGCAATTCTTTTCGGAGGAATCGTATTGGATTTTGCTTAAAGGAGGAGAAAAGTGAATACTGGAAAAAAGATAGAAACAGAACGTTTATTGCTTATTCCTGGTAGTAATGCTAGGGATGATGCACACTTTATACATATGCTTCGCAATGATGGGGATTTTCGTGACTTTTGCGGTATTGAATTTAGTGAAAAATACTTGGCAGAATTTAAAAATTATTTAGAACGACAGGACATGAAGAGTGTATTTATTCAATATTTCCTAAGGGAACAGATGAGTTTATTGGCTATGTAGGTTTTCATCGGGAACGTAATTATGACTATGAAATAGAATTTTATATCTCGAAGTCACAAAGAAGAAAAGGATACTGTGAGGAAGCTTGTAAAGCGGTAGTGGACTTGATTTTTTCAGATGGATTATCGGTTGATGATAATGTGCTTAGTGTACAAAAAATTTATGCAACAACGCTTGCTGAAAATATAGCTGTTATAAATCTTCTTTCGAAGTTGGGATTTAAGAGAGATATACCTAAGGATTGCCCTGTTCTCGTTATGGAGGGATTTGTAGATGAAGAAACTGACGAGTTTTTCGGATACTGTGTGTCAAAATATGTAATAGAGAGGAATTAATCGTGTGATAGGGGGGATTATGTTGACACCTGAGGAATTTGAAATGCTGATGAATACCAATTTTAATGATTCATATTTAGACCAAGAAGAAAAACACATTAATGCAGATGTCCTAATGTGTGATGTGTTGAGGTAGCTGGGATATAAAGCCGGTATTGAAGTTTTTGAAAATGCGGAAAAATGGTATTCGTAGGAGCTGAAGGGAAAGGAGGATAGCAGATGAGAGTATTGATTGATACTGAAGATAGAAGAAATATGATGTATTTATTGCCATGGGCTAGTGATGGAACGTGTTTTAATTTTAAAGCTCCAACAAAGGTTATATATCCTTATTCAGCAATTTGCGAGCCGGAAAAGGTGGAAACACTGGTCATTAATTGTGATTTGCGGAGTTATGAATTTATTAGTTCCATGGTTAATCTGATACAATTATATATTTACAAGGGCAATAATGTATCGAATCTAGGATTCTTAAAGAACCTTGTTAAACTTCGACAGCTTTGTGTTTTAGAATCACATATAGAGTCACTTCAAGGTTTAGTTGAATTAATAGATTTAAAATACAAATGTTATAAAGAATTGCCAGAGGAAAAGGAGTTTTTGGGAAGAATAACATATGGTTTTGAAGGTGTGTGTATACAATCGGACACATATCATGGGGACGGAAGTGAAGTGTTAAAGGCAGATGTATGCTCAAGCGATATTTTAGTAAATAAAAACAGAATTACCTTTAAGGAGATAATGAAAAATCCAAGATATAGGAAAATAATATTTGGAGATGAGTAGAGGCAGGATGGAATGAATAAGTTACAAGCAAAGAAAAAAATTATTGATTATTTTAAGAATAATTCTATTGAATATAGATTTCTGTGTGAAGATGGCAAACTGATGATATTGGATTCGTCAGATACAGTATATATGTGTGTCTGCATACCGGATGTTATAGGTGGACATATAGAGACTAGTATTCGATTTAGGGATGAGCACCTGTACTGTCAGTCATATTTTTGCCAACCGGTCGTACATAATGAGGAGGAGGCAATTAGAGCTGCAAGGATTGTGAATTATTTGAATATGCATCTGGCATATGATTGTAATTCACTCTATGATCACTCATTTGTATTTGATGAGGATGAAGGTGATATTTTTAATGGTTGCCTTATTCGTTATGAACTTTTGGAAGAACATTTTTATGAATCCATGAACCATATACTTAATTTCACTGTTCAACAAATTGCAGATGTATGTAAGGCTGTAGTGCTTTATATTCATGGTGACTTGGACTATTTCCTTGCCACAAAGGTTGCAATAGATTACGAATTAATGGGAAAACCAATACAGGGATTTGAGGACTAGGTGGTTTGTGCTTGGAGGATTATTAAAGGAGGAACATTAAAACAATGTGGAAATCGGGAACATTTGACTTAGAAGATTTAAATAAAACATTGATAGATGAAATTGCTTTTTTTTATATTTCCTATCCAGCAATGGGAAATCCGGGGGGTGTAATTTTTTTCTCTAGAGGAGGTGACGAATACATAATTAGTGAGAGCGGAACGGAGTGGGATGTAGAAGATATCGTAGAACTTTTTCCTGAAATATATGAGGCGAATTGGAGTAATGAGTATGACATCTTGGACGAGTATGGTTTTAAAAATGTAAGGAATTGGAAAGCTATACCTGTTTTTTGTGGAGAACTTTTGGTCAGAAATGATTATTTTAAAAGATTTTATGATGAGTACAAATTAGCAGGTGAAGGGGATAGGGAGTTACCATTGGGTATAGTTCGGAATATATTCGGAAAAGAAACGGCTGCACCAGATGAAAGAATGGTATACATAAAAAATCAAGAATATTGGAACAAGGAGCGACAACGAGAAGAAGCGAGAAAAAAAGAAAGAGTAGAGAACCGTTTATCTGTCGTAGAGGTTCCGTGGATTAAGTATTGCAATGTCTTGTGCGATGGACATATTCGATTTTGGATTCGCAAAAATAATGATGCGACATTTTCAGGATATAGATGGATTGTTCAAGAGCAGAAGGAACAATTTAGAGAAGGTAGTACGAGAGAAAATGCACGAGTTGAATGTTATAACCTTTTTTTGCAGAAATATGAAAATATAGATGTGCAAAAAATAAATGATTTCGAGGAACTTTATTGTGCTTATATAAAAAATAGTAAAGTGGGAAGGTTTGTTCAATCATATAAAACCTTGGAAAAAGCAAAGGAAGCTGTTTGCATAAGAAATGAATGGATTGGATGGGGGAATGTAAATAAGAAAAATGTATACATGATAGATTATGAGTACCTTAAGACAAAAATCGAGGCTGATTCACAGATTTGCATATTCTAATAATGCAATGCGTTAATTATTAAGCCTTCAAATATGCCACACCCATCATAATTCCGGAGCCACTGGAAATTGGGTGCATAATCGGAAGAACGATATAACTGTAATGATAGGAGCTATTTCAAGAGGAGAACCTATATGAGCAGTTCTGCATGGCGACATGAAGACACGGTTAGTTGACTGTGAATGTCTATTGTATCCGGTTATGGCGCGTTATACATATCGTTGCAGACTGAAAATCATTTTAACGAATGGTTGAGCATGGAAACATGCTTATGATAGGTTTCCCAATGGTTCGATAGGCGACCTCATTGCAGAGGAGGAACAGTTTATGCCATACCCGAAAGGTATAGAAACAGAACTGAAACCGATAGCCCATTGGAAAACGGCGCAATGATGCTGGGGCATGTCTGAAAAGGATATGTATCAGGAACCAAAGCATAAGTAAGTAGCTCAAGGCATCTTTTGGATGCGACCAGGAGAATCTTGTGGCGAGTGAAAGCTAGACAGGTTTGTATTAGTAGGGGCGTCTGTCTGCAGTAAGGAAACTTATATGCAGAGTCCATAGGATATGAGTCTTATCGACGGATAAGACGAGAGGGATACCTCGGCAAGATATCTTATGCCGACACTTACAACTGTAAAGGTATGTATGGCGTCCTCAAGTGATTGAGGGCATATTTGAAGGCTTAATAGAATTATGTTGCCATTTGGATATGTTTTTTGTTTAGAAAGATTGGAGCGGATAAAGAGTGAGATACTATGAATTTGCAATTAGTGGAGTTGCAGAAAACATAAAGGAGTTACTACAGAACAAGGAGTGTCTTAGAGAATATAGATGGGCAAATGCCCTTTGTGCTGTTAATAGCTATATGTATCACAACTTAAGAAATAACTTAGGTTTTTTAGCATATAGGCAAGAAACGGATGATAAGATTTCAGCCGTTTTGTTTTTTGATGAAAAAAAAGAAACTTTGGAAAATGCTTATGATTATATTGTTGAAGTATTGGAATGTGTATTCGAAATAAAAAGAATACAATTAACGCCTAGTGAAATTACTATGTATAAGTTTTTGGAGTGTTATAGGGAGGCGAAAAGAAGAGATTTGGATAATCATGGAAATAGGTTTGTAGAATTATCAAACTTATTTATATATGAGTATTCGATTGATCATTCAAAATCATATCATTTTGAATTTGCTGAAAGGATTATACCGGAAATAAAAGCTGGTAAAACAGCAATTTATGATAAAGAATTTATTGCAGAACTTTCAAACATAGAATCTCATTCGAATAATACTGGGTATAAAAGTAATTTGGTTCATTATATTATTTCAAGTAGAAGTGTTGAAGCGGCATGCGATATGAGTGAAATACTTGTTCAACATTTAGCAAAAGCTAATCGTATAAGTGGAAGACGAATGGAAGTTATTAGTGAAATTGAACCGGATTTATATAAATTTAATAATCATTTAGAAAATATTATAGAGAATAACTATGGTGGGGTAATAGTATTTGATTTATCGGAGAAGTTTGGCTGTGACCCTGTGGATTACCAGATGACATGTAAGTACATTGAAAAACTTATAAAAAAATATAAGAATGACTGTCTTTTTATATTTACATACAATATGGAAAAACCGGGATTTTCGTATTACCTTTTGCCACAATTAAAAAAATATGTGATTCCAGTTATGCTTCGAGAAGGTACTGGTGACAGAAAAGCGGCGGTAGGTTATTTGAAAGAATTAATAAAAAAATCGGAATATGCAAAGTATGTAAAACAGGCTAATGAGTTCATGAAATTATTTCCGGGAACAAAATTTTCTCAAACGGATGTGCTAATGGCTTATGAGCAGTTTGAATCTTGGTGTTTAAATAAAAATGTGTTACAAGCCTATGATTACAACATTGCTGAAGAGTTCATGCTAGATAGGGATGAAAATATGGAATCGTCCTTTGAGAAATTAGATAGAATGGTTGGCTTAGAAATTGTAAAAGAGCAGATAAAGGATATTATTGCTACAGATATTGTTGAAAAGGAGAGGAAAAAGAGACAGGGAAGTAGTTATAAAACAGGAACCATGCACATGATATTTGGAGGAAACCCGGGAACTGCCAAAACAACTGTTGCAAAGCTGTTTGCAGGAATTGCTAAGGAAAAAGGAATTCTAAAAAGTGGTGCGTTTGTAGAATGTGGTGGAATGGATTTAGATGGTCTGGGATGTGTTTCTGCAATAAGGGATGCTTTTGTGGCTGCACAAGGAGGCGTGCTTTTTATTGATGAGGCTTATTCTTTGAAAAGTGATATTGCGGTTACGGTATTGCTTCAGGAAATGGAAAATCAAAGGGAGAACGTTATAGTTGTTCTTGCTGGTTATAACGAAAGAATGCAAGCGTTTATGAAAATCAATGAAGGATTAAAAAGTAGAATTCCATACTGGGTGGAATTTCCGGATTATAATGCGGACGAGTTAACGGATATTTTCAATTTGATGATTAAAGATAGTGGGCTTAGTGTTACAGAGGATGCGGTAAAAGAAGCACATTACATATTTGAAAAGGTTATGCATACGGATAATTTTGGAAATGGAAGATACGTGCGTAATTTGATAGAGCGTGCTATGCAGAAACAATCAGTTCGGTTACTTGCAGATAAGGAAGAGGCAAGTGCCATTCCAAAGGAAGAATTATTTTTGATTAAAAAAGTCGATGTAAATACACTAGAAGAAGGTTTGAAGTACGAAAGAGCAATTGGTACTGCAAAGAAAGAACTTGATGAAATGATAGGGCTTGCAACTGTAAAGTCGGTTATCCAAAAGGCGATTGCAAGTTTTAAATTAAAGAAAATTTGCATGGATAAAGGAATTGCTAAGGGAAAGGCTTCGTTGCATATGGTATTTACGGGTAATCCAGGGACAGCAAAGACAACGGTTGCTCGACTATTTGCTGAAATTATGAAGGACGAAAAAGTGTTACCGACAGGAAATTTTGTAGAAGTAGGAAGAGCAGAATTAGTTGGAGACCATGTGGGAGCTACAGCACCGTTGGTTAAAAGAAAATTTAAAGAGGCACAAGGAGGAGTGCTTTTTATTGATGAAGCATATTCCTTGTGTGATAGTTATGAAAATGGTTTTGGTGATGAGGCAATCAATACCCTTGTTCAAGAGATGGAGAACCATAGAGATGATGTAATTGTTATCTTCGCTGGATATCCAGATAAGATGAAGAATTTTCTCGATAGAAATCCGGGTATGCTATCTAGAATTGCATTTCATGTAGAATTTGAAGATTATTCTATGGAGGAACTCTGTGAAATTACAAAACTTATGCTGTCGAAGAAACAAATGACAATTACTGATATTGCTATGCAAAAAATTAGAATGAACTATGAAAGTGCGAGAACAAGTAGTGACTATGGAAATGGACGTTATGTGCGTAAGCTGCTAGAGGAGGCTGAAATGAATTTGGCAGAAAGAGTGTCGCAGTTCTGTGAGTCGGATATTACGATGCAAATGATTACAACGCTTGAAGAAAGTGATATTCCAGAGCCAGGAACAATGAAGTGTCAGGAAAAGAAAAGAATAGGTTTTTGTGTATAGTATTTCAAGTGTAAATGATAGAAGATGAGAAAATTTGAGGAGGAAACATGGTAAGTACAACTGATAAATTTATATATTTTCCGAAATCTTTCAATGAACAGATGGCATGGATTGGTGAGGAAGTCGAGCACATTATTAAACATAATGATGAACACGACATAAAAAAGAATATACAAGAAAAAGGTAGATGGGCGTATGGTGAGCCAGGGTATACTCATGCGATTAATAGGCTTTTTGTGATTATCAAATCGGATCCTAAAAATAAAGCGGTATTACATGAAGTATGTAGGGCAGAGCAAGAGCTAATTGATTTTCTTTATGATGAACCGGAAGCATTATCGGAGCGGCAAATATATGATTACTGGAATTGTTATATGCAGTCATATATTGCTGAATTAGAGAACCACCCAATGCATTATATCTTATTGAAAAAACAAGAAGGACAAGACAAAAACGATGAATTAATCGGAATATACGATAGTGTTGCAAGATTGCAAGAAGCTTATAACATTGCTGTTAATAATTTGAAAAAACAGAAAGAGCAACTGATGATTAATGCTTTTGATGAGGCAATAGGACAATGGCATTATAATTTGAAACCGGAACGGTGTTTTGTTCAAAATAATGTTAAGGCTGATAAATATAAGATAATAGAGTGCGTGTTTGACAATCCATATATGTATATGTTCAAACTTGATAAGGTTAAGAGGACATTAAATGGTTATATATATGAGGACTCAATGCTACGATATGAAAGATGTGGTGAAGAAACAATAAATATAAGGTTTGAGGCAGAGTATTCATATCAAATTTTAGAGCAGTTAGGTACATATTGGGGAGGCTGGAATGGTACTTGTCCAAAATCTTCAGTAATGGCTGAAATTGCTAAGGTGTGGTACGAAAAGTATGATGCTGAGTTGATGAAAATATCACATGATACCTTAACATTTGCATGTAGAAAATTGACAGAAATAGAGGCTAGAGATCTTATAGAAGAAGCTACACAATTATATGCAATGATTATTGACTGTGAACAAGAGGAGTTAATAAATCATTTGATGAAAAATGAAATCTTTACTTTATGGTGGGATTAATACGATAAGGATAGGTTATTATCTATGATTGATATGAAGCAGGAAAAAAAGCGAGTAAATAAACTTCGAGCGGATACGAATATTACAATGGATACATTAAATTATGGCGATAAAGTACAGTTTTCTTGTAATGGGAAAAACGGTATACAAGGAACTATTATAGTTAAAGATTACCAGGGCGGCGGTTTGTACTATGCTATTTGTCCAAGCGTTGATATTCAGGGAGATGACAGTATCTTTTATAAACATGTTCCAATTGTTGATGTGGAATTGTTAAAAGAGGAAAAGATTTATTTTGAAAAATAGGGAATGTGTGCAGCAGATAGTGGAAGAATTCGTGTTTTTAATTGGAATAATATATCCATTCGGAGAACTTAATATTATGGGTATTTATACTGATGAAAAGATGTTAATTAAGGCATATGACAAACTGGTAAAAGAGGATGCTAGGTGTACGGAGTTGAAATATCCTGAAATTCCAGAAATATATAAGATTCCGTTGAATAGGTTCCTTGGAGAAGTGGTAGAGTGGGCAAAAATTGATGATAAACATTATTTTTGTACAGAAGAGAATATTGAAACAGTTAGTATCGATGAAATTAAGGCACATGTAAGAATAGCCAGTTTTTATGGGATAAATGTATATTGTGATTTGAATTTTGTGGAAGGTGCTTATGTTGATTTAGAGTATGTAGGTGGTGGAGAAGAAGATTATTGCTGGATTCGAATGAGCATAGAAGATGGAAGTTTTAATGCTACTTACAAGTATTTACAAGCAACATTGAAGTGTTGGTACGAAGAAAATAAGAATTATTTGATGGAAATATATCAGACCAGAAAAATAGTGGATATTCCAGAGTGGTGATTAGGTGGATAAAAGTGCAGGAGGAATTGCTATGGGTAAACGTTGGTGTAAGTTACAAGCAAGGCTTTATAATTTAATGGAACCGGCGGTTAACTTTCAAATACATTGTGCTTTATACGAAATGAAAAGTTTGGGGCATTATGGAAGTCGGTTGTCACGCTATTTTATTACTGTCGATAAGGAGATAGTTTTTGATTATCCGAAAGATATGGAATTGGACAAGAAGTATATTTATCTATGGAATAGTGATGTTGATAAGATATCTAATCTGATTGAGGAATATATACAACGCCCCAATGAAGAATTGTTTGCAGATTTCCCTGATGATAAATGGGGAATTGTTGATATTTTGCTTGCTTGTGACAGGCGTGTGGGGAAAAAACGACTGCAGGTGTTAGCAGAGAGAACAAGAAACGCTAAAGTAAGATCTATAATTGAAAAAAGAGGCAATGATAAATGAATTATTATATTAGTGATATGCATTTGTTTCATGAGAATTCTATTAAATTTGATAATCGACCATTTGAGAATATAGATGATATGCATGAGGCGATGAGAACAAAATGGAACAATAAGATTACAAATGGAGACACGGTGTATATTTTAGGGGATATAAGTTTTCGTGGTAAAAATGAAAATTTAATAGCTTATATCGCTACATTAAAAGGACACAAGATTTTGATTAAAGGAAATCACGATGATGTTTCTGATTATAGATATCACCAATTGTTTGAAGAAGTGTGCGATTATAAAGAAATACATGATTCTGTAGCAGGAAAAAATTATGATTTGGTCTTGTGTCATTATCCAATCTTTAGTTGGAAACGGATGGGGAAAGGTTCTATTTTGCTTTATGGTCATACACATGACAGCGAAGAAGATGTTTATTATCAAAGATGTCTTGCAGATATGGTCAATAATGACTGTAGGCATGTGTATAAGACAGAAGTGAGAGCTATAAATGTTGGGTGTATGAAAGAGTGGATTAACTATGAACCCAAATCCTTGAAAGAAATGCTGGAGTATTATTTCTAAATTAGAAGATATATGTGAGGTATGGTAATGAAGTTGTGGTTAGATGATATGAGAGAGATGCCATCTGATTTTACACATCATGCATATAGCGTTAATATGGCGAAAAAATTTATCTTACAAGCAGAAGATAAAACTGAAATAATAGAGATGATAAGCTTAGATCATGATATGGGTGATTTTGCATATGACGGAGGGGATGGGATATGTTTAATGGATTGGATGTTAGAAAGAAGGTCTTTATATCCGATAGAGTTTCATACGGCTAATCCAGTAGGACGAGCGAATATGCAGAGAATGAAGGACAGATGGTGGAAATAAAATTGATAGGTTGGGAGTGGTTTTAATGTATTTTTATGAAGTAATAGAAAAGAGTGATTTGGAATTAGTTATTAATGAATTTTTATCTTTTTGTGATGACTCACCGGATATAAAAGCCACTGAGCAAGCAATAAGAGGTGTAATAAAAAAACTTAGTGTAATGGAACCTGTTATATCAAATGCAGGTATACTTTATGCTGGAAGAGTGGAAGACGAAGAGCATGATGCGGTCTGTCTTTTAGATATAACGGAAAAAGAAGTATATAGTGTAGAAGCTAATTCTTGGGCAAAGACGATAGGCTATATTGTAGATGAAGAAAGTTTATCTGTTTATGGAAATGAAAAGTTTGCTGCATTAGTTTTATGGGAAATGACTTGGTTTGGCTATGATGAGGAAACAATACAAGAAAAGATACAATCTTGGGGGTGAAACGAGTGAGAATTTATTGCATGAGTGATATACATGGATGCTTGGCAGAATTTGAAGAGGCTTTATCACTTGTTATGGAACATTTAGAAGAACCAGAAACGATGCTTATTCTTATGGGTGACTATATTCACGGTGGTGCTGATAGTCGAGGAGTCTTAGATGGGATAATAAAACTACAGAAACAGTATGGTCTGAATAAAGTGCTTGCATTGATGGGAAATCATGAAGAATTTGTTTTGTGGGGTGATTCTACAATTAATCATATGATTAAGACATTTGATAAAGAACATTTTATCGATGAAGATAATGAAGATAAGTATATCCAATGGATGGAAAGTTTACCAAGATATTATACTGCAGGAAACACTATCTTTGTACATGCGGGTATTGACGAAGATGCTGGTGACCTATGGGAATGGAGAACCGGAGATGGCATTTTTGTTGGAAAATACCCAGCTGAAACTGGGAAAATAGAAGGTTTGGATATGAAAGTGGTTGCTGGCCATGTTGGGACAGCAGAAATCGCAGGGAATCCAAGTTTTCACGATATCTATTATGACGGAGAAAATCATTATTACATAGATGGAACCGTGCTAGATAGTGGATTTATTCCGGTTCTTATGGTGGACACAGATGAGGATAAATACTACAGGGTCACGAAAAGCGGAAATTGGTTAATTCTTCCGTACGAAGAAGAAAACTAAAAAGAGAGGTGAATCAGTAGTGATACAACATGATTCACCTCTTTGTTATACAATTTTGCTTGTATAATAAGTTAGCAGATTTGTTAATTCATTATCTAATAGCAGCTTGCGGCGTTGAGAAATTTTAAGTGGAATTAATTGCTTTTTTAGATGCTCAATAGTTGCTATATTATTACTGTAATCATTGATAAGAAAATTTTTAATGGATGTTTCGGATTGGGAAATTCCGTTGTAATTTTCAATATCGGTTATGATGGTAGGAGATAACTGGTCGCAGATAAGGATGTATTCCTTATTGGCATTTGCTAAACTTCGTGCACTCCAGCGACTGCATATGATTGCGTTTATAAATTCTGTGTCATAACATTTATAATTAAGATTTGAGATTTTCTTATTGGTTTTATAGGTATATGCCATAAGCTCAACCCAATCACTGACCCTAAATGCAGGAATAATGAAAAGTACATCATCTCGATTGGTTGTAAAAGAATCAGTTATTTCTATATCAATATAGCCAATGGAGACATATGTTTCAGGATACTTTTTCAATAATTTCTTTGCGATATCAATATCCTCTGTGAAAGAGAACACTGTTCTAAATGAGTTGGATTCTCTAAGTTTATAGGTTGGCATAATGTGGCTGTAAATTTCATTCAGCAAATTGATATCTTTCAGTTTGTGGTTTTCTACCAAATTGCTTGTTAGAATGGTTTCGTCCTTTCTTAAGGCTCTATAGAGCCGTTTTGTTATAGGTCTGTGTTTCATAAGATTCCCTCCCGAGTATAAATGGTTTTATGGTGTTTTTTACAATTTCCTGAAACTCATCTTCTGTGGATGAGACATAATTGAAGAAGGTTTCTTATGTAGGCATTTCTCCTAAAATAGTGGTAGGCGCTAAAGCAAGTGGTTGCAAATGTTTGTCAACGAAAGTGTTAACTTGGTCAACTATTGGATCTGAAACTGCGCAGGATAAGATATCAAGCTGCTGCTTTAGTTGATAAAATGTTTCTTCATCATCAACATCAATAGAAGTAATGTGTGTTTTGATAAGAGTTACTAATTCAAAAGTTTTTTCAATGGCGAATTGCTGATTTTTTGATTGATTCATACAAAGGTCGTCCTTTCTGATAGTTATTAATTTGAGTTTATTATATAGGCTGTGTCGGAGAATGATTGGACAAAATAGAGTGAGAAAATGGACAGTTTTAATATAAATTTGATTTATTGAATCAGAGATGTTTTGAGTGAAATTTTAGGATTACTGTGATATGATAGTTGCGAAGAGCGATTGTAGTAGGTGTTTTTTTGTGGAAAGGTGAGCAGACATGAAAAAAATTAGAATTTCATATAAGCAAAAGAGAATTACTTATCCGATGAATTTATATGAAATTGGAGTAGAGAGTTATTTTTCTAAGTCTGCATATAAAACCCCATTTAAACTTAAGAAGATGTATTGGTATGATGAATTGGCAGACGCGGATATGTTTACCCCTTCATGCCCGCATCTTCATTCTGTTGATGGGAAATATAAATTAAATGTGTATGACGGAACGTTGTACGATATTCGGTTAAAAAAGACAATACGGAATAAGAGAGTAAACGATGAGGAATTAAAGAAATTGTGGGGCGATGTTGGATTTCTCCAGTTTGCAACAAAGATGAGAGAGTTATATTTTGAAAAATATTCTCATTCACAATTGCCACAAATTCCGGTGTTTACTTGACATGTTTCCGTCTACGGAGAAATGACATATCAATGGTTGATATGTTCCTGTCTACCGATAAGGGGCATAAAGAGAAAATGTTGTTATCCATACCATTTTCTCGAGCCATGTGGAGACAGTGTGTCTTTTACAACGTAAATAAGCGGTTTTATAGGCTTTGAGGTGTGAGGTTCAGTCTATTTGCCACCGATTTGCCACCCACAAAAATAAAATGAACAGAAAATGAAGAAAAGCGGTTGAACACTCTGAACTAAATCGGAATGTTTGACCGCTTCTTTTTATTTATGCCTGTAAGGACTGCTCAAATACATCAACTGCTTTTTGCTGCATAGTTTCTGTATTGAATGTATAAGTCTGTAAAGTTGTTTTAATATCCTTATGTCCTAACCGTTTCATAACAGTTTTAGGGTTCACACCACCTTCTGCCAGTATCATTCCATGTGTATGACGTAAACAATGAGCATGAAATAATACATTACCCAGTTCATAATGAATTACACTTGCACAATATTTGAAAGAATCAGGTGGTCCTATGTCGAGATTTGGTACAAGTTAAAATGAGGTTTTCCTCATCTTAACCTGCCAGCTGCAATTCGTCTTGTTGAAGCCTACGATACAGCTCTTCATAATCGTTTGGTGACATATAATCACAGTGACTATGAATTTGTTTCGTATTATAAAATGCTTCCAAATATTCGAAAATCAAACGATATGCATGATTATAATCTCGAATCTTAAACCGATTCAGCCATTCTCTCTTAATCAGGGAATGGAACGACTCAATACATGCGTTATCCCATGGATATGCCTTTTTAGAATAACTACACTGCATGGTTGCGGTTACACGTTTGTATTCTTTTGAAACAGTGGCTGAAGATTCTGTCCGGCTATGCGAAAAAGGATAAAATCGCTGTGCAGTATTTTGACATGGAGCATCTGGAACTGAGGAATACGGAAATGTATATCCGCGGATATAAGACGAAGCTGGAGAAGGATACTTCCTATAAGGGATTGTGGAGGGTAAGTTTTATGTTGAAAGAATTCTAAATGGGGTTAACAGGTGGCATAAAAACATATATAATTAATTTCACAAAGAAAAAGTTGTAGGAGGGTTAACGGTGGACAAATCGGAGAAAAATGAAATAATATTATTTGAAGATGGGGAATTAACATTAGAAGTAAACGTTGCTCCTCAACAAGAAACTGTCTGGCTTACAGCGAATCAAATGTCTGAATTGTATGGAAGAGATGAAAAAACAATTCGAAAGCATGTGAATAAAATTTTTAATGATGGAGAACTGGACAAAGAGAACAACACGCAAAAAATGCGTGTTGTTGGAGTGAAGCAGCCTGTAGCATATTATAATCTTGATGTAATAATTTCTGTGGGTTATCGAGTCAATTCTAAACAAGGAATTGCATTTCGCAAATGGGCAAATTCTGTTTTAAAAAAATACATACTGGAAGGATACGCTGTAAATAATAATCGTATTACACAACTTGGAGAGGTAATACGGATTATGAAACGTACAGAGGATAGTCTTGATGCAAAACAGGTATTGTCAGTTATAGAAAAATACAGTACCGCTTTAGATTTGTTGGATGAGTACGATCATCAAACAATGGGGCGACCAGAGGGAAATGGTGCCATATATGTGCTTACTTATGAGGAATGTAAGCACGTAATTGACAGCATGAAATTTGGAAATGAATCTGCGATTTTTGGAAATGAAAAAGATGATTCATTTAAGGGAAGTATTGGAAATATATATCAGAGTTTTGGCGGACAAGATGTCTACCCATCGCTGGAAGAAAAAGCAGCGAATCTCTTATATTTTGTAACAAAAAATCATAGTTTTTCAGATGGAAATAAGCGAATAGCAGCGGCAATGTTTTTGTACTTTCTTGATAAAAATGGAGTACTATTTGTGGATGGAAAGAAGTTGATTGCTGATCATACGTTGGTCGCATTGACCATTATGATTGCGGAGTCTAAACCTGAAGAGAAAGAAATGATGATTAGTGTAATAATGAACTGCATAGCATAGGAAGAATTGACAGATTCCGGTATGAAGTCATTGCAGTTTAACAGAATAAGTTTTATTCAGAGCATCGGTCAGAAATGGCTGGTGCTTTTTGTGTGCTTAAAAATAGGAGGTGTGGCAGTATGTATCCTGTATCAAATGCTTTCCTGCAGGCGGTGCAGGAGAATACCAGAAGTTATTACTGGACAGGGAAAATTACGACAACGGGCGGTGCTGTACATGAGTTTGGATATGAAGATATTGTCAAAGGCAGTGGTTACATCTCCTGCCAGTGTTGTGGAAATACAGAGATTGAACTGGGGACAGTCTATGCTGCAGAGATGGGGATTACGCTGTTTTCTCAGATAGACAGATACACATTAGAGGATGTGAAGGTAGAGCTGTTTTATCATCTTAAGCTTGCGGATGGTTCTTATGAGAAGATTCCGATGGGAATCTTTGAAGCCATTGAAGCAAACCGACTGGCGTAATGTCTGGAACTGAAAGCCTATGATTACATGCTTTGATTCGAGAAGAATTTCAATGGATTTGAGACGATTGGTGTGGCGTATGATTTTCTGGCATTGTGCTGCAAAGCATGCAAGGTGGAGATGGCACAGACGCAGGAAGAAATCAGTGCCATGCCGAATGCAGATATATTTCCATAAACGAGAAAGGACGATGGGATAGAACAGACGTACTTCATATCGATTCGTGTCACGTGGAGACTATCTATTTGTTGTCGAAAAATAACCAGTTTAAGTGAGCTTAAGGGTATTTTTTGTTGAAATTTGTGCATGGCAGAGTACAGTACTGTATGCCGAAATTTATGTAAAATTTTGTTGGCATTCAGCGTTTTAATTCTTATAATATTAATATGGAAAAATGGTATTGAAAAGAAAAGGATATGTTGGAAAAGAAAAAGTTGGAGGATATTATGAAACAGGCAATTGTAAATTTTTGCAAAGCAATGGATACAGGATTATTTTTGTTAGATATGCCGACTGGATTTGGAAAAACATATAGTGTACTTGATTTTATGGTTGACAATTATGATTCGCCTGAATTCAAGGATAAGAAGATTTTTTTTGTTACAACCCTTAAGAAAAATTTACCAGATAAGGAGTTACGAGAGCATTTTGCAAAGCGTGGTAAGACAGGAGATTATGATAAATACTGTCTGCGAATAGATGCCAATGTAGATATGGTTGTGGAAAAATTGGAGGAACTATATCGTGCAAGAAAAATCCCACCGACAATTACAATGAAGCAAGAATTTAAGGATTTACATGGTTCAGTAAAATTATTAAACGAATATGGAGATAAAAAGTGTGAATTAAAAGGAACCAGTAGGGACATTATAAATGTTTTGTGTAAGAGCGCAGAAGATGTTATTCGCAAGCAGCAGGAAGGTGCTTTTCGCAGAGTGATAGAAAGCGAACTAAAGCAGTTCAAGACACCAAAGGAAAAGTTAAAGAATATTGCTAATAATCCGGATTATCAATGGATAGGAGAATTATATCCGGCAGTATATACGAGAGAAAAAAGGATATTTTTTATGTCGATGGACAAATTTTTCTTGGGGAACACTACAATTATTGAACCTACATATAGTTTTTTTAATAATGATATTACAAAAAATGCAATTATTTTTATAGATGAGTTTGATGCAACAAGAGACAGATTGCTTAATCAGATCATAAGAAGAGGATTAGAAAATCATATTGATTATTTAGGCTTGTTTTATCGTGTATATGCATCTTTGAATACTAGAGAGTTTCCGGCAGAGCTTACTACTGCATCAAAGTTACAACAAGCATATCTTGATGAACATAAAAATGCGAAAAATCCTGTGGGAATTATAGAAGGATTTGGTGACGTGTTTGATGAAACATATAAACATTATGCCATGCGGTATAGTTTCAAAATAGAAGAAGATAGTAAGGGGGATAGAAGCCGTAATTTTATTTTTAATGATTTACAGTTTCATTCGATACTTGAGGAAGAAAATGCTTTTATTGATATAAATACCGATTTGAAGGCAAGACAGAACTGGTTGCGTTTTACAAAAAGAAGGCCAACAGAGAAAGATGGAGGCGTGTTAAGTTTGCTTGCCAGTGTTAAGGGTTGCTTGACTTATTTTCAGAATGGAATAAGAAATCTTTCATTTAATTATAAGAATCATAAAATTGAGGATGAAAGGTCGAGAGATGATGATTATACGCTTGAGAATGCAATCGAGTCAGTGTTGACAGAGTTTCATTTATCAAGAGAACAGATAAGGTATTTAAAGCCTATCGTAATGGGAGACCAGGTAAAGTCGAAGAAAGACAAAAAAGACTGCAATGGGAAAATGTCATTAAAGTATTTTGACTGTTCTGTTTATAATAGAGGATTTCGCTATTATGACTTTATAGATGATCCAAATCACAGTATGCGTTCGGAAATTCAGCTATTTGATTTCCAGGATTCGCCAGAGCGTATTTTACTTCATTTATCTGAAAAGGCTAAAGTTATAGGAATTTCCGCTACAGCAACACTTGATACGGTTATTGGTAATTATGATTTGGAATATCTTCAAAGGATGTTGCAGGATAAATTTTATGTGATGCCAGAATCAGATAAGCGTAGATTGCAGGAGTCTTTCCGGACATTTGTTGCAAATTATGATAAAGTGAATATTCATGTGGAACCAGTTTTTTGTAGCGCAGATGATAGAGCTGAATTGGCAGAGATATTTGATGGAAACGAAGCATTTATAAATATGTATGCGGAAAAATTAACAACAACGTTTGAAGGTGTTGAATATGCAAAGAATAACTTTATACGTGTCGTAAGAGTTATGAAGTTGTTTATCTTAAATGATTCGGTTAAATCTTTCTTGTGTCTTACTAATAAATTGCCACAGGAGAATAAAGGTCTCTTTGATATTAAATTGTTAGAGGATTTTGCAGACGCTATTATTAAGCTTTATGGTATCAAGGGATTAAAAGGTAAAAATCTGTTATATAGCATAAACAGTGAAGGTTATGATGCTAAGCGTGCGAAGGTTATTCAGAGATTGTCAAATGGGGAAAAGCTCTTTGTTATATCTTCTTATAATACAGTTGGTGCAGGACAAAATTTACAATATAAAGCACCGGTAAATGCTATGATCGTGGCAGTTAATAATTATGATAGAGGGGATATGGAAAAGGACTTTGATTGCATATACTTGGAGAAGCCGACGAACCTTTTGGTGAATGTGGATAGCAAGAAGGGAATTGAGGCTGAGGATTTAATTCGTTTTGTATATCAAATGGAATTTTTGATGGAGAGAGGTGAAGTTTCTCGTAAAGATGGTATTGCAGTAATCAAAGATGCTTTTATATGTTTCAGCGGTGGATATACTTTTTCTGGGAAGAAGGGAGAGCCATATAAAACAGACTCAGTAAATAACTTTGCGATTCGTACATTAATACAGGCAGTAGGAAGAATATGTAGAACTGGTCTTAAGAATCCAGACATATATATTTATGTGGATGATACAATTCTAAGAGATTATGATTTGTCTAGTGTGGAACAACGAATGTTGAATCCTGAATTTGCGGAATTAGTTAAAGTGGGTAAAGCATATTTTAATGGTCAGGCAAATGAAAATCTGGATGTTGCTGTAATGGAAAATCGTGCCGGAATATTAGCATTAAAGGCAATGCAGATTATAAATGAGCTTAAGCGTAATTGGACTGATGATAGCATAGACTATTGGAAAGCATTACGTGAGCTTTGTCTTATGAGACCTACCCTAAACAGAAAAAATGTTGAGCATAATTCGCAATATCAGCTTGTATATATGTGTGCACCGGGAGAAATTACAGCCTATTCTTATGAACAAGAAGGTGACTATAATAAGAACATAAATATCAAGTTTGACGGTAGCCTTCCTCAAAAGATGTCAGAGGATGAGGTGCATTTGAAAGAGATTATGCAAATTCCGGGAGTGAAAGAACTATTTGAAAAGCATGGATATGCAACGAGCTTTGTTCCAAATGAATTTATATTGACACCACCTATGTTTAATAATATTTACAAAGGTGCGTTAGGCGAAGTTGTTGGTAAATATATTCTAGAGCAATATGCAGGAGTAACGTTACAGGAAATGTCGCCAGAGCATTTTGAATTGTTTGATTATACACTAGGTAATGGTGTCTATGTGGATTTTAAGTTGTGGAAAGAAACCATGACAGTATCTGCGGAGGAAGAAAAGAAAAATATTCAGGCGAAGTTGGATAAGTGTGGAGGAAAGAGGGCAGTAATAATCAATATTATGCTTGATCACAATATGCAAATTACGTCTAGTGACCATGGTAGAATTATTGAGATACCATATTTATATCGGTTGGATAGAAAAGAAATAGGAATAGAAATTATAGCAAAAATAAATCGGGAGGGATATTTGCAGTGAGTATAAAGAAACTTTATTCAAATGAACTCCTGGCTTCATTTGAATATTCTAATATAGATAGAGATTATGATTTTTATTATGTTACAACATCAGACAAGTATATAAAAAGTGGAGCCGCTTTTCTGGATATTGATGATATAAAGATATCAGCTCTTCAATTTGAAAGTGGGAAGAGTTTTTGGGTTATGCTTCCTAAAAGCGGTACTTCCAGAGCTGAGTTTGTACGCTTATTGAATGAAAAAGAAGATGGAGATAGCTTGTCTATAAAATCTATGACAAGTTGCAGCATTCCGGAGCATTTATTGACACAATTATTTTTGAATGCGCTAACGAGTCCGGTTGATGAAATGATATCTTTTAATAATCTGTCTGGGAAATTATTATGCTTTCGACCTTCATGGATGAATAAAGACAAGGAAAATTTTATTTGGGGTATGCAGTGCCTTGAAGTAAAAGTTGGTAATGATATGTGCGTCAAATTGGTAGCACATAGGATGACAGCACTGGCACTTAAGAAGCAAATGAAATTTGAAAAAAGAAAGCTACAGGATTATCCACAATATGAGTTCAGTTATAACAATAATACCTTAAAACGAGTAGCTAATGAAAATAAGAACCGTAGAGAGAATTTTATTATTAAACCTGTAGATGGTGAAAGAGGTAGTATTACATTTTTTGATTTTACGAATTATGAAACCTTTTCTTGTACTAAGATGGGTGTTTTATATGATATTTTTAATGCTTTACATGATGAGTTTGGTAAGTATATTCATGTGAAGTTTAAGGAATACAATATTGATAAAGTTTTGGAATATAAGCGTACGTCGTTGGAAGCATATAAGGATGTTGTTAAAAAGGAAATTTTAAATTCTGGAATTAACATAGTGGACGTTATACAGTCTGAAACTTCTGAAGATTATTTGCAGGATGTGGCTGACGAAATCAAGAAAATTATTCCAGAGGTAAAATGCAGTGTTGGAAAAAGATTATCAAAGAAGAAGTTTAATGTACGATATATACACGATAAATCTTTCTATTTGGATTCGGAAGTAGATGCACATCAAGAAAACATGGAGAATTATGTTGTTCAGCATATTACAGTTGAGAATTTTAAACACCAGTCATCGGCGGCAGTTTATAATATTCTGAAAGAGCTTGTTATTAAGAAGGACATTGCTAATGGCAAAATCACATTAGTGGATTGGAGTAAATATGGATATAAATCCGACTGGCTATTTGGCGTAGTTGCAGAAGGAGTATATTATTTCATGACTATTCATCCGGACGGCTTATTTAAAATTGAAGCATTGAAACGAAATCTTTTTACTATGACAGAGTATGATAAATACATGGATTATTTCGGTTTGAATGAAGAGAATAAAAATGAGTATAGAGGTGTTATAGGTCTAATAAAAGATGCAGATGGTAATATTAATCTTATAAAGGATACCAATATGTATTCTATGCCTGATTATACTGCAATGGGTGATATTCTTAAGAATGTAGATAGTGAAGGAAGATTTCCAGGAAAAGACGTGGTAACTTGGCTTCGAGCAGTAATGAATATAACAGATAAAATAAAAGTACAGGCAGAATTGGATATCGTTATCCCACATATCGACGTGAATACAGAATACACGAAATCCGATATAATGGGATTATTCAAAGGAATTGCCACAAAAAAAGAAGTAGTGCGGTATGTATTTGAAAATACAGGAAGTATGCTATATTCGTATCTTCGTGGAGAAGAAGAAAGACGAGAGTATCTTTCTGGAAACATAGATATTAACTATTTTGACTATGATGATACGTATGCAAAATATTCAGTTGGCGAAATTGGTAATGGAATGAAGTATACAATTGAGAGAGCCAGTGTAGTGCGTGAGATACAGGCGGTAGAAGGTGGAAAGCTAATTTTTAAGAAATTACTTCCACTTATGGGAGTAGAGTTTGTAAGGTATGGAATGTTAACTGTTGTTCCGTTTCCGTTTAAGTATTTACGGGAATATATTGTGAAAAAGGAACAGCTCTAAAAGAACATTGACAGAAATATCAGGTTAACAGATTTATGAATTGATGATAAAATAGAGCAAGAAATCTATAAAGAAAACATCAATACGAGGAGAAATCTAAATGAAAAAATGCAGAATTACAGTAAAGAGAATTTCTTGTTACAAAGATCTGATGGAACAATATGAGAACCCCATTTCTCATGCTTGTGATATGGAGGAAGGGCAGGTTTTTATCGCCAACGGCTGGAAGAAACCGGA
>UMGS01019471.1_pt1 | contig 23558 bp, 21 predicted proteins | sample 1965341 | NCBI WGS metagenome assembly UMGS01 (sample SAMEA4836079, study PRJEB28245) | human gut metagenome | biome: gut microbiome; material: fecal sample | place: Denmark | collected 2008 | reverse complement strand
GAAAAAACCATGGATAAAAAGATGGCTGCAGAACTTCTGAAAAACGGAAGTGTGCATGTGAAAGACCTGTATTCCAGAAAGAAAAATATGTACTTTGAGGCAGATCTCCATATGGATACAGATGAAACCGGAAAGGTGAATTTTTCTTTATCCTTTCCCAAAAAGAAACCAAAAAACAAAAGCAAAAAGAAATAAGAAAACAGATTAGAGGAGGAAACGAAGAATGAATTTTAATGAATTTGTAAATGAAGTAAAGGACAATATCAGACTCTTTTTACCAAAGGATTATGAGAATGCAGAAGTATCAACGATGGAGTGTCAGAAACTGAACCGTGCCTATACGGGACTGATGGTGAGAAAAGAAGGTGAGATGCTTACCCCGACGATCAATCTTAATCAGCTATATGAAGCATATAAAGCACAGCCTGGCGTAACAATGGAAACTGTATGTAGAAAGATTGCAGATATAGTCATTGAGGCACCGATACAGGTTGATCTGAAATCCATTTTAAATTATGAAGATGTGAAGGACAAGCTGTTTATCCGTGTATCATCAGCCGAAGCAAATAAGGACGTCCTCGAAAATGCGCCGCACCAGCTGAAGGAAGATCTCGCAATCACCTATCATGTGGCAGTACAAGAATTTGTATTATTGTTCCGGAGAGGACAAACAAAAAAGCAACATTGAATTATTGGCAGCAGTGGATAATGAAATCCTATTCGTACATTAATATTACGGTTCTGTTTCCAGGAGAGTATTATGCAGCTGTTAATTTACAGTATGATTTTGCAATCGTAGTTGGATGGTTAAAACGTGCAATTATGAGAAAACTTATTTATAGTTATAACACACAAACATATGTTGTTTTGTTATATGACTATGAAAATCAGTGGCAACGATATACAGTTGGAAGATGGAGAAAAGCACTTAAAGTTTCAGATAACGAAGAGATTATGAAAAAATCCTTTAGTGCAAAGGATTTTGATGTTTCATCATCGAGATATAAGGAGTTGCCTGAAGTACCTGTTGAATGGGCTGGTTCAGCTGAAGATGAACAGGAAGATATCGAACTTGTGTTGAGAGAAAATACTTTCCGCAGATATATTAATGGAAACAGTAAGGCAGAAACTGTGAATGCTATTCCTATAAGTTATGTTGGTGGGTATGTAGCATTTTACAGAGTAGGACATAAGTTGATATCAGCGACAGCGATTATTGTAAATAATGGTAAGGACATAAAAACAATCTTGCCCACAGATTTGAAAACAGGGGATTTCATTGTTGTCAGGGAAGCTGACAAGGATATTATCAGAGAATTGGCAGATATCATTTTGGAAAATAGTGGAATGTCTGATCTCCGGTCTATAGCTGGAAAGTGGAGAGAAGTCCTTGAGATAGAAATGCTTTTCACATCAATAAATGAGTTTTATCAAAAATTAGTTAATGCAGGATGTACCAAAGGACTGGCCACTGTAAAAAGATGGATTGAGGATGATGAAATCATCGCACCGCAGCAGAAGCAGGATCTCGAATTTATTGCAGAGGTCACACAGAGTGATCTTTTGAAGGAAATGATGGATGATATTTATAATGCAGCGCAAGAGGTGAAAAGAGCACACATGAAAGCAGGTCGCATTTTGTCGCAACAGTTACATAAAAACCTTGCTGAGGAGTTAAAAAACTATGGTAAAATAGATCCATTTAATTTCTGGGAACCAATTGAAATGGAAATTGAAGGAATTGGGACCATCAAGGTACTAAAGGTTATAGATGTTGGAAATGCTGTGATGGTAGACGTAGCGGATACAAACCGACTGATTGACGAGTAGGAGGGGTACCATGGCAATAATGATCCCGTCAGTTATATCACCTGACGTAAAAAGTAATGCAGAAAAACATATATTCAAGTGGTTTCAGAAGGCACCGGGCACGGAAGACTGGATCATATTACATTCATTGGGAGTTTCCAACCACAAAAAAGTTATTCATGGAGAAGTCGATTTTTTTGCATTAATTCCAGAAATGGGGATTTTTGCACTGGAAGTAAAGGGCGGTCGTGTTCGGAGACAAAATGGCATATGGTCATTTACTGACAAATATGGACATACGGATACCAAAGAAAGAGGACCTTTTGATCAAGCATGGGAAGGTATTTATAGTCTTAAAGAATCTATTTCAAAAATGCTTGATACTGAACATAGGGGATTAAAAGATATTATATTTGGCATAGGTGTTATGTTTCCAGATGTAGAATATTCCTCCATTGGTGTAGATGCAGAATCTTGGCAGATTTTCGACAGCAGTGATGGCGAAAATGTAGTTGCATTTATTAGCAGAATATCAGAGGGCGCTAAAAATACTTGGAAAAGAACCAGAGGAAAAATCGATAAAAGAAATATTCCAAACGTAGATGACATCAAGTACTTAGCTGATCTGCTCAGAGGTGATTTTGATTTGGTTCCATTGTTGGGAACAAAGATGACGTACGCTGACGAGGACTTATGTGCACTGACAAGGGAACAATATAAATGCCTTGATCAGATTGAAGATAATCCAAGATGTTTGGTTAGAGGTGCAGCAGGAACAGGAAAAACAATGTTGGCTATTGAAGCCACAAAAAATGCTGTGGCAAATGGGGAAACGGTTGCACTGTTCTGTTTTAATCGGTTATTAGGAGAATGGTTACAGAATTATTTTGTACAGCAGCCGATAAATCTAAGACCTGTGTATGTTGGAACACTTCATGGATATATGAGAAATATTTTGGTTGCTCATGGGAAGAATATTTCGGTTTCAGACGATTTGGACGAAGATGAAAAACAGCACTATTATAGCGAAGTACTTCCACAAATGGCAATAGATTGTTTGTATTCAGATACAGCTAAATTTGACCGCATTATAGTTGATGAGGCACAGGATATTATTAGTGAATCTTATTTAAATTTCCTTGGTTCGTGTATTAAAAGCGATCCACCACGGACACGATATATTGCAGGAATTTTGTTTCCGCGTGAAGTGAAAGAAGATGAATCCGCTGAAATCAAAGAAGGTGAAATGGAAGACATTGATTTATTGGAAATGGAAGATGACGGTGAAGTTTTACCTCAATCAGCAGGAGATATAGCAGAATACTTAGAAGATGCAGAAGAATTAATCAATCGATCGAATGCTTATCGTCAGTCTGCAATAAGCATGACTGTGGCAATTAATACAGGAGATCAAATTAGAATTGAGGTTTCAGCAGGAAAATACAAAACTCTTTCTTTTACGGATTCTAAGAGTGGAAAGCAGTCAACACATTATCCAAGAACTGCTATTGAATGGAATAATAACAACAACCCATTAGAATTACCTTCCGTTGAAGAGGGTATCAAACAGATACGGATTGATGAAGAAAATTTACAAGTGGATATTACCTATCGTTACAAAAGAGAGGATTATTCTATCTACACTTTTACTTTAGAGAATACCTGTATGAAACAGGGTTCATTTAATGATGAAGATTGCTATTTTCAGACGAAGTTTATACTAATTTCGGAAAAAGGTTTTTGCGCGTTACCAGATAGCCAGAGAATAAATGTAGCGGATGAAGATTATTTGTCCAATCAGCTACTTTATAGAGATGTGCGTAATTATGCAATTGGTCACGGTTGTGCGACTGACTGGTCTGATAATGAAAAGGTTGATTGGGTTTCAACAGCAATATTTCCTTCATATGAAGTAAAACCCATTGTCCCAGCAGCTATTCCAGGCGTAACCTTGGAAATGCTTAAATATGGACCAAAAGAAAATTTTGCTGAGAATATAAAAGAACTCCATCTTATGTGTGATCTTTATGAAGAATGGATAAATGCTAAAAAGAAAGAGGCTGAAACATTTGTACAGAAATATCCGGGAAAGGACTATACAACTACGGCAGCCAGACATATGGAAAATTGTACAGAATGTCTGGTGAGAATGAGAAATGGAATTCAATTACTAGAAACAAATGCAAATGTAAGAATTGCTTTTCAATACATGAATCTTGCTATGCTTATGCAACAATTGCACTATAATCTGCCTCTGCAAAAATGGATAGATGATGAAGCTACAAATGATATCAAACTGGAAAATCCGTTAAGTATTCTGCCTGATCCGTATAATGATTCGACTTGGTACGATAAGGAACATAAGGTATATGGAAAATGGAGACCATTTCAGCTAGCATTTGTTTTGATGAACTTACAGTCTATGGCAGACAAGGAAAATCCTGAAAGAGAGATAGTCGATTTAATATGGTTTCCTACAGGTGGTGGTAAGACAGAGGCATACTTGGGATTATCTGCATATACAATCTTTATTAGACGATTGATGAATAAGGACGATGCGGGTACAGCTATTTTGATGAGATATACACTGCGCCTATTAACTGCTCAACAGTATGAGAGGGCGTCTTCTATGATTTGTGCTTGTGATTTGATTCGAAAGAATCACGAAGAACTTTTCGGTAAAGCACGTATTTCTATTGGTTTGTGGGTGGGAAGTTCAACAACACCGAACAAAATGAAGGATGCTATTGCAAAGTATGATGCTTTAAAACAAGGAAAATCAGATGTAAATCCGTTTGTTATTTTGAAATGTCCTTGGTGTGGTGCACAAATGGGTGTTGTGTCTCGCAAGAAGGGTACAAAAGAGGTTCCGGGATACGAAAAAATCATGGGCCCGAAACGTCAAAAGAAAATCGTATTTAGATGTAGAAACATAGCCAATGACTGTGCATTTTCCAAAAAAGATTATGTGTTGCCACTTTATGTGATTGATGAATCAATTTATGATGTAAAACCCACACTTCTGCTTGGAACGGTAGACAAGTTTGCAATGTTGCCATTTAGGCCAGAAGCACAGGGGTTATTTGGATACTCAAATGGCACCAAAATTACTGCTCCTGATTTGATTATACAGGATGAACTTCATTTAATATCTGGTCCATTAGGATCAATGGTTGGCCATTATGAAACTATGATTAATGAATTATGTACGTTGTCTGTACATGATAAGCAAATATATCCAAAAATTATTGCTTCTACTGCAACTATCAGTCGTGCTAAAGAGCAGTGTCATGCATTATATGGTTGTCCTAAAGAAAAAGTGTTTCAGTTTCCACCGTCAGGGTTATCGGCAGGAGATTCTTTTTTTGCACGTGAAGATAAGGAACGCAACGGAAGAAAATATGTTGGTATTCTTGCAACGGGATCTTCATCTGATACAACTACAGCAATTCGTTTGTACGCATCTTTGCTATATGCAGCGAAGGAACTTAATGTAGAAGACGAATCAAAACGAGATCCATATTGGACAAATGTAGGGTATTTTAATAGCATTCGAGAGCTTGGACAGGCAAGAACTTGGATTCGTGCAGATATAGATCAGCATTTGGATGTGATTTATAAGAGAAGGTTGTATGATAAAGCATTTTCAAAAGAAGAGTATAGAAAACGTAGAAGATATATATGGAGAGATGAGGAATTAACCAGTCGTATATCTGGAGATAAGGTGACAGCCAGTCTTTCTAACTTAAATATTCGTTATCCTGCAGCGGTTAATGAGGAAGGAAAGATAAAGGAGTATCCGATAGATATTTGTCTAGCTACTAATATGATTTCAGTCGGGTTGGATGTTCCACGACTTGGATTGATGACTGTGGCAGGACAGCCGAAAACAACCTCTGAATATATACAGGCAACCAGTCGTGTAGGGCGAGATGCAGGATCAGCTCCAGGAATTGTATTTGTCCTTTATCGTCCGGGGCGCCCAAGAGACAAATCTCATTATGAACATTTTAAGGAATATCATTCGCGGTTATACTGTAATGTCGAACCTACAAGTGTTACTCCTTTTTCAGCACCGGTAAGAGAAAGAGCTTTACATGCTATTATGGTTGGTATGATTCGTTTGGAAAGTGATAATGTTTATAATGAATCCTCTCCACATATACCATCAAACAATATGTTAGCTCATGTAAAAGCGATTATAGAAAAAAGAATTCAGGAAATTGATCCGGAGGAAATGGAAGATACAATGAATCGTTGGCAGGATATTTTAGATAATTGGGAAGCTTGGAATCCTACTTGTTGGGAGCCTAAACGTAATAGAGATTTTTCATACACAAATGACGTACCGCTAATGTATTCGGCAGGCAGTCATAGAAATGAAGCTTGGGGTACAAGAGGTATTGAGACACCTACATCTATGAGAAGTGTAGATGCATCCTGTGAAGCAGAAGTATTATCGAGAAAATATGTTTCAAAGGGGGAAGAGTAATATGGCTTTTTCTAACAGACCTATGAGGAGAAGTGCTTTGATTGGACCATGGGGTGTAGGTGCAATAGTACCTTTCCCAAATGATGAATCTCTTATGATAGCAGGTCTTGATATGTGGAGATACAATGATGCCCAACCATTTGTCATCAAAGATGAGCGATTAACAAAACGTCTGGGAGTAAGTGAATTGCGTTGGCCACCGGATTTTCGAGAGAAAAATGCAGATTCAGAAAACTGTAATTTAAAGATTCCTGCAGTTCGCTTTCCTACATGGTATTATTGCCCGTTTTGCGGAAGTATGAAGAAAACTACTTATTATGAGCCACAACCGGAATGTGATAACTATCCGTGGAAAGACGGTCGAGTGTGTTCTGCGAATGGTAAATTTAAAAGAAAGATGATACCGGAACGTTTTGTTGTGGTATGTCCAGAAGGACACATTTCTGATTTTCCAATAGCCAAATGGTTACATAGTGATGGACAGCATATATATGATCCTAATACTTGTAAAATCAGAAGAAGTACGGGAGGCGCTTCTGCCAATTTGACAGGAGTGTTTTATCAGTGTACTTGTGGAGCAAAGAAGAGTATGGCCGGTGCCACCCGTAAAGGAGCGTTGAAAAAAATTGGTTTTCAATGTAAGTCTTCAAAACCGTGGCTTGGAATTTATGGAGGAGAAAACTGTAATTGTGATCCTGAAGATGTGAAAGTTGTTCTTCGTGGTGCAACGAATGTTTGGTTTGCAGATACAAGAAGTTCTATTCACATTCCGACAGATGACGAAGCAACAAGTAGAAAAATTATAGCTATCTTAGATGAGCATTTTGATGCACTAAATGCGTCTAGAGTGAATGGGCAATTTAACAAAGACATCGTTCAGTTTTTAGCGAATTCTAAAGGTGTAGACTTTGCGACACTTTACCAAGCTATTCTTAAACGAGCAAACAACCTTGAGGGGTTATTGGAAGTAACTGAGGATATATCTGAAGATGCTTATCGTTTGGAAGAATATAAAGTACTTATAAAAAACAGTGGTAGTGATAAACAGGATTTTCATTCAGTGAATTATTCTATTAAAAATTATAATCCAGTGATACGAAAATATTTTAAAAGTATTTCGCTGGTACCTAAGTTAAGGGAAACCAGAGCATTTGTTGGCTTTTCAAGATTAGAGCCTAATGAAAGAACAATTTCCGAGCGCAAGAAGGACTTGCGGTTGAGTGATGAAGAAGACTGGCTTCCGGCGATTGAAGTATATGGTGAAGGAATCTTTTTTGAATTTAATGAAGAAGTCTTAAAAGATTGGGCTCAGAAAATAAATGTAAAAGAACGGATTAGTAGCCTGAATGCTGCTTTTCATAATGCAAAATTTGGACAGAATGTAGAAGGAGACTTGCGTCCTGAATTTGTTTTGATTCATACATTTGCCCATTTGTTGATTAATCAGTTGAGTTTTGATTGTGGCTATGGTAGTTCTTCTATACGTGAAAGAATTTACTGTGAAAAAACCGGAAATAACTTTAATATGCACGGATTACTGATATATACAGCATCGGGAGATTCAGAAGGATCGTTAGGGGGGCTGGTACGCCAAGGAGAACATGGAAGAGTTGTCATCTTTCCATCTTGATAAAAGGATCTCAGCCAATTTCTGGCTTCTTCATATTTCTGAATTTCCTTTGCATGTTCTTTTCGGTACTTTCCTATGTACTTTGCATTTGAAAATTGGGAATAAACTTCCTTATTTGCATAGTACTGTCCGGTGTAGCGGATCTGATCGTTGAGGATCCTTAGATCGGACCGATACTGAGCAAACTGTGTCTGCATTTCTTTCAGTTCCTGCTTTGATGCAACTGGTCTATGTATAGGGGGATGCTTATGAGATACCGGATTGAATACGCAGATGGTCGGTGCTGTAATTTCGCCAACAGCCGGAAAGACCTTCTGGAATGGCTGAAACTTTTAAGGGATGAAGAGATCACAGATATTAGGAAAATCTACAAAAACGGTGTGACGGATGGATTTGACGTTGTTTTCATCAATGGAAGGATTGCCCTCACAGACCATGCAGAGATCCCGGTCTTCTTCGTAGTCCTTGCAGATCCTTTGCTGGTCGGAAAGTGGGATCTGGGAGTAGGGAACCATGGAGGATAAAAGAAGTGCATGGGTAGCCCCGCATTCGGAGCATTTCACCCGGCAGACCCGGAGCCGGATGGCTCCAGAGGATAGCTTTACTGTCCGCTTGTAGTAACCATGGACCGACAGACAGGCAGAATGAGAACAGGAACAGGTCAGCTGGTGAAGTTGAAGATCATAAATAACAGAATCATAAAAGGATTGAGAAATCTGATTGCAATCCCTGACAAAAATGGTTATCATGGTATTGTGAATAGACACAGGTTTTCCTGTGTATGTGAGCAGTAGCAGGCCAGACTTTCTCAGGGTGCAGGCCTGCTATTTCTTTATGTAACAATCATTATGATAACACAAGAGGCACGGCATAAGGCAATCCGATGTAAAATCCATCAGAATAATTTATGTTGTGCCTCTTTTTAATTTGCTTGAATGTGGCATGGTTTAGGACCAGATAAAATGCCAGATAACATCCTGATCAGTTATCTGTCAGCAAAGTATGAAGAGTTTACCTTTGAACAGGTCAAGCCGGAACTAGATGCTCTTTTTGCATTGCAGTATCAGCTAGAAACAGAAGCAGTCAATGAGACTGTGACAGAGACAGCAACTGTAAGAGTTGGAGAATCTTTGGGACAAGTAGTTACCAGTGGATATTGTAACTGTCCAATCTGTTGTGGTATTTGGAGCGGAGGACCGACTGCAAGTGGAGCATATCCAACAGCCAATCATACCTTAGCAGTAGATGCTTCCAATCCGTTTGTTCCAATGGGAACAAAGGTGGTCATGAATGGTGTCGAATATACGGTAGAAGATACCGGAGCTTTCGCAAGATACGGTGTACAGTTTGACGTTTACTATGATAGTCATGCGGCAGCATCCGCACATGGGCATCAGACCTGGGAATGCTATCTGGCAGACGATAATGGAAGCCAGGAAGTAGAAGTGACCAGGACAAGAGATGTAGATGTGCTGAATGTCACCTTAAACAGTGGAAATCTGATGGCGATCTGTCAGGACAGGCTGGGATTTTTCCAGAAAGAACTGTTCAGTGCCTATAACGATACGAAAGGTAATTTACAGATGTTTGCGACACCGGTTGATTTTAACTGGTATTCCAGTGTGACAAGTTATTATGGATACCGGATTCATCCAATTTCAGGAGCAAATCAGCTTCATAATGGTATGGATATCGGAGCACCGGAAGGGACAAAAGTAATGGCAGGGCTGACCGGAACGGTTACAACTTCTGCTTATAACGACAGCTATGGCAATTATGTTGTCATCAAGGACAGTAAAGGCTATGAACTGCGGTATGCACATTTAAGCAGCCGGAGTGTATCTGCAGGTGCATCCGTCACGAAAGGTGATGAGATAGGTCTTGTAGGAAATACTGGAAATTCCACAGGAAGCCATCTTCATATTGAGCTTCTGAAAAATGGAGAGCGGTTAAACCCGATCTTTTATCTGGAAACTGGAGAAGGAGCAGGCTTTGGCGGCAATGAATACTATGGAAGAGTCGGGATGGAGTATAAGGGAAAGGAGTTTTATACACCGGATGACGGGAAGATGCAGGAACTGCAGAAAAAACTCCGGAACTACATAAATTATCCGGTTTACATCGGTGGATAGAAAGAGGATGGAGGAGCTGTTAAAAATTGAAAAAGCGCACGACTGAAATTGACAGGATATGATTCAGAAACGGCTTCATCGTCCTATTTCTCTAAATAATCCGTTGTCTGTTAAAAGCATTCACAAAAACTGCAAACTCGCGTACCGCTCAGACAGTGCAGTTTTTGCTCATAACACAGCCATCGAATTATAAAGAGAAATAAAGGACTCTTCCAGAGGTTCCTGAATCATATTCCATCATTCCAGATGTGCGTTTCCCTCAATTTTAAACGCTTCCCCATTCCATCCCCATTTGAATATCCAGCCGATGAACCATTTAAAATTCCCTACCCCACCCGAAAGCAAAACGCCCACCTCCCCCAACTTCGCGGAGCGAGCCACAGACAGGGAGGAACCATTGATGGCTGGGGAACAAGAACAGAACATGAATGTTTTTAACAGTCAGGTTATATCTTAGTACTTCCAAACTCTGAAGCCTTTTTCAGATACCGGTACATACAATTCATGTTCGTAAATTGTCCCAAACATCAACCGTGACGACCAACCATGAAAGGAGAACTATATGATAGAAAAGCGAGGCATGAACGCGCGTATCCGTTCCCTGCGTGAGCAGAGTGTTACCACGCAGGCACACATCGACATGGAACGTGCAAAATATTTTACAGAAACATACAGACAATATGAAGGAACCGTCAGCATACCGGAACTGCGTGCGCTGGCGCTGAAAAACTATTTTTCAAAAAAACCTTATACATAGGAGAGGGCGAACTGATCGTTGGTGAAAAAGGCTGTGACCCTCAGGCTGCACCGACATTTCCTGATCTTTGCTGCCATACTGTACAGGATCTGAAAGTCATGAATGACCGGAAACTGATCAATTTTACAGTCAAAGAGGAGGACTATGATTTTCAGGAAAAGGAAATGATTCCATACTGGGAGAATCGTTCAATCCGGCATAAGATACTGGCACATATGACTCCGGAGTGGAAAGATGCATATGAAGCAGGTATGTTTACCGAATTTATGGAACAGAGAGGACCGGGACATACAGTAGGCTCAGAAAACATCTATAATAAAGGTTTTTTGGAGCATAAGGCAGATATCAAACTTGCTCTTGAAAAACTGGATTATATGCAGAGTCTTTTTATTTTGAGTCCGGCGCCCTGCAAGACACAGATTATCCTTGATGTGATTGATATCTCTTTCCACTACAGTCCTGATTTTATAGGTATTATCCCATTCTTCGGTTCCACGGATTGTCCCGGGATAAGCACGAAGGTTCTTTTCAGGATATATGTATATCATACAATCATGCAAGCATGAACAGATTTTTGATCTTTTTCCTCTGATATCATAAAAAAACATTAACAAAATTTGTAAAACGATATTGTTGAAAAATGATAATTGACAAATTTGAAGTTGATGATATACTAAACTTATAAAAACGTTTGCGCAAACGATTGCTTACAGAAAAATACAATTAGGAGGAAAAAAATGCAGAAAAATAATATGTCTTTTTTAAAAAATCTTACAACAGTTGCAGATGCGAGAACTGCCAGAGCTTCCAGCTGGGATCAGAGTGGAAGAAACAAAGATTACTGGCTGGTAAATGCAGGCGACACAGCAGTTATGGCAGATATTGAGGGACCTGGCTGTATCAATCATATCTGGGTGACAACCTTTTGCAGAGAAATCCTTGGTCCGTCTATCCAGCATCCGGTTTTGAGTGGTTCTGTTGCACCGGTAACTGAGATGGAAAATGCAGAAGGTGTTAACTGGGAGCTTAATGATCCAGATTACTATCGCAAGGTTCTGATTCGTATGACCTGGGATGATTTTGAGGGTCCAAGTGTGCTGGCACCATTGGGAGATTTCTTCTGTATTGGTCATTCCATGCCGTCAAGTTTTTCGTCTATTCCTTTTAATGTATCTTCAAGACCTTGTGAAGAGCTGACTTTTGGTGGAACTGCTTCTATGAACTGTTATTTTCCGATGCCTTTTAACAAACGGGCCAAAATAGAGGTGATCAATGAAAATGAAAGACCACTTGGTCTGTTTTTCCATATTGATTATGAGCTTTATCATGAAGAAACTCCGGATATTGCTTATTTTCAGGCCGCTTGGAGACGTGATCTGCCATGCAGTGGATGGGGAAATGATCTTTGCGTAAACTCTCCGGAAGTTAACAGTGTTCCTAATCTTGACGGGAAAGAGAATTTCCTGATGCTGGACACAAAAGGACGTGGTCATTATGTCGGTTGTAATCTTTCTGTACTTCATTTCCAGGGAAGCTGGTGGGGAGAAGGCGACGACATGATTTTGATCGATGATGAAGAAGAACCTAGCATTAATGGAACAGGTGCTGAGGATTATTTTAACCATGCATGGGGAATGCAGAGAAATCAGTCACCTTATAATGGTACGATTATGCATGACGGAGATACAAAAGGATATCAGGTATCCTACAGATTCCATCTTACAGATCCAATTCATTTCAAGAAGCATATTCAGATCAGTATGGAACATGGCCATGCAAATCATCTGTCAGATGACTGGGCATGCACAGCGTACTGGTACCAGGCAGCTCCTGTTACTGCGGTAACCATTCAGCCGGTAGAAGAGAGAATTCCGCTTAAGAGAACTTTTGATATTCCGAAACCGGCTCATCAGGTGGAACTTACACCGGAGATGCAGGAAGCTTACAGAAGCCGAAATGAAAGAATGGAAAAATTTAAAGTTGAAAAGGCAGAACAGATCAGACTTAATGCAGCAAGAACAGCACCATCAGAAGCAGGAAACAAAGAACTGGCTCATAAAGTAAAAGAAGAATTTGACAAAGAAAAATAAATAAGCACATGGTGCATTAAAAAATGGAGGGTTTTTTATGAAGTTAAGAAGATTTTTATCAATCATTATGGCTTTAAGTATGACAACAGCGGTATTTACCCCTGTATATGGAAGTGAAGAAAAAGAAAAGCTTACTCTCTGGGATTTCCATACAGGACCTGAAGCAGAATCTGTCCAGGAAATGGTTAATGAATATAATCAGTCACAGGATAAAGTGGAAATTGAATATTCAAGTGTTAATCAGACAGATTATACCACAACACTTGTGACAACCGCATATGCAAATGGTGAATGCCCTGATATTCTCTGGGTAGAACCGACAACTTACAAAAAATTCACGGACGCAGAAATGTTGGCAGACCTTTCTTACTACTATACAGATGATCTGAAAAAAGATATTCTTCCATCATTCCTTGAAGCGGCAACCGGAGACGATGGAAAAATCTATACATTGCCATTTGAGTGTGAGACTCTTGGACTGTTTTATGATGTGGATGCACTTAAAGAAGAAAACATTGACCCTCCGACAACGTGGGAGGAGCTGAAGAGTGCAGCTGAAAAACTCACAACAGATGACAGATATGGAATCGTTCTTCCTGTAGAAAAAACAGCATATACACTGTTTAACTGGTGGCCATTTATGTGGATGGATGATGCAGATATTTATGATGCTGATGGTAATGTAACAATTGGCAGCGACAATATGGTAGATGCCCTTGATTTCTGGGGATCATTTTATCAGAATGGATACTGCCCATCATCATTACAGAGCGGCCCATGGAGTATTGATAATATTGCAAATGGCGTGGCTGCTATGCAGATTGGCGGAACCTATATGATAAATGCAGCAGAAGAATACAACAAAGATGGACATAATATTGGAGTTGTACCGCTTCCGTCACCAGATGGAAAAGATGCTGTAACTGTCGCAGGAGGACAGATGCTGGGAGTTTCCAGTCAGAGCAAAGATGTTGATGCAGCTGCTGATTTTATTTTCTGGTGTTTCGGAAGTGATGATACAACTAATGCCGTAAAATGGTGTACAGAAACTAAATTTGCATATCCGGTACGTCAGTCCATAATCGATGAAAATAAAGACCTTTTCCAGGAAGGTATGAAGGCAACCTTTACTGAATTTTATGACACAGCAAGACCTGAACCACAGTATCCACCTGAAGTAACAGATATTATGGGGGATACACTGCAGGCTGTAATGTTTGGAGGAAGCTCAGGTGAGGAAGCAGCAAAGGAAGCACAGGAAAAGATTGAAGCATTAAAATAAAACACAAAAGAGGTAGAATTATGAAGCAGAAAGGAAAAATATCCGGTAAAAAAATGAAGCAAATGCTTGTAACATATACATTTGTTCTTCCTGATTTTATTGGTCTTCTGGTTTTTATTATCATACCAATCATATATTCGTTTTATATGAGTTTATATAACTGGAATTTTGCGAATATAAAGGAATTTATTGGATTACAGAATTATGTAACAATGTTTAGTGATTCTGAATGGTGGCAGTCTCTGGGAAGAACCTTCAAGTTGACTTTAATGTATGTTCCGGCATTGTTTATCTTGTCTATTCTGTTTGCGGTTCTGATCAACTATGTCAAGAACGAAAAAGCGGCTGGATTTGTAAAAACAGCTTTTCTGCTTCCATATTCTATCACATCTGTAATTGCAAGCTGTCTGTGGATGTTCCTTTATATGGAAAGAAGTGGATTTATCAATGTATTTTTGAAGGTGGTTGGACTGAAGGGAGAAAAGTTTCTGGGGTCCACCTCTCAAGCAATGGTTTGTATTGCAATTGTTTTGATATGGATCAATCTGGGTTACAATATTATTCTTTTTCTCTCGGCAATAAAAGACATACCTTATAGTTATTATGAAGCGGCAAAACTGGATGGAGCCAATTCCTGGCAGGCTTTCTGGAAGATAACGTTTCCATTATTGAAACCCACAAGTGTTTTTGTACTGATCACATCGGTGATTGCATCCTTCCAGTGTCTGGATCTTATCATGGTAATGACTGGAGGCGGGCCGGCAAAATCCACAGAAGTTGCCAGCCTGTATATCTACAAACAGTCATTTGAAATGATGAAGGCAGGATATGGTTCAGGATTGTCAGTTGTAATGTTTTTGATTTTGACAGTATTGGCAGTGTTTATGTTAAAAATAAATGGAAAGGAGGACTGATGGTATGCTCAAAAAAACGAATAAAATACTGACAGCGGTTCTTATAGTGTTGGGAATTATAATGCTGTTTCCTATTTATATTTTATTTATGGTTAGCTTTAGAAACGAAAAAACTATTTTTGTGGGATCACTGATCACGTCATCTCCTTCTTTTGACAGTATAAAATCAGCGATAACACCGGATTTTCTTGTCGCAATCGGAAACTCGTTTTTTATTGCAGTAGCTGTCACTCTTATTGCTTTGATACTTCACGCTATGTGTGGATACGCATTTGCAAGAATGAATTTCCCAGGGAAAAAGCCAATGTTTACAGTTGTCATCAGTACTCTGATGATTCCAGTATCGTCTATTCTTGTACCACTGTTTATGATATGTAAGCAATTGGGAATTACAAATAGTTATGCGGGAATTTTGTTACCGGCACTGTTTAATGCATATGGCATCTTTCTGTTCAGACAGTTTTATATGAGTTTTCCTGTAGATCTTGAAGAGGCTGCAAAACTGGATGGCTGTTCTACCTACAGAATGTTTTTCACAATTATTTTTCCACTTTCACGACCGATCATTATTCCACTGTGTATTGCCTTTTTCCTGGGTAACTGGAACAATTATCTTTGGCCGTTGATCGTAAATAAGAAACCGGAATATCGAACAATTATGGTGTATCTCGCAAATATGGTTGGAGGCTATAACACGAAGTGGAATGTGGTTATTGCAAGTGCAATGCTGGCCTGCTTGCCGGTATTTCTGATATCGCTTTTCCTGCAAAGCCATCTGCAGAACAGCATAAAAATGTCAGGCATCAAATAGGAGGGAAAGATTGTGGAAATCAGAGAAAATTACGAAACCAGAAGATGCGAAGAAGAATACAGGGCAGCTCTGGAAAAATCAGTACATTATTTCTGTGGGAACAGCTATATTACAGAACTCAGAAAAATGGGTTATGATCAGGCAAAACTGCAGGTAGAATATGAAACAGAAGAATCTGGAAAGCAGATGATCTGCAGTGCGGCAGCAGAAACAAAAACATTTTTTGACACAAAGGCTACAGAAAAATTCAGCGCAAAAAATAGTCTTTTAAAATGCGAAAATGTAAATATTTATGGTGACATCAGGCAAATTTACAGCCTTGAAAATGATGGTAAAAAGACAGTCTATGGATTGACGGAATCAGATGGGATACAGAACTATATCACTATTCCCTATGTTTCAGGAGAAGACGGGAAAGTGTATGAAGACATTTCCTCTCACAGAATCTGGAAGCGTGAATTTAGTGCAAAAACATCAGATCTGGACTGTGCGCTGAGATTTCGTATCGCACCGGATATCTGGCCAAATATAAAAATCAAAGAAGCAGATCTGTCACCTGAGGATATTTTTGCACATGCTTATGAAGCTGTTTTTGACATAGAAATAAAAGGTAAAAAACAAGTGGAAATTCAGCTTCCGTATCAGACATTTTACTGGAATTCTGATACGGAAATGCTTATATGCGGAAAGTACCAGGTTGAAATAAAATGCGATGAAAAGCTGTCCTTTGTAGCAGTATTTGACCAGTATGTAACAGAAATTATCGCAGGCGATAAGGTGCTGGTACTGCTGAATAATCTGACCAATGAAGAAAAAGAAATCAGTGTTATTGATATCAGTGGAAATCTTGGAAAAATCCGAGTTGGAGAAAATAATGATCCACATATCCATGTGGTGACAGAGAAAGAAACAGAGACCGAGATTACTGTATACGGACTCAGAGGTCTAGCATACAGTAAAGAAGCAACAGAAGCATTGAGAAGAAAAAAGAGCGAAGACAGGCTTATCTTCGCAAATGACAAGTTTATAGTTTATGATAATCATGTTGAAGATATCTGTTATGGGAAACCGGATGCGTATATCATAAACTCAGAAGAAATTGTGTCAGCAGACAGGATTCTTGAAGAATTTCAATGGAGAAAAACAAAATGGGGTGACATGACAAGAAAGTCATGGAGAACTGATAAGTGGACAGCAGATAGGAATTTGAAAAAATATCCTATACTGAAATCCAGTTCTGATATTCTTTCCGCAACATGGAATCTGGCGATGACAGTCTTTGACCGTTGTACCAATGGCGGATATGCACTTCCTGGACAGGAACATCTGTGGCAGGCAGGACTCTTTCAGTGCAAAGGGGAGGGTTTTGGAGTCTGGCTGAGGGATTCTGTGCATATAGCGATGCGTGGCGGCAGTCTGATCGATCCGGAAACAGCAGGGCGTTCCCTTTTGTATGCTATAAAAAAAGGATTTGACAATGGAAGCGACGGACCGGCAATGGGGGCTGTCGGATTGTGGGATTATTATCTGGCTACTGGCGACAGAAGCTTACTTGAAGATGGATATGACGTACTAAGAGAAACAATGACAGAGATTGAAAACAGATATAATGAGGATAAAGGTCTTGTACGTGCAGAACAGTCTACTTCTAATGATGCGTTTCCTGAACCGGAAAATGCCGGTTATTCCCTGGGCAGTGAATGCTATTATATGAAGGCTTATGATTCCATGGCAAAAATAGAAAAGCTTTTGCATGGAGAAAATGAAAATTCTGAAAAATGGAGTAGGGTTTCCGAGCAATTGCGTGAGAAAATTCGCGAGGAATACTGGAATGATGAGGCTGGATACTTTACCAGCGGGCCAAAAGGCAGTGAAGCATATGAAAAGAAAATCTGGGAGACTTCTGGTGAGGAAGCCGCTCTGTGGGATAAGTTCCAAATTGCAACACAGAAACAGCGAAGAAAAATCCTGAACAGTGGAATACATACTGCGATGACACCATATGGAATCCGCTTGTTCCCTCACAGGAAAGAGCGTAACCATTTTGTGGGACCGGTATGGCCAGTATGGGAATCTGGCTTCGCTTCTGCGGCAGCTGAAACACAGAACAGAGAACTTTTGCTTACAATGCTTGCACAACAAATGAGAACAGCAGTTCTCCATAAAAATTTTCATGAAGTTCTTGAAGCTGATACAGGGAAATCCTGGAGATGGCCGGGACAGCTCTGGCATGCCTGCGGATTTGCCGCACAGGTTTTATATGGTATTTTGGGAATCAGCTATGATGAACAGGGCCTGAGATTTCAGCCATGTGTTCCAGATGCTTTTAAAGGACTTGAAATAGAAAATCTGAATTACCAGTCAGCAAAACTAACTGTCAAAACAAGTGGCGTTGGAACTGTGGAATATGTTATATTTGATGGTGAAAAAGTTGATTTTATACCATATGGTCTTACTGGAAATCATATAGTCCATATAAAGCTGAAAAATTAATATGAACAGAGAGTGAAAGCATATGAAAGCAAAGATTACAGATGTGGCTCAAAAAGCCAATGTTTCCATATCCACAGTATCGCATGTGTTGAATCACACACGTTTTGTATCCGAAGAGACCAGAAAAAAAGTCATGGATGCAGTAGAAGAATTGGGATATTCACCGGATGCATCTGGCAGAACTTTTCGCACCGGCAAAAAAATGATGATAGGACTTGTTGTACCAGATATTACAAACTCCGTTTTTGCTGCACTTATTGAAGATGTAGATGATGTGATATCAAAACAGGGATATAATTTGGTTATTTCAAATACAAGAGATAATCTTAGAATGGAAAAACAGGCGTTAAGAAGTTTGGCATCAGGTGTTGTAGACGGAATTGTGATTGCTTCTACGGCAGAAGATTTTCAAACAATAAAGAGCCAAATGCCAGATAAGTTTCCACTGGTATTCATGGATCGAGTGTTGCCAGATCGAAATTATGACAGTGTTATTTTGGATTGTCGGGAGGCAACTGCCAAAATGCTGGAAGAAATGATTGGAAATGGATTTAGAAAGATTGGTTTTCTGGTCGGTCTGCCACAGATTAGCCCAACATATGAAAGGGTAAGTATCTATCAGGAGATTTTAAATAAGCATGGCATACCGGAAGAAGAACAATACATCCGGTACATCAATCGTAAAAATAATACGTATGATGTAGCCAGTGAGTTGATTGAAAAAGGATGTACAGCGCTTATAGCGACAAACACAGCAATGGCTCACAGTGTGCTGAATTGTGTGGAAGACAGAGGGTTAAAGCTCGGAGAAGAGATAGTTATAGGTGGCTTTGTAGATTCTGATTTTGCAAATCGCTTTAGGCATAAGATTCCGGTAGTTTATGAGCCGATGAAAGAAATGGGAAAACTTGCAGGAGAGATGATTGTAGAAAAAATAGAAGATAAAAACGAAAAATTTTCTGTAAAAGCGCTGCTATGTGAATATGACTCTAATAACTTTTACAGAAATCAGGTAGCGAAATACAAAGTAACAGGAAACACAGACACCACACAGACAAAGAGTATGCTGTAATGAAAGTTGACATTATATCACCTTTCAGACAAAAGAGAGGTATTTTATGTTAGAAAATAAATTGTTTAAATTTGAAGAGGGAGTTGTATCAAGATGGGCAAGCCATGAAAATCCAGATGGTGCAAAAGGTGCTGGTGGAACAGTGAGAAATGGCAGAAAAGGAGCTCCATGGTTTACACTGAATCCAGGAGAGAGCCGGGTTTTAGCTCATGCTGAAAATACAAGTGGTATTATCCGACGCATTTGGATTACAATTAGTGATCAGACCCCAGAAACTTTGAGAGGAATAAAATTGGAGATGTTCTGGGATAATAGCGAGAAGCCTGCTGTAAGCGTTCCACTTGGTGATTTTTTCTGTGTAGGATTGGGAAAAGTTGCAACATTTAAAAATGCATTATTCTCAAATCCGGAAGGCCGTAATTTCAGTACCTATATTCCAATGCCATTCAAAACAGGTATGAAAGTTTTAGTTACAAATGAATCCAGTGTTACGATTAAGCATTTTTACTATGATATTGATTATACACTGGGTGATAAGTTTACAGAGGATACTTTGTATTTCCATGCTTTCTTTAACAGAGAAAATCCTACACACATGAAAAAAGATTTTGAATTGCTTCCATACATTGAAGGAAAAGGAAGGTTTTTGGGCACTAATATAGGTGTTCGGTGTAATAAAAAACTGTATTCAGATACATGGTGGGGCGAGGGTGAGTTCAAAGCGTATATTGATGGTGATACTGATTATCCGACCATATGTGGTACAGGGGTAGAGGATTACATTGGAACAGCATGGGGACAGGATTATTATTATGATCTGTACTGTGGCTGTCCGGTATATGATAAGGAGAATATGGAATTGTGCTGTTACCGTTTCCACATTCCGGATCCTATTTATTTCAATAGTAATTTTAAAGCAACGATACAGCAGATAGGTGGAGTTGACAGAGATGATTATTTCCATCATGCTCAGTTGCTGTATAAGAATAAGATAGCCAATAATCAGGTGATTTCTGTTGATGGAGATCCTATAGATTTTGTGGATATTCCAATGCTGAATGGTATCCCTCTTTTATTTGAAAGGGAAGATGACTGGTCATGCTGTACTTATTTCTACTTAGATAAGCCAGAAAATAATTTACCGGAATTAATGGATGTTTCCGAAAGGACAAAAGATTTAGTTGCCCGCCCTGGTTTTATGGGAAAATATCCACAGGATATGCCGCTGTTTCGTTAGCAGCCGGTAAGTGAAAGCTTATAAGACTTTCCTGCAATGTCTGATATAATGATATTCAGATACTGTAGGAAAGTTTTTTTACTTTAGATGGATCGTGAGGACAGCAGGGAATGCCGTTTTCATTTACAGTATAGTCAATCCCTTCTATGGTGAGCTTTGTCTTCAGGGGGATAAAAGCCTTCTGAAATCCAATTTCTTCAAAGAGGGTCTTGTAGATTTTAATGGCATCAAAGGCGGCATCTCCAAGATTTGTATTCATCTGGAGAATCAGATTTCTTTTCAACAACGATATCCGGATGAGCCTGAAGGAAGTCTTTGTTATAAAAAGTAATGTCACGGACGATGCCAAGACCATTTGTAATGATGCCAAATTTATAGGCGTAACAGAAATGTCCATTGATGTACATCTGCTGGATTGCCTGATTGGAAGTCGCATGAGTGGGCATGGAGCCATAAGCTGCTTTGTAAGGATCATAGGAATCATCAAGGTTATGGGATTTTTTGAAAGCCTTTAGCTGCTTGATAATGCGGTTTGCGTATTTAGAATTATTTTCTGTAACCCAAGCTTCAATACCGGAGGTATCAAAGATTGTCATGGAAGCTTTATTTTTAACAAGAAAAAATGCCGTGTTTATGCAGCTTTTTGCGTTTCGCAAACGCCTAATAAAAAGATGGATGGGCGGTCAGAAAGGATTGCTTCGGAAATGTAAAATTAAAACAGGACAAAAAAATATCTCCGGGTGTGATTAAGGGAAAGAGAAGGGATCACATCCGGAGATACTTATCGGGATTTGGAATATATTCAGGGGTTCTTATATTACTCAGACATTGTGTCTGTATTCATATGGAAGTACCTTTGTCTGGTTAAAACTCGGGCAGTCACGAACCTATTCCAGAGATTCCTTGATGATCGCAGTCTGCATTGGAACATTGTTTGGTTCGCCGGCATTGGAACCGATCGGTACATGAGGTGCTGTAATTCTCGGTGCACCCTGCTGTCTCGCAATCGGAGGAAGAGTAGCGATCACACAGCAGCTCATTCCGGCTTCTTCGCAGCATCGGGTCACAATTGTCGCGGAACGGTGACAGGTACCACATCCACCGGTACAGAGGACGATATCAACGCCCTGTTCTTTGAGCTTTCTGGCAATTTCAGGTCCTGTTTCATTCATAAATTTCTCCACGTTTCCACCGCCACCCATGAAGGTGTAGGTTTCTGCCGGGAGGGAACCAATGAAGCCTTCTTCTACCAGTTCATGAAGACGGTCGATCGGGAACATGGCATTGACATCTTTGTTGATATCGGAGTTATCGAAGCCTCCGTGTGTAACCATCAGCATATCGGACGGGGAGTCAAAAGAGATCGTACGATAAGAAAAATCTCCGGATGTATTGAATGGTGTCTGATCTTTGCGATGGATACCGGCGGCTGTGATAAATGCGACTTTACATTCACTCAGTGGCTTCTTTAATTCAGTAAATACCGGTTTTGGTGTGATCGGTACAAAAATTTCTGACTGCATGCTGCCTGCATTGTTTAACCAGTTTATCATTTCTGTAAAAGATACGGCACTTCTGTCTGTAATTGTTGTCAATGAGATCACAAAACAGATCCAGAACTATGCTGCCATCAGTTTCAAGACGATTCAGGCTTATACGACAGGCGCGATTTTTTATGTTGTGCTGATATCGGTTCTTATTATTTTGCAGAAGCAGGTAGAAAGAAGAATCAGGGGGTAAAGGCATATGATCAAAATTTCGAATTTACAGAAAAGATTTGATGATCTTGAAGTGCTGAGAGATGTAAATATTGATGTGGCAGAAGGGGAAGTTGTCTGTATTATCGATCCTTCCGGTTCCGGCAAAAGTACATTGCTTCGCTGCATTAACCAGCTTGAAACACCTACAGCGGGCGAGATTGAATATGATGAAAAGAGTATTACCGGCGGGGAAATGAAACTGAGGGATTTTCGTGAGGAAGTAGGAATGGTCTTTCAGAGATTTAACCTGTTTCCGATGAAAACTGTTCTCGAAAATGTGATGCTGGCGCCGGTGCTTACGAAAAAGAAAAATAAAACAGAAGCAAAAGAAAAAGCCATGGAGCTGCTTGGCAAAGTCAACATGGCAGACAAAGCGAACAACAGACCTTCTACGTTGAGTGGCGGCCAGCAGCAGCGAGTTGCGATTGCCCGAGCGCTTGCGATGGAACCAAAGGCACTTCTTTTTGACGAACCGACTTCTGCACTGGATCCGGAGCTGGTCGGTGAAGTGTTAAATGTTATGAAAGATCTGGCAAAAGAGGGTATGACAATGATCGTAGTCACTCATGAGATGGGATTTGCCCGTGATGTGGCGGACCGGGTTATTTTTATGGCAGACGGATATGTGGTGGAAGAGGGAAAACCCTCGGAAATGTTTACAGATCCTGAGAACGAGAGAACAAGAGCGTTTCTTTCAAGAATTCTGAACAGTTAGGGATGAGGTGAGCTGTTATGGCAGAGAAGAAATATATTGTTACGATCACAAGACAGTTTGGAAGCCTGGGACGTCCGATTGCCCGGGAAATGTCAGAGATACTTGGAATCGAATATTATGACAGAGACATCGTGGAAGAAACATCAAAGAAAATGAGTCTTCCGGTGTCAAAAATAAATGAACATGAGGAAACATACAGCACCAGTCTTTTTTCCATGCTGCTTCCGCTGGGTTCTGATTCGATCGCGAAGCAGGATGAGATCTACAATGTACAGAAACAGGTCATCCGCGAGATGGCAGAAAAGGAATCCTGTATCATTGTACAGGAAGGTGCCGGTCATTATCAGAGTCATGTCAGATGATG
>UMGS01020621.1_pt1 | contig 23611 bp, 28 predicted proteins | sample 1965341 | NCBI WGS metagenome assembly UMGS01 (sample SAMEA4836079, study PRJEB28245) | human gut metagenome | biome: gut microbiome; material: fecal sample | place: Denmark | collected 2008 | reverse complement strand
TCTTCAGGTTCATTCATACCCTTGACGCTGGAGAACGCTTTTTTGTCCACCCATGAAGGAACATCCGCCAACTTCCATGTATAAGACACGCGAACAACTTTCTGAATACCGTTTCCCGGTTCGGTCCATTCCTTTATCTCAGCAACTGCCCGATGACCGACACAGGCACCTTTCTTACGGTCCCAAAACTCAACCTCTTGGCCTTTGTCTGTTACTTCCAGAACATCGACACTACTGAAACCATTAGCTTGTTGAGAAACATCAAGCAGTCCCTGATTAGCCAGACCTTTTAAGATTCCATCACTGGTACTGTATCCAGCAGAACGATAGCCGTGATTAACCCGGATGGGGAAACCTTTATTGAACACAATGTCATTGTCCTGAAGTGAGTAGCACAGCTTTGATTGTGATATTTTCGCGTTGATCGCTTTCTCAAAATCGCCTTTTTCACCGCATCCCGATAAAAGAGCAGCAAGACCTGCCACGAGTAAAAATTTACGCATAGTGTTATCCCGGAATTAATGATTGATTGTGCCGTTTCTAAGAACAACAAGACGAACTGGCATATCGGCGTTGTTGACGGTAGCGAACCCACGGACTTCGAAGTTGTTGACTGTTCCAGTGACACTGACTTTCTGGCCTTTCTTGTAAGTCAGAACGGCATCATCAAGGCCGGAGTAGTAATTGATCCAAACCATTCCGCCGCAGTAGCTTGTATCGGCTGTTTTAAAGAGCAGATAATAGTTAGGGGCTGATTTAGGCATTCCCGTCATCATATCGCTGGCACTTCTGCCCTTCGTAACTTCAAGAACAGTGGCATTGGTGATAGAGATCCTTTTGCCAGTCCATTTCTTTTCTGCTGCCATCGCATTTTCTTCATAGCCTTTGCAGACAGCACCAAGGCCAGATACAGGCGATACCGGGCCAGTGCTTTGAGTACTGGCAGTGCCCCCCAGCACTTTACCTACTGAAGATAATGAAGAGCTGATTGCTCCATTAACCGTATTCACACCATCATTGAGCTGTTGGCATCCTGTCAGTGCCATTCCTGCCACAAGTAAGATTCTCTTCATTTTCATATCCCATAGGTCAATACATATAACACGGTATGTACTGGTATGGGTCGCGTGAACTTCTCTAGATATCTCTTTTGATAGCATTGAGGTTATCTGTATCGGCAAACCAGTACATCATCACAAGCAGATACTACGTTAAACGTAGTATCGAAAACAAGGAAAAACTACGATTCTCGTAGCTCTTTATGATGAGAGCATTTATGAACCAACGAGAATCCCATAGAGACATCTTTTGTAAGCGTCTGAAAGAAGCGCGGCTTGCTGCTGGTTTGTCTCAAAAGAAGCTGGGCATTGCAGCCGGAATCGACGAATTTGTAGCAAGCACCCGCATTAACCGATACGAAAAAGGGGTACATGAAGCAGATATCCATACTGCTCAGAAATTAGCACAAACACTAAATGTCCCATTAGCATATTTTTATGTGGAAAATGATCAACTTGCTACTATTGTGATGAATTTTGATAAACTATCTGAGGAAGATATAGAAAATATAATTGTCAAAATCAAAAACTATAATCAATAGAGGCTATAGAGATCGTTTCCTCGATGTTAAAAATAACTTATATCTTACCTCGAATATAAACAGCTCACACATTATTGAATTCATTACCCCCTCATTTACTTTAATTATTTCAAGCATCAATATCACGCCTGTGTACATCATGTATCACTATAAATTTCAATATAAAACAATATTTATTTTTATATTAATAAATATCGATTTTTGTTAAAATATCCTAATGAATACTTTGCCAGTTCTTCTGCAACATAGTTCAAAAAACATTACACACACAATAAACCTCCTGAATATTTTGTAACCTATGCCTGTTATCTAATCCAATTGAGTCATTTATGATAAAATGAATATTTTAAAAAAATGCAGAGCCATAATCTCACATGGCGCTGGTTTTTTCGAGCAAATGAAGTCAATCCATCCATATCGTCATTATCCATTATGGACGTCTTGATTAATCGTATTGGCAACTCAACAATTTCTTTCAGATATAACTTATTATGTACCACTGTTTTTAACATCCCCTCATTGAGAGAACCAATAAAAATGCCAATTCAGACATGATAAAAAATTGGTAGTATCAGAAGTAAATGAACTTCTGCTTCGCTACTGTTTGCAAAACTCTGTCAGGGGTGAGTCCGTTCTCATTCTGTTTCCCACCAAAAGTTCGATTTATTAACAAATGCCGGACTGACATGAAAATCGATTGCGTTCAATCAATACAACCGGCTCATCCTGAAAGCATTACAATCCAAAATTGAAGCAATAGCCGCACACTTAGGGGTACTCAAATGTTACGTATACGCTAAACAATACTATTTAAACATCATCTGGAAGAAGTGGAATGCTTTAAAACTCAAAGCAAATAGGATCTAACGCACTGAAATTAAAGGGTTTATTACTTTAAACTAATCATTCCTCCTTCTAATTTTTGTGTTCATTGACACAAAATTTTATCAGATGTTGATTTAAATGTAATAATGTGAAAGTATTGCAAATGATAATCAATGACATTATCATTTGCTTTAACACTCAAACATCAAAGGAGTTGATGATGCTACAACATAAAATTGGTAGTGCTTATGAAACACAACCTCTAGAAGTTAGTTCTCTTGAAAAAATCCTTATATATCAAAATCATGATTTACTTTTGAAGTTCAGGAAAGAGTGGGACGTAACCCCTGAACAAGCTGATGATATATTCACAGAATTGAAAAAATTTCTATGGTTAGCCTCAACATGCCAAACTGAATGCTTCAACATAACAGTTCACGAACAATTCCTTGTTATTGATGAAATGTGGCATACATTTATTCAATTTACAGATGCATATAAGCAGTTTTGCGAAGAACATCTTGGTGGGTTTCTACATCATTTTCCTGCAACGAATGATATGATCAGAAAAGAGATAAAGCATATCACATCTCTTGGAGTATCATTTGATGATTATCAAGCCGAACGATTTAAGAACCAGATTGATAAAATAAGTTCTAAATTAGGTATTGAGACTGCTGTCAAATGGTATGCAAGATACGCAGTTATGTATAGCATAGAAAATCTTAACTCGATGCGAAAACCCATAATATCTACAGCTAATAAAGACTATCATAGCAATATAGTGCCATTTCTCAATCTACCAGTCGAAAAAATATATGAGGTAATGAAAATAAATGTTTGGTCTGGATTTATAGTTTGCGGCTGTAGTGGTAAAGGTTGTGGTGCAGGATGTTCTTGTAATTCAAGATAACAAAGAGGCCCGTAGAGTCGGGCCTGTAGGATTTGAAATGCATAAAGTAGAAAGTTTTTTAATCAAAAAGAATTCAAGATATATTTTACTAATAATGTTATGCTCTCTTATGAGTAGTTTCCTGTTCGTCCTTTTTGGATTGCTTATAAAAAACATTATAGATATCAAGGATAGTGATAATCTCACGGAAAAGATGATGGTTTTCATTGTATTATTTTTGATTATCCGTTTCCTGATGCCTTTAGGGTATAGTATAGCAGAATATTTGACTCACAATATGGTGATGAATAGTGTTGTAACATTACGTGATGAGGCTATTCATAAAATATCTAATGCAGATATCATTTCATGGAAGGAAAAAAACAAAGGTGAAATAGCTAAATGTATTGATAGTATGCTGTCTTCAGCATCTTCATTTTTGAGAGTTATTTGTAACGACATAGTTCCAATAATCATGCAAACAATAATGATTATTACAACAGTGGCCATCTACGTGAACATAACGATCGCAGCTATCTTCGGGCTTATGATAATAATCTATGGGCTTTTCGTGATTTATATGACGAAAAGAAGATTACCACTGATGAAAAATGTCGCGCTTACTTCAAAAAAGTTGTCCGGTGATGTATTTAATCTAATGCATTTAGTGTCAATGGATCGAGCCTTTCATTGTCATCATAAACACAAAAAAATGATCGACAGAAGCATTATTAGAAATGTTGACGCACAAAAAATAATAAGAAATGAGTTTTTGCTTTTCGGCATATCATCCATTACTTTATCGGTCATATTCAGTTCATTAGTTCTTGGCTGCATTTATTACTCTGTGCTTCAAAATAACATTTCATACGGAAGTCTGATTATGGTAGCGACTTTCTTATTCCAAATATTCTTGCCACTAAATCAATTGGGGCTTCTTTATCGGCAAATTAAATCAGCAAAGGTAGATCTAGATATTTATAATGAGGAAATACAGGATATTAAGCAAATTGCAAATAGACAGTTAGATTTTCCTGATATTAATGACGATTCAAGAATTCAGGTTAATTTCAAAAACCAAAAATTCCATATCCCTCTGAGTAAGACAAATGTAACTTTCATAACCGGAGATAACGGTGTAGGAAAAAGCACAATTGCACAAACACTTTCAGGAAACATTTCCCCCAATGACATTGAAATTTCTATTGATGATAAGGAATTGGTTTTTAATGGAAAGCCATTTCAAAAAATAACTTATATCCCGCAAGACATATCCTTATTGTCCAAGACGATAAAAGAAAACATAAGTTATTTTTCAGACGAAAAGAACATTCAGTTTATCTATACTTGGTTGAAATTATTTAACTTCGATAAACCATCTGATTATCTTATTCAAGGATTTGGTGAAAACTTATCCGGAGGTCAAAAACAAAAACTTGGTATCCTACTCTCTTATAAAGACAATATGAGTATATATATTTTTGATGAGCCTACGAAAGGTCTTGATTCTGAAACAGTGCATAAATTTTTATCCTATATACAGATGCTATTAGAAAATAGTTTTATCATAATAATCACTCATGATGAGAGATTATTATCATCATTAAAAGATAGTCACATAGTCCATATTGTTAATAATAGGGAAGACATTTAACATGGAAATTTTGCAATCACATGAAATCACCGAATTTAAAAAAAACTATTTTCAGAAAAAACCTTATTTATTCACGAATGTAAATTCAAACACACTAGTAAACTGGTCGCAACTAAACAGACTAATAGAGAAAGATATTCTTTATTATCCAAGAATTAGACTTGCTAATGATAGAATCCCAGAAATGAGAGGATATAGCGGTTTTATTCGCTACTCAATGAGTCCAACAGGTGATAAAACGCCGCACATAAACAGACATCAACTTTATAAGTGTTTAAACGATGGTGCAACATTAATATTAGATCGTTGCCAGTCCTTTTTTGATGGGGTAGACAAAGCAAAAGAATGGATTTCAAATGAATTAGATTGTTCAAGCAGCGCAAACCTTTATGCTGCATTTTCAGATATTCCAAGTTTTGGGTTGCATTTTGATAATCATGATGTTTTAGCGATACAAATTGAAGGCGTTAAACGTTGGGAAGTACATAAACCTACACGCACCTATCCACTAATAGACGAACGTAGCTTTGGATTTTCTCAACCAAGTGGTGAACCTGATTATACATTTAATCTACAACCGGGACAGGCATTATATCTCCCAGCAGGGTATTGGCATAATGTATCAACACAAACCAAACGGTCTCTCCATATAACATTTACTATTATTCGTCCTCGAAGGTTAGATCTTATTAATGCATTCATTGACGAGATTAAAAACCATGATTATCTAAGGGAACCAATACCCTTTGGAGAAAGTTTGTCAAACAACAACCAAGTCGCTGAAATTTTAAACAATGCATTATCCAGCTTTGACATTAATATGTTGGAGACCCTTTTAAAGATGAGAGATAGAAGGAAACAATACATAAAGATTGACTTGGAAAATATTAACAGCTAGTAAAAGGGGGCATGCCCCCTTATACAGATTCGAAAGCAATAAACTGTAACTTCCAACCATCATTAATCTTTATCCAATTTTCAATGAATGACGTGCGTATTGAAGTATGTCCATCAAAAATTTCGGCAAATCCACTTACACATGCAATATCTTTGAATTCCCTGATAACAACATCGATCTCTCTTCTTTTTACCGCGCCAATAAATCCTTCTTCCCGAGAAAGAGCAATCTTTCGTAGTTGATGCTTTTTATATAAAATTTTTTGCCCATTGCTTGCAATAAACCACTCCGCCTCTAAATAATCTAATTGCTCAATGTTGGCGTTATAGAATGCGTTATACCATTCATTTCTCATCAGCTTTAGATTAGATTTAAACGAACTCATATTATTCTTCTCATATCGAGTTCTTCTTCTAACCTCTCATGAAAACTACGTAAGGAAAGAATGGAGTCTTCTATCCCCTTATTATAAATTGCAGGAGTAATAATCTTCAGCAGTTCATCGAGGAAAAACTCGGCCTCAAACTGCCCCAAGTGAAGGTCATGTTTATCTTCCATATACTCACAGATAGAGTTTGTTATGGTTTTATATAATTCCTTGTCCAAAAAATCAGCCCTCATAATACCTTATCCTTTTAATCGCATCATAGTTACTTTAACATAAAAATAACAGAATTGCACATAACTTATATAAAGACGTGCAATGATAACTATTTTTATTATGCTACCCTATAAACTGAAGAAGGCAAACGAAAGTTTATAAAGACTGATTAGTTATATTTGACCATACAAAATATATCTAAGTTGCAAATTAACAATTCATCTATCATACATTAGATTAAATATAATTATCATTTTTCATATACATCTGCCTATCAGCAGTTTTTACCAATAGCATCTATTTTACTGAATCCTTAGCGTTCAAGATGAGAGCCAATAGAAGATGTTTCTGTAATTGTTTTCTCGGAACAAATCAACCCTATTGTAGAAGATTTCATAACATGAAATAAAAATGGGTATTGTAAAATGAATATTCATTTTTAATGAGGAGCCGATAAATCTATATGTGTTAACTCAGACCTCAACCCTCACTGACTCAAAACCCATATATAAAAAAGGCCCAGATATCTTTCGAGGATTATTTAGTTATATAAATATCTTATCAGGCTCATTTAGACATAAAATATAGTTGCATTTTAATATGTTCCTCTGACCCGTTCACGTAACCATATTATATTATCATTAACTTCTATACATCGCATTTTAATTAGATCATTAATAATATCATCGAATGACATTGCCTCTAACTCTTGCATTCCGTAAAAATTGAACTTTATACCACTCTTTGCAAGCGCATCATCTCGCTTTATTTTATTAGACTCATCTCTTCCTTGCCATAAGGCGTACAAAACTGTCGCATGTTCTGGCGTAAGTTCTATAGTCGAATGACACCAAATCTTATTCCAAATGCTTAATGCCTCAAAAAATACTAATTTTGGTTCGGCTGCAACACCTGCCGCTGTTAATACTAAATCGGGAAGATCATTGAATAACCTCCTCCAATTAAGAACAAAATTACCCAACTTTCTTGATTTTCCGCCACGTCGACCTGATGAGTTAACTGTAATATACTCCACTACAAACTTTTCTTTTCCGGCGGTGTTAATCTACAGAATGAATCTACTAGGTAAATAGCTACCTTATCATTGTCAGTAAATAACTCATTAACAATACTAATTATCTCATCTTTTTTTCTTTCTAATTTTTCATAGTCATAGTTCATTTATCACATAGTCCTTTTGATTACTAAGATGGGTATCTTTATTCCTAAGTATATTTAGCATGTTTTGTCGAATATTTCAAAACATTAAGCAAATGCTTAATTGACTGTATAGCCTACCAGCTCTACTAATGACTGTCATTAATAATGCTTAATGAATTTCCATCGTTGTCGTTGAACATCAATATTATACAAATGTAACAAAACAGAGCTAAATCCGGTTAAGTAAGTTCTTCGATAGTAATCACTATTTAGATTGATATGGACCGCTCAGTTTTGAAAATCAGTTCCAAAAACAGGGCTAACACTAAAATAGTAAGCAATCATAGATCCGGCAGTCACCATGCTTACTGTTGATTTATTCATGTATAATTTTCCCGCACAAGCGTAGCTCAGCAGGCTCAGCCATCTTAATACTACCGATGCGTATGGGTAGCTCACCTTCTCGCTGGCACAGCTTCTTAATGGATTGCCACTCCTCAGCTTCTGTTTCCATGTGAGCAGCGACCGAATCAAAAGCACCTTCGGCTACGATTATGGTAGTTTCTTTATCTGTTTCATTATCAGCCAATTCTGTTTCAGGCACCTCGGTCAGTTCTTCTTCCAGTCCGGCTAATCTCGCTTTCAGCTCATCAATACTACTGGCGGCGTCTCTTGGCGCATAGAAGAACAGCCCACTGATGAAGATAGCTTCCATTACCTCACTGAAAGAAAACGAGGTGTCGCCATAGACAAAGCAGCTATGCTTGGAACTTCTCACCCCTGATACGTTCTTCTTCAACAATCCGTCCTTCGACGAAGTCATCAACGTTTGTTTGCTATAGAGGATTACAGGAAGATTTTTAATTTGTTGAACATCACCGCTGATACTCCAGCGTTCTTTATCCCCTTTAATAAAGCCTGAAGCATCACAGCTACTTTCTATGTCAAACTCATCAGTCGGGAACCGCTCACGATTAAAATAGGCCGAAAAATCTTCCCCTTCTTCCATATCCTGACGCTTATAAGCGCGATAAACCGAGCTTCGACGGTCAATTCCAATCCATTCAATATCCCATATCGTTGGCAGGGACGGTTTTCTTACCTCATCTATATAAGCACCAACATCTCTGTCCAGATAAGCCGCTAACAACGCCTTCCATGGCTCTATAGCCAAGAAGATACTTGCCAATGTTGTTCCTTCTTCAATCAGAGTCGTATGGTGGAAGAAACGGAGAAGAAAAAAGGGATCGGCATCATCTACCGCGTTCTGTATGGAGAGCAACGGAACAGCCGAGGTTTCATCGTAATCGGACTGAAACCGCAGTATTGCATCGGAACAGAAAATTAATTTACCTTCCATCGCTCATCACCTCCTGACGCTATCAGACAAAGCATTTTACCAGAACACTGCCACTTATTGTATTCGACTTTAACCTAACTCATGTTCGTTGATAACTCTGGATATAGGTTCAACCAAAGAAAAACATTAACCTCATGAATAATATTACTAAGTATTTTATACCAAAAGCAGGTTTGAGAAAATATGTAATATCTGTAAGGTATTAGAATTAATAACTCATGTTATAACATCTGTGATTTTATAGTTTCTTCACTCATCTGCGTGAGTTCTGAAACCAAGCGAATATAAATATTCTTTAATCTATCGCTGTCGTAACGATTTACAGACTCTGATAACAGATAATGGCTGTAATTATTGACAAAAATGTCATTACCATTTTCAAGAGTAAGTTTGATTCCATTTTCAGTATTCTCCACTTTATGTACGATACATATCAGAAATGGTGTTTTCTCATGGGGGTGAAAGAGTTTTATGGTTTTAATGTTGTTCATTGTTTTTACCTTTTTTATTACTATTTAATACACTAATATAATCGTAAAAGTCAAATATATTTATATTTTCTTGATGATTTCACTTATTATTTCAAACTTCTTTTTGAAAAGATTTTTATCTTTGTGCTTACGCACGGCTACGCCCTGATACTGATATTTTTATTTTATTCATCTTGTGTCGATTAAATAAAAAGAAAATTATTCGACTATTGTTTGATCTATTTTTTCATAATACTGAATTCAGATCCTATGTTTAAACATAGTCTTTCCCTTTTGACATATAGCATTTACTCTTAAACGTATAGAAAAACTATATCCTTCGTAGTAGCACTTCGTGATTGTTACCAACAATCACTTTGCTGAACAGGACTTGTCCTGTTAATGATGGATTTATTCATTAATAATTTTCTTGATATAGAATTACTGCCTGTAATCAATTATAAGCGTTTTAAACACCAAGATGATGAATATGTATCATCTTCCTGCTCTCAATGTCTTACCAAGCTTTCTACGTAGTTTATTAACCTTTTAGAAAGTACGTTTACTTATATTCACTGATATTGATTTTTACCTGATACATTTAATAACGATTTATTGAAAACACATCCCTTGTGCTACCGCACGGCTACGCCCCGTACACAGGGGTTAAATTAGTCCCCTCATTCATCTATGGAACATTAATATTTTATCAATGGAAAGAAACATGATCTCAATATAATTATTTATTCTGTCAAGTTAACTTTAGATCCCATGTTTAAACATAGCATTTCCCTCTGATATATAGCATTTGCTCTTAAACACATAGGAAAACTATATGCTTAGTAGCAGCACTCCGTGATTGTTACCAACAATCACATTGCTGAAACAGGGTTTATCCCTGTTAATGATGGATTTATCCAAAAAAAATCGCGTCGAAGACGCCAGATAAAATTAGAGAAAATTAATTAAGTTCACATAATAAAAGCAGCGGTTCGTGATTGTAGAAAACAATCACTTCGCTGTAATAATATAATAAGAAAAATAAATAGACAACATAGTAGGTGCCATTGTTGTAAGGCACAAATAAACCACACTGAAAACCACCCAATATAACAAAAAAGAAAAACTGGACTCTCTTAACTTCTTACTAATTATTTAATTATAAGCATAGTCCCAGACCAGTAGAATCGCGGCTTCACAACTTTTTTTCCTATGTTCGAACATAGCAAACTCCTATGTGCGCACATAGATCTGTCCTATGTTCGAACATAGCTAGATCTATGTTCGAACATAGTTTTTTTAACATATTATATTATTATAAAAATACATCTTCTATTTTATTTATAGTTCTACTATTGACTTTCATTTTTCTGCATAGTATTAAAATACATATAACAAAAACAATAAGAGAGAATAATATGAATACACCCGACACAGATCTATTACACTTATTTGATTCATTAACCACCGAGCAAAAGATTGATATCGCAAGACGCTTGCTAAAAAACAAAGATATAAAATCGACTACAGTTATTTCCTCTGAGGAAGATAAAGCGATCTCATTTTCACAACCTTATGTATTTGCCTTTACTTCTAACTTTAGAGTTTTTTCTGATCTTGACATATCCAAGAATGAATTCCGCGTATTAACATACATATTGGAATATATGGAGTTTGGTAATCTGATTAACCTTTCGCAATCATCGCTGTGCAAAGCCTTGAATATCGCTTCCGGTAATATGTCTAACATTTTCAAAAAACTCAGACAGAAAGGCATACTCGTCGAGCATCATGGTCATCTCTATATCAACTCTAACATTTTTGCTAAAGGGATGAGTCATCAACTGGATAAGAAACGTAAAGAACAGTTGAGCAACGCTCGCAATCTTTGCGCAGAAATAGAACAGTATCCAGAAAGTTATTCAGCCATGTCAAAAAGTGAAAGGAGATCCCTGTCTTTAGAAACAGAAACTAAAGAGATCTATACTGATGCATTTGTTTTCAGTAAGAAGAAAAAGAATAATGCTGTCCCTAACCCTAATAACAACATACATATCGATAAACCACGAAAAGTATATAAAAGAACAAAGGAAAACGAGGAAGCAAGGAGAAACTCTGTTGACGCAGAATCTCATATGCAGAAAGTATCCTGATAAAACAACAAAAAGGAGATAACAATGAAAAAACTACCCGGTTCACTTGAGATTAAATTCCACGAAAAACTATCCAAAAGTGATATACTAAATATATTAGCTGAGCAAATGACCATGCTTGAGGAAACATTCGGCATTCAGGAGTTTAAGCTTTTCTCTTACCTTGAATGCTACATTGGGGATAAGAAAAAGGCATTGTATTATAAAAGCCGTAACAGTGCCGTAGCCTCATTCAAATTAAAGTGTCTGGAATCCCCGATAAACACGGCTAAGCTCCTATCAAAAGAAAACGGAGAACGTATTGTTTCCTTTGATAAAGAACTGGATATAGACAGAATATCTGCTACAGTCCGAAATATACAAAACCATAATCCTTATCAGGTTTGGTCTGAAGATGTCAGTGTTGTCCCAGCTTCAATCATCAATAAAATGATCCAAGAGGATATTATACGAGCACAGGAAGAACAAGGCAGACTTTACCGTATCGAAGAACAGCGCAAGAAAGAAGAACAAATACACAAAGCAAAAGTAAGAGAGGAATATGAACGACCATTGAAGGCTTTTATTTCTTCAAAAATAAAAGAAAGTGGTTTGTCTGAGAAGGATTTCAAAAAACAAGTTTGTTCAAGCTGCGACTATCTGAAAGATCGTTCCACAAAATCAAGATATTTTATTGATCGTTCTGACTTATTAGAAAAGTATTATAATGAAAGATTAATTCGTTTCTCGATAAAAGGAACAGATAGGAAAGCACAAAAAATAGAAATTTATACAGATACAGGTATTCTTATTTTTGAACAGTGCAAAGCCAAATGATTTTTTATGACCATATCAATTTGACACCTGTACCATATCTCGTAATATAAATATATCCACTATTTTTATTAACGAGGTCTTATATGAGAAAAGTAAAAACAGACAACAGTGATTTAATCGAATATTTGCATACGGTCAAAGAGCTAAAAAATTATATTCCAATAGAAGAATACAGAAACGAATATCGTAGGCTACGCTCTGATGATATTCCTTTAATCAAAGCCCAAAAGTTTAAATCTGCACATACCGAACTTCGCAGGCTGGATAAAAAGAGAGAATCTCTTATTGAATACTTCATTGATGAATTAAACCCTATCAGCAGTACAATCGCTAACACATCTGCGAGAGCATCAGGAAATCTTGATAAGTTTAATGAGAGAATGCTCTACAGGAAAGCAATTGCAGAAAAAAGCGATGAAGAAATAATTGCCTTAGTCATAAAACAGCGTACAGAAGCCGCACTGGAGTTTCAGCGTTCAATTGAACAAAGTCTTGACCAGCTAACTCACATCTCGTCAATGCTCGAACCATCAAGCCAAAAGCGCAGGAAAATGTCTCTTTAAAGAACTACCCTGTTTTATCCGTGATAAATGGGATGTATTAATTTGCTTAAGCGATAATTTTCACTATAATATTTACTGACCTAACTAGTTCTTCATTCAATTTTATCACTTTGAGATCAGGTAAGTTTTATCATTGCAGCAATGCAAAAACAAAAACATTTATGGTGCAAAAACATTTGATTTATAATAGTATATGAAGATATCTATGAAGATTGCCATTGTTAGGAATGAGCATGAAATCACCCAAACATAGTATTATTAACAAATATCCAGACTCACATATTAATCAAACTATTGACGAGATTAGAGATTTATTAATAAATGGCTTTGATGATTCCCAAAAAACAATTTTCTTATGTGGGAAAGATAAGTCCGACAAAAAAAGTCTTCGATATAAATTTTCAACTTTTCTCTCTCAGGAGAAAGGAATCTCTCTTACCTACCCAGAGGATTTATTCGAAGACCTTCTTGAAGGTCAAGGTAAAAATAGCCTACTATCCCTTGAAACCCAACTTGCAAACTCTGTTGACCTAATAGTTCTTATACCCGAAAGCCCCGGTTCTTTTGCTGAGTTGGGGGCATTTTCTATGGATAAAGAGTTAGCAAAGAAAATGCTTGTGATGAGGTTGGGAGAATACAAGTCAGGGAAAAGCTTCATAAATCATGGACCGATAAGACTTGTCCGAACTCATGGTGGAGAAATATATGATATTCCAAAAAACTTTGATGAAAAAAATCCGAAACATGTAAAATCAGTAATTGGTAAAATTAAGGAAACGCTTCCAAGTGGAAGAAAGAAGAAAGAGCTAGATAATATCTTACTATACTCAAAGCATGTTCTCCTTTTAATCTACCTCTTTGATGATTTGAATTTACTATCAGTATATAAAACCATGGAACTGATCATGAAGAGAAGGTTTGAAAGTAGAGACAATATTGCCTGTAAAGCAGCAACACACGCGCTCATAAGAGCAGGAATGATTAACCAGCAAGAGGGGTTATATACTATAACTCAAACAGGTTATGACTCAATAATCAATAGTTTCCATTCAAAATCATTACTGGCTGAATTAAGAACTAAAATAATGAATAAACAATATGCTAGACACTGATTGAGATTCATCATAAAATTACGTTGTGTGCTAGTTTTTAAGCAGGTGGCTGTCTAGTTCGCTAGTCAAGTCCACAGTGGATGGAGAGTCTCTCCGTTCCCGCAGTTCATCACAGAGATAGCGCGATGATCGAGTCCCCCAACTCCCGCCCGCCGTGATTTGGGGGACTCGTACATCCGCCTTACGGAAGGATACTTCGCATCCATACCTTCACAGGTATGTCTGCTCATTCTCCTTCCCCGCTGTAGTCGTTAAAAACTAGCACACAATTTCATGCACATCTACTATGATAAAAAATATGACTACTCATCAAGGAAAGTACACACAGCAACTGTTATCACTTCCGATTCTTGAGAATGTGGATGATTTATCACAATCCCTCCGACTACCGAAAGAAGTCATTTCCAAATTTAGCTTTAATAATGATAAATACTATCACCGTATAGAAATGAAAAAAAAATCCGGTGGGATTCGGCACATCGAAAGCCCTCTAAAGGAATTAAAAGCAATTCAACGGTGGGTTCTAAGATATATATTGGATAAATTATCACCTTCAATTTATGCTAAAGGCTTTGTAAGAAAAAAATCGATCCTTGATAATGCTAAACCACATGAGGGAAATCAATATGTATTGAATCTCGATTTACAAGATTTTTTTACCAATGTAAAAGCATCACATATATATACTCTGTTTAAGAATATTGGGTATAACAATAATATAGCCTTTATACTGACATCATTTTGCACTAAAGGGGGGTATTTACCTCAGGGAGCACCAACTTCACCGGCTTTATCTAATCTTGTTTGCCTAAGGCTTGATCACCGTGTATCTACATATTGTAAAAAGCGAGCTTTGACATATACACGTTATGCTGATGATCTTTGCATTTCAGGAAATAAAATAATAATTTTACAGAAAGCATCTTATTTAATAAAAGATATAATCTTAGATGAGGGCTTTACAATTAATGCGAGAAAGGAAAAATTTCTAGGACCCAAGGTACGAAGAGAAGTTACAGGGTTAACAGTCACACCTAAGATCACTATCAGCAAAAAGGATTATTGTGTCTATAGAAAAAGGATTTATGATTTAGTCAGGAATGAAATTACGAATAAACATAAAGTTATAGAAGGAATATTATCTTTTGTCAGAAGTATTGACAAGGATAAAGCAAAGAAACTTTCCGCATTCTATCAGAAGCAAAAAACAATTATTACCGATATTTAATTTTAATTGAGGTCAAATCAATGACCTCATAAATCATATTCAAAACAATCACTGTTAAATTTGGTTCAAATATATAAAGATTAACTATTATCATTCATCAATTTCGTCTGAAAGTGCTTTCACCACTTCACCACACTCACAGCAGACTACATGTAATTGACTATCTTCTTCAGACTCATGAATTTCAGTATTTAAACTGTGACAGTTTGGACACTTTACATCACTATCAAAGCCAATAAACTTAAGAAATAAATTCTGAATTAATGAAACTGCTGTACATGTAAGCAGAAGACAAATTTTAGCATCTGGGATATTTTTATTTGAAGAATGCACTGTCTCCGAAGATATATCCCATGCAGATTCAATCGTTGAGCGACAATATTTCCTAAGACTTGAATTCCGCGACCCTGCTGCATATAATCCAATGACAATACGACAAATACTCTTGAAGTCAGCAGCTTTAATGCCTTCTTTTTTTAGTATATCTTCATGGCTTTTATAAAGGTATCCAGCAAGTTCAACCATACTCTCTCTGCATGTCAATCCAATGCTTTGAATATCTTCAGGTGCATTGATATTATTAAGAGCAATCGCAGAGGCATTTAATTTTCGATTAATAGATTGCAGCATATCTATATCTAAAGGCAACTCATCAATAACATGTTTATAATCATTTTGGTGTCGTGCCTGTAATCTTTGAGTTATACCTAAATGAAACGAGTATGCTTCATCAGCAGAAAAGAAGTACTCATTCTGAGTGTATAAATTCATAGGAACATTTTCACCTTCAGCAACCCACCAGTTACCATCGTTTTTAGTTCTAATGTTCCATATGTTAACCTCAAAGCCTAAATCTTCAAATGTTTGTTCAACCTGAATATTTTTAATGTTTTCTAAATTTTGAGACTGTAAATATTCAGTTATTCTTCTCTCTGCATCAATTCTATACTCAGGTGTCATTTTCATTCCCTTTTAACAATATACCAAATACTCAAGTGGATCTCAGTATTACAGCACATCTATTAACACACTGTTAATTGTTTTGCAATGCTTTTCGCACTGTTCACTGGCTACAACTACCCTTAAGACTAAGTTACATTTCAAATCGAATGATGTTATCCGGGGTTGCTTGTTGTTATTACAGTAAACCCGGAAATCACATGAATACTAAAAAGGTTAAGTAACTAATACTACAAAATATTACCATTATCTTTAGTTGTTTTATCAGATGATTTTTATAATATGAAATTTACGCTATCGAACATTAAAAAAAAATGCCAAATACTGAAAATAAATTACCTATAAATTTACGTAAAAAAAGAGCATTTTACTTGATATGTCCAATAAGGGTGGAAAATCAAGATAAAATGCTCTCTTTTCATAAAATAGCTCTTCGGACAAATAAAACATTCCTGAGCCTGATATGATATATTAAAAAGAAGCTTAAATATCTCAATCAATACAGTGAATAGTTATCAAATATTAAAATGGTAGTCAAGTCACAATCTAATAATAACTGAAAATACTTTTATTATAATATGTTGCAGTGTGATTATGATAAGATACAGACTTATTCAATACCATATTTAACATTCTTCACAACTAAATATTTAACAGATTGTTCATGGATCAATAATATTTCCTCCTTAAGTTCTGACTCCTTAACATCTTCTTGTTTCTCATGCCCTTTACCATACCTGTTTTTATAATAATCAAAATCATCCATCAGATCTTTAATTAAATCATCTAATATGTAATCAACAGCTTCTTTTTCTTGCACAAAGAATACAGCGGTATCATAATGTTCATTCATCATATAATAAATACTATTACAATACCTCATTAATACAACTGCTACGGCAAACGTCATCGTTTCATTTTCATCTTTAATACTGACATCTCTCATAAACTTCCCCATTTTATTAATACAACGTTCTGTACAGCCCCTTACGGGGCTAATACAGTCCACACATTACTGAGTATATGATTTATCACAAAACTCCCAAGAATGGCGTACAAGCCGTTCTGCTACCTCTTCAAAGTTAACCTCAGTAATACTTCCACTATTACCTTCCAGTGAAGTAAACCTGTCGAAGTGATTGCTGATATGCGCTATCACATTTTGAATAAACAGACTCATCACATCGGCATCATCAATATAATGTGAGATATCATAACTACATATCTCTTGAAGAGATTTCCAGCTTGCTTCGAAAGAACGCTTTGCCAGATCATAGAACAGCTCAGTAGATGTATTTTTAATTTCAATATTTTTAGACATAATGATTCCTCATTTTAAAATGATATTTATTGGTTTATTATTTCCAGCCCCATATGTGGGGCCAAACAGGACTATGTTTTTAAACTTATATACTCATCTTCTTTTATGATTAACACGCAGTGTTATCAATACCACCTCCTTATCAACCATTTTTACTGAATGCCCTTGCTCATAATACTCAGCTCTGGTTACTTTTTTAAAAGTTGCACCTGCATTTTTAATGCACTCTTTATAAATACCTTCCATGAATGCATCATCCACCATTAACATCTCTGCTTCATCAGGCCGTGTTTCCTTCAGCGTATTTATTCTCATTTCATAAAATAACTCAGCAAGGTGCAGGAATACTTTCCTTGATTCTTTTATCAGTTTTTCACTCATTTTATTACCTCTCACTTTATATTACAGTCTGTTTATTTGCGCTGATTTCTATTCTTTTGTAATAAAGAACATAATCATTACCATTAAAGCATTTAATCAAAAACTCATGATAGCTACTTAGTATAGTTTTAACCTCTGGAACTGATATGTGTTTAATCTTTATTTCTTCAGGACTTTCAAACCATTCCTGTAGTGTGAGATTAATAATATCCATTATGAATATCTCCCTGTAAAATCCATCCTTCATTTTATTCAGAAAAACATCATCCCTTAGATTAAAGTATAAGTAATGTATTAACTCGTTATAGGTATTTACAACATCAGTAGCAAAGTTTGCTGTATCAGCATTGCTTGCAGATATTTTAACGGGTATTTCATTCCAGCCTAAACATTTTTCGTTCATATTCACCTCTCTCATTAATAGTTAGTACGATACGCAGAGTAAATAACTCTCAGATTCCTTCTCACCTCATCCAAGAACAGATAATATTCCTTTCCTTTATTATCTTTCATTGTCTCAGCAAAATCTTGTTTTGTTCTTTCGATCACTTTGGCAATCACATCTTCAATATAACGTCTGTCTTTAAAATGACGCTCATAATCATCGCCCATACAGTCAATCATAACCTGAAGATGCTTTTTAAAGTTATTTACAGCCATTTCCATAAATATTTCTGTTTCATCATTAGTGACAGTTATTACACATGGCAGAATAGTTCTTTTTTTCATATTACCCTCTTTTATTTAAATGGTTGTATTCAGATACACAGCGAGATTCAGCAATCACTTTTTCAATCCATGCATCAATCTCACTTTCAACAAAGGCCACAGATCTTAGCCCTATTTTTACTCTATCGGGAAAACTCCCTTCCTTAATACGCTCATATAATGTGGTACGACTGAACCCCACCCGGCGTAATACTTCACGTACGCGGATTAATCTTTTCCCTGCGATTTCATTTGTTATATATCTTTGCTCGTTATTATTTTCACGTAATCCCGTAGAGATTTTGTTTTTCTTTATGTTGTTTATCATTTGTCTTTTCCTCTGTTGTTTTACGTAATCTCTATGAGATTTCGTTTTTCTCTATGTTGTTGCGACGAGGAAAATAATAGCGAATTCGCTTGTGATTTTTTAGGGATGCTGGCAGAAGAGTTTCTTGAAAAAATTGCGGGGAAGTGAACGGGAAAAAGATGGTCGGAACTGGATGTGATCACGTTCGCTCAAGGCGAACGTAACCCTTTTTACTTGGCTGCTTTTTTCTTTATATCGTCTCTGACGTGTACAGAAACCGGAATATCCTTTAAGTAATTGTTTTCCATCATATAATCTTCAAGTGATTTCAGATAGTTTTCATCTGTCAGGAATGCCATTGCCAGTGGGTAATCCGTTGCCTTTAGCATTCCTTCATCACGATCGTTATCACTATCCTCATGAAGAAGTGAAGACATCAGGGAAAGTGGAATTTTGATATCGCCATTATCTGCTCCCCAAAAAATGAGATCCATCATGGGTATGAGACGGTATTCAATGATTTTCCTGAATGTACTTTTACCAAATCGATACTCCCTCACCGCCGGAGCATTCATTTTTAGCTGTTTTTTCCATTGAGGGATTAGCACTTTCAGGTGTTCAATAATGTCTTCGGTTGATGCCTCCTGTAGGAAGATATCGACAGTAATCGAAAACAGGCTTTTTATCCCGGACTCCTTCAGATACTCCGACAGGTATTCAGACTGACTTTTTTGGGATGTTTCAGGGTGGGTTGCAAGCAGTGTTAAACTTTTCGCATATAGTTGCGCATTACTGCAGGTTACCGGGACAACAGCGTAGGTTCTGGCAAGCCCATGCCCCTGCGTGGATGTATCGCCACTGAATAAAATTTCGCCTCTCAGGATCTTATTGCGGTAATCATCCAGCAAGAGTCTGTTCAGGGGCGGCAATGTATCTCGCTTCTGTAACATTTTGTAAGCCAAGATACGCCGCTCAATCTCAACATAAAACTGCTGTAGGGTGAGTTGTTCAATTGCGTCATAGCGCTCAATTTCAAACCACGATTCAACCGCCTTCCTGATTTCACTTCTTTTCATTATCTGCTATCCATTAGTCTGTTTTTAGGTGTTTTACCCTACAGAACAATAGCTTGTCCAGTCATCCATTAACGCAACACGTTTAGGCCATAAGGTGCCACGCTGGTAAGCAGCTTCAGCTTTATCTGCCAACTGGTGAGCCAGAGCATGTTCAATCACCTCCCTCTGGTATGTTGTTGTCTCCCCGGCCCATTCACGAAACGTAGATCGGAAACCGTGTTGGGTTAAATCACTACGACCCATGCGTTTTAATACCGCTGTTAATGACATATCTGATAGTTGTCCACCACGGGGGGCTGGAAAAACAAGATTGTTATCTGTAAATCGTGGTAAAACCTTAAGAATCTCAACAGCAGTATCAGACAGTGGTACACGATGCTCTTTCGCGGCTTTCATCCTTTCAGCAGGGATAATCCACGTTTTCGTATCCAGATCGATTTCTGACCATTCAGCCCCTCTAATTTCACCAGAACGGGCAACCGTCAGTATGGAAAACTCCAGTGCTCTGGCTGAAATTCCTACCCGCTGGCGTAGCTCTGCCATAAATGAGGCTATTTCTTTATAAGGTAATGCCGCATGATGTTTTTTGGTCTGAACTTTACTTGGCATTGGCAACAAGGGTTTTAATACCCCTTTCCATGCAGCAGGGTTATCTCCTTCGAAATACTCTTTCGCCTTGGCGTAATCCATGACCGTTTCGATACGTCCCCGCACACGACTGGCTGTTTCATTTTTGGTTAACCAGATTGGTTCGAGAATTGCCAGCAAATCCATCTTGGTAATTTCACTGACCGCTTTATCACCAACAACCGGGTAAGCATAGGTTTCCAGTGTAGAACGCCACTGCGCCACATGTTTTTTATTCTTTAATTCAGTAGCCTTAATTTCCAGCACCGCTTCAGCGCATTCACGGAAGGTTTTTTGTTTACGGGCCTGAGCTTCCTGAAACGCTTTACGAGCGTGTTTTTCTTCAAGGGGATCAATGCCATTACGGATTTGCTTACGCACCTCACGCGCTTTGTCACGCGCTTCTGCCAGAGAAACCTCCTGACATGGACCCAGCCCCATGTTCAGACGCCGGGGAACCGTCTTACCTGCTTTGTTAACTCGGGTTCCCATTGCCACACTCAGGACCCATGCGCGAGAGCGTCCGGCAATCCGTAGATATAATCCATCCACCCCGCCAACGGCATAACGCCCATCAGCTTTAAGTCTGGAAACGGCAAGTGCCGACAGTTCTCTGGCTTTCTTTGGCATAATCATCATTCTTCTGTAGTGCATCCTGTACTGCATAAAATGACAGATTCAAAACAAAACAGCAACACATTACCGGACAAAGAATAATGACAACATATTGTATACTAATAGAAAAGTATAATTATGGTGTACATTACCGGACACTAATATGGCGGCCCCCCTCCCCGCCATATTCGAGATGAGAGCCTGTACGAAAGTACGGGCTTTTTTTTCGCATGTGGCACCCGCCGGGGGGATGAGAACCCCCGACCGGGGTTCGACAACTGACCACAGACATTACGCAGTATTGTCAAAGCCAGACTCTTCTTCACACGATTAACAGCGCAGCGAAGATGTTCGCCAACACTATCCCCTCTTCCGCTTTGAGCCACCCGGCATAACGAAAATCATATCGCTCCGGATGGTGTACGTTATGCATTAACGAAAAGTGCTTTGTTACTTGCGTATCGACCGTAATTCAATATAAAACTAAATGAACGTTCATTCATTTTAGCACATGACAACACAGAAGGTACCAATGACTAGCAAAACACTGCGACTTATATTTCCTCAATGGCAAGGCGGTAACAATCCTCCCTACTATCTTGGCTCGCAGCTCCTCTCGTTTCTCTCTCCTGAAGCAAAAGGGCCCGTTGAGATCGTTCCTGTTGAGTTACCAACAACAGAGCCATTGCCAAGGATTAATGACATCACGGCTAAGCCATCCCTCATCAGGCAACTCAATAATGCTGCCGTACTGATTGAAAAACATGATCCCAATAGCATTGTCATTTTAGGCGGAGACTGCCTGGTTTCGCTGGCGCCTTTCGCCCACCTGCTCGATAAGTTCGGAGACAAACTCGGTGTGCTCTGGATTGACTCGCATCCTGACGTGCAGACGGCTGAACAATATCCAAACGCGCATGCCCATGTGCTTGGTGCGCTAATGGGTACGGGTGATAACGATTTAGTTGCCCATGTAAAAACCAAACTTAATCCGTCAAAAATAATGATTGCCGGTATCCACGCGCCACTTCCTTATGAAGCTGAATACCTCACTCGCCATAACATTACGACGCTAGCACCTGAACAGGTTAAAAGCGGTGCAGATGAAGTCCTGGAGTGGATAGCGAAAGAAAAGATTGCGTATCTGGCGATCCATATCGATCTGGACGTACTCGACCCATCTCTGTTCCGCTCCATTCTTTTTGCAAAACCGGGGCGCGGAAAACACGATTTTGGCGACGTTGCTGAAGGCAAACTGACGATTGAGGATGTACTCAATCTGATAGCGGCAGCGACGACAAAAGCAGTCCCCGTTGGCCTGACAATCGCTGAACATTTGCCCTGGGACATGCTGAATCTCAAGAACATGCTCAGTGAATTACCCCTTCTAAAGTAAGACGAAATCCAGGAGCCAGACGACAGAGTTTAGCTCTGGCTCCTTGCATAAAAGCGCGTTAAAGTCTGGACACCGAATTTACCAAGATGCCGATATGTTAAAAAAAACCGAAACCTACCATAAGTTGATTACGGCTGCTGCTGCCTGCTTTGCGGAAAAAGGCTTTAGTGCGACAAGCGTACGTGAAATCTCTACCCGGGCAGGAATTAGTCAAGGAGCAATGTATACGTATTTCAAAAGTAAGGATGAGCTTGTTAAGGCTATTGTACTGGAAGAACAGAACTCCGCGCTGACTGCCCATAATGCGACCTATGCAGGCTCTTATTTTGATCGCCTTTGTGCACAAGTCACATCCTGTATTAGCGAGATCGGTTACCCTATCACGCATCAACTTTGGGTTGAAATTATGGCTGAGTCTGCGCGTAATCCAGAACTGCGAAAAACGTATATCTCCAGTGATGACATCATGCGGAAAAGCTTCGCGCGGCTCATCCAGGAGGGTATCGCTGCCGGAGAGTTTCGCCGTGATATTAACCTTGAAGAAATCACGATCATTATTTTTGCCCTTATTGACGGTTTAATCGCTCGTCAGGCAATAAACACGACCTTCTCATTCAAGGATGATCTGCCAATGTTTTTTGACGTTATGGCAAAATTGCTTAAATAATACCAGACGGTCATAGTAAAACGATGTATCGAAAAAACCAGAGGTTGCTTATAACAGCCAACGCTCTCAAGCGGCAAACGACTCACACAGTGAGCAATCTTTCACGAGCCTACGCGATTGCGAAGAGTGCGTGAAAAAGTACGAACTCTTTTTACATATGAGTTCCGGCAAAAAACCTCTGCCTACCCATCAATCCTCCTCCATCCGCTGATACTCTTCG
>UMGS01012377.1_pt1 | contig 23707 bp, 19 predicted proteins | sample 1965341 | NCBI WGS metagenome assembly UMGS01 (sample SAMEA4836079, study PRJEB28245) | human gut metagenome | biome: gut microbiome; material: fecal sample | place: Denmark | collected 2008 | reverse complement strand
AATCACCTTGTTCTTCAATTTGATCCGAAAGTACTTTAGGAACAGTTCCAAGATTCTGCAAAAATAAGAGCAACGTCTCCTTACTCTCAGCAATTCGCCCTTCAGCACGCCCTTTTGCAAATCCGGCAGCACGTTCTTCTTTCAGCATTTCTTCAAAAATCATAAAGCGTTCCTCCATCTCCCGGCTTCCCTTGACATTGCGGATAAACTTCTGTAACTGCTCCACATATGGATCGTGAAACTCCTTTTCGCTTCCCTCAAGGTCCTCTTTCATGTACTGCAGAAATGTGACCAATTCTCCCGGAACTTCACTTTCGTTCTTTCTACGGGTATTTAAAAACACAGTGGTTCGCCCATCTTCCAAATCCACATTTTCAGATTCCTGACACGTTGTCCGAAAGGTATAGCGATACTTTCAACAGTGGCAACTACACTGGATGACTTTTTACTCCACACGATCACGGACGAGCGTGAAATCAAGATACTCCTTAAGCTTCTTGAAAAACTGAACAAATAACAAAAAAATACTACACAATTAAAATCAATACAAGGTAATCGACTACCAATTAGCTAAAATGAATAGCTGTTTTGCTTCGGAAATCGGCCGTTCTAAAAGGAAATTATGACCGCTAAGGGCGGTAAACTGCATTTTATAAGATATCCTCAAAATCTAATGCCATTTAAAATTATATTTCCGCCTCTCCTACTCCCTCATTGACATTTCATCCAGTTTTTGATATCATACTACTTGTAAAAAACAAACTTTACTTGCATAAAATTACATAAAATGATATTTAAAACTGGTTTTGGAGGTATTTATGAAAAAATTATCTATGGATAAACTGGTGAACACAGTTATCAACGAAAGAAAAGCAAAAGGACTTACTCAGGTTCAGCTTGCTGAAGCAACAGGAATCAACCGGGCAATGATCGGAAGACTGGAAAATTCTGATTATATTCCTTCTATTGATCAGCTGCAACGTCTGGGGGAAAATCTTGGATTTGAAGTGACGGATCTGTTTGTCGAAGAAGAGGAAACTCCTAAAGATATGGTACTGGATAAGAAGTATCGTATTGCGGTAGCCGGAACCGGATATGTGGGACTTTCTATTGCCACGCTGCTTGCACAGCACAATCACGTAACTGCAGTTGACATTATTCCGGAAAAAGTGGAGCTGATCAACAACAAGAAGTCTCCGATCCAGGACGAATATATCGAGAAATATCTGGCTGAAAAGGAACTGGATCTGACTGCAACGCTTGACGGAGAAGCTGCATATAAAGATGCTGACTTTATTATCATTGCAGCGCCGACTAATTATGACAGTAAGAAGAATTTCTTTGACTGCTCTGCTGTGGAAGCGGTGATTGAGCTTGTTCTGAAGGTAAATCCGGATGCCCTGATGATCATCAAATCTACGATCCCTGTTGGATATACTGCATCTGTCAGAGCAAAATACAATACGAAGAATATCATTTTCAGTCCTGAATTTTTGCGTGAGTCAAAGGCTTTGTATGATAACCTGTATCCGTCCCGCATCATTGTGTCCTGTGATGAAGAATCTGCCAAAAAAGCACATCTCTTCGCAGCACTCCTGCAGCAAGGTGCAATCAAAGAAAATATTGATACCTTATTTATGGGATTTACGGAAGCAGAAGCTGTAAAACTCTTTGCCAACACGTATCTGGCACTTCGTGTTTCTTATTTCAACGAACTGGATACTTACGCAGAGTCCAAAGGATTAAATACACAGGAGATCATCAACGGTGTCTGCCTGGATCCTCGTATCGGAACTCATTATAACAATCCTTCTTTTGGATATGGCGGATACTGCCTGCCAAAGGATACAAAACAGCTCCTTGCAAACTTCCAGGATGTACCTCAGAATATGATGTCTGCGATTGTTGAGTCTAACAGAACAAGAAAAGATTTTATTGCGGATCGAGTACTTGAGATAGCCGGAGCTTATGAAGCAAACAGTTCCTGGGATGAAACAAAGGAAAAAGAAGTGGTAATCGGTGTTTATCGTCTGACTATGAAGAGTAACTCTGACAACTTCCGTCAGTCTTCTATCCAAGGTGTTATGAAAAGAGTGAAAGCAAAAGGCGCTACTGTCGTGATTTACGAACCAACACTTCCTGCAGAATCTACTTTCTACGGCAGCCGTGTAATCGGTGATCTGAACGAATTCAAATCTATTTCACAGGCAATTATCGCCAACAGATATGATGCTTGTTTGGATGATGTAGAAGAAAAAGTGTATACACGTGATCTTTTCCGAAGAGATTAAAAGGAGGAATTTTTTATGCAGCACATTGAATTGAAAAATAAAACAATTTTTGTTACAGGTTCTGCCGGTTTCATCGGCAGTAACCTGGTCCTTGAATTATTGAAAACACAGTCTCCTGTCAACATTATCGGTCTGGATAACATGAACAATTACTATGATGTCAACATCAAAGAATGGAGACTTAAAGAAATAGAAAAATGTCTTGCACAGCACAATGATTCCACTTATAAATTCTATCAGGGAGATCTGGCTAACAAGGCTTTGATTGATCAGATCTTTGCAGAACACAAACCTCATATTGTTGTAAACCTGGCAGCACAGGCAGGTGTTCGTTACTCTATCACAAATCCGGACGCTTACATTCAGTCCAATTTAATCGGCTTCTACAATATTCTGGAAGCCTGCCGTCATTCTTATGACAATGGAACGGACGGTGTGGAACATCTGGTATATGCCTCTTCCTCTTCTGTATATGGAACAAATAAAAAAGTTCCTTACAGCACAGATGATAAAGTGGATAATCCAGTTTCTTTATACGCTGCAACAAAGAAAAGTAATGAACTAATGGCACACTCTTACTCCAAATTGTACAACATCCCTTCCACCGGACTTCGTTTCTTTACTGTTTATGGTCCTGCCGGAAGACCGGATATGGCATATTTTGGTTTTACTAATAAACTTTTAAAGGGTGAAACTATTCAGATTTTTAACTATGGAAACTGTAAGCGTGACTTCACTTACATAGATGATATTGTAGAAGGCGTAAAACGCGTTATGCAGGGCGCTCCGGAAAAGAAAGCAGGTGAAGATGGTCTTCCAATTCCACCATATGCTGTCTATAATATCGGAAACAGCAACCCTGAAAATCTTCTGGATTTTGTGGATATCCTTCAGCAAGAATTGATTCGCGCAAAAGTACTTCCAGATGATTATGATTTTGAAGCTCATAAAGAACTAGTACCTATGCAGCCTGGAGATGTACCTGTTACATATGCAGATACTACACCACTTGAACGGGATTATGGATTTAAACCTGATACAAATTTGCGAAGTGGATTGAGAAGGTTTGCAGAATGGTATAAGATATTTTACAACGTATAAGTAGTACAAAAGCTGGAGCCACACCCATAGACTCCAGCTTTAAATGCTATACCGGATCAAAAAATGTATCAGGATGTTTTGGATCAAAAATTTCATTACAAGTCATAACAGTTACTAAATCATGTGTTTCTGACAAATTAATAATATTATGTGTCCATCCAGGAATCATATAAATCGCTTCGATCTTATCTCCAGAAACTTCAAATTCTACAGTCTCTCCTGTATTGATATTTCTTTCTTGAATTAATCCATGACCATGAACAACAATAAACTGCTCCCATTTACTGTTATGCCAATGCTGTCCCTTTGTAATACCCGGCTTACTGATATTAATACTTACCTGTCCACAATCAACTGTATGAACTAACTCGGTAAATGAACCACGATCATCGCAATTCATTTTCATAGCATATTTAAATTTGTCAGTCGGTAAATATGTCAAATAAAGAGAATACAGCTTTTTCGCAAAAGAACCGTCCGGACATTTTGGCATCATCAGATTCACTGGCTGAACTTTAAACTGTTCCAACAGATCTATAATGTCTCCTAATGTTACTTTATGCGTCACCGGTACGCAACAGTATCTTCCATCCTCCTGTAAAACAGCCTCTACTCCATCAAATTCGCAGTGCTGTTCCTTACCTTCCAGTAAATTAAACATACCTTCAACAAGATCATCAATATAAAGGACTTCCAGTTCTGTGCTTCTATCATTTACAGTAAATTCTTCGTCATTTGCCACTGCCCAGCAGAATGTAGAAATGGCACTATTATATTTCGGTCTGGAATGTCCCATCAGATTTACAAATCTATAGACATACACGGAAGTTCCTGTTTCTTCTCCATACTGAAAAAACAGCTCCTCTCCAGCTTTTTTGCTTCTGCCATATTCAGAATTTCCAAATCTTCCGGTTAAAGTTGCCTGAACAGATGAAGAAAGCATAATCCCGGCTTTGTTATTGTGTTTTTTTAACATATCAAGAAGCTGTGAAGCAAACCCAAAGTTGCCTTCCATAAAGTCTTCCGGATTTTCCGGACGATTTACTCCTGCAAGATTAAACACAAAATCAGCTTTTGCGCAATACTCATCTAATTCAGCTTCTGTACTATCAATATCATATTCATAAATTTCATCAATCTTAATGCTGGGTCTTGTTTTATTCTTTCCATCTCTGATATTTTTCAGGTTATTACAAAGAGCGGTACCAACCATTCCCTTTGCTCCTGTAACTAATATATTCATGCTGACTCCCCGTCCTTCTGTAATTCTTTCACAACTGCACGTAAATTTTCGCGCATTCTTTTCGCAAGTGTATGATAGCTTGGGACACCCAGTACCGAGTCATGTTCTTTAAAATAACCATTATCTAATAAGTCCAAATCTTGATAAATATGTTGTATTTTAAAATCTAAATCAATACTATATTTCATTTTTTATTCTTTTCTCCAAACCATCTTATTAACTACATTAACATAACCCTGAATAATTCTAACTACTTTCATAGAAACAGTCTCGTCAACGTAATCCGGACATGGTTTACCTAGAACTCTATTCTGTTTCATCATGATAGCCATATCTGTGGCATTCAATAATTCCTTAGTTGTAATTCCAGCTAATATAAAATCTCCTGCCTCAAGTGCTTCTGGTCTCTCAGTAGATGTACGAATACATACAGCTGCAATGGGATTACCTATAGAAAGATAAAATGAACTTTCTTCCGGAAGTGTTCCACTATCACTTACAATCGCCAATGCATCCATCTGAAGTTTATTGTAATCGTTAAATCCAAGGGGCTCATTTACTCTTACACGAGGATCAAGTTTGAATCCACTTTTCTCCAGTCTGTTTTTAGATCTCGGATGGCAAGAATACAAAATTGGCATATCGTACTTCTCAGCTAAAGCATTAATTGCAGTAAATAAACTCACGAAATTCTTCTCTGAATCAATATTCTCTTCACGATGTGCCGATAATAAAATGTAATTGTCTTTCACAAGTCCAAGTCTTTCCAAAACATCAGACTTCTGAATTTTTTCCAAATTCATTCTCAGTACTTCTGCCATCGGCGAACCGGTCATATACGTTCTTTCCTTTGGAAGTCCTGTATCTGCAAGATACTTCCTTGCAAATTCTGAATAACATAAATTCACATCCGAGATTACATCCACAATTCTACGATTTGTCTCCTCTGGCAAACACTCATCCTTACATCTGTTTCCAGCCTCCATGTGGAAAAGGGGAATATGTAAACGCTTTGCAGAAATAGCGGACAAACAAGAATTAGTATCTCCCAGTACTAAATATCCATCTGGCTGTAACTCAGAAAGCAGCTCATAACTTCTTCCCAAAATATTACCACATGTCACACCTAGATTCTCTCCTACTACCGGAACAAGAACATCTGGACCAAATTCACCAAAGGTATTTTTCAATTCAAAATCTTCCCAAAAAACAGTACTTAAATTACGATCCCAGTTCTGATTATAATATACAACACATGTATCAAAATATTCTCTACATCTTCTGATAACAGCTGCTAATCTAATTATTTCTGGACGAGTACCACAACCAATCATTACTTTAGTACGTCCATCGTTTCTCCACTTAAAATTATGTGCTACCATTGCCTATTCCTCCGATAATCTTTCCTGAATATACGCAAGCTCAAGCATTTTTGCTTTGATTTCTTCTTTGTTCAAAAGCTTTGTATTATTAGAGTTGAACTCAGTCAGAATATTACGTTCTACGTCACCATCCTTGAAGTATTTATCGTAATTCAATCCTCTATTATCTGCTGGTACTCTATAAAAATCTCCGAGGTCAATGGCCTTCGCACATTCTTCATTTGTTAATAATGTTTCATACATCTTTTCACCATGGCGAATACCAATCACCTTGATATCATCTTTATTTCCACCAAACATCTCGCATACTGCTTCTGCTTGAAGTCCAATTGAACAAGCAGGTGCTTTCATAATTAGAAGATCTCCATTCTCTCCATGCTCAAATGCATACATTACTAAGTCAACTGCCTCCTCTAGTGACATGATAAAACGCGTCATATTTGGTTCAGTAACTGTAATCGGATTACCAGCTTTAATCTGATCAATCCATAAAGGAATAACCGAGCCACGTGAACACATTACATTTCCATAACGGGTACAACAAATTTTGGTTTTTCCGCTATAACGACTTTTTGCAATAGCCACAGATTCTTCAAGAGATTTTGTCTTCCCCATTGCGTTAATAGGATAAGCCGCTTTATCTGTAGAAAGACAAATAACAGCTTCTACTCCTACTTCAATTGCTGCTGTTAGAACATTATCTGTACCAATTACATTTGTCTTGACAGCTTCCATTGGAAAGAATTCACAAGAAGGTACCTGTTTAAGAGCTGCTGCATGAAAAATATAATCAACCCCATGCATTGCATTCTTACATGATTGCAAATCTCTTACGTCACCAATATAAAACTTAATTTTATCCGCAACTTCAGGCATTCTGACTTGAAAGTCATGCCGCATATCATCTTGTTTCTTCTCATCACGAGAAAAAACCCTAATTTCATCAATGTCTGTCTTTAGAAAACGATTCAGCACAACATTTCCAAACGAACCAGTTCCTCCAGTTATCATAAGTGTTTTATTTTTAAATAATGACATTTTTATCTCCTTACTACTAAATCAACTATATATCTCTTTATATAATTTATTACATGCATCTACTCTATCTCTGTATATCTCTCCATCCCTATCATACCATGCATCAGATTCTTTGATTATCCGTGCTAAATTTCCCGCCAAAAGAATATTATTTTTAGGAAAATCTCCATTTATCACAGAATTGGCTGCAACTGAAATACTATCGCCTAATATAGCTCCCTTCCGAATTACTTTTGCACCAGAAGCCAAGTAAAAATTATCTCCTATTTTTTTATTGCCTGAAGTAACACATGTAGAAGTATGAAGTACACAATAATTTCCTATTCTATTACCGGCACCTATAACTATCGTACCATAATGAGGTATACATAATCCAAATCCCAATACATTAGGTTCTATAGAAAATCCAAGTTGTTTACCTAGTTTACGATATTTGTAGTGAAAAAAAATCCCAAAAAATTTATTCATCCATCCTTTTTGGTTCATGTAATACTCATATTTTCTAAGACAGACAAGATATTCCATAATATAATCTTTCAATAGGACATTCTTAAGTTTTTGCCTAATTGTTGGTCTAAAATATCCTCTATTCATCATATAGTCTGCTTGAATATAATAATTTAACTCTTTTTTCGTTTTTATCATTCTTTACCCTCAAAAATAAATACCTTTGGAATCTCCTTCATACTGATAATACTTCATTAATTCACGATCTTTATCCTGTCCCCTTAAATGACCAAGATGTAATGATTCTCGTTTGAGTTTTTCTAAGTATTCATCGGCAGATTTAATAACACGTCCTGGAATTCCTACGACTAATGAATTATCGGGAATATTTCTAGTTACAACACTCCCTGCTCCTATAACAACACGGTTTCCGATGTTTACACCAGGAAGAATTATTACATTATTTCCTATATATACATCATTCCCTATAATAATAGGTTTGGTAACCTCTAAATCTGGAACTTCTTCTCTAAACAATAGGGTTCCACCGTCATGTGTAATAAATTTCACACCATCAGTAATATGCACATTATTACCTAATGTTATTATCCATGGTTCAGAAGCCCATTCAACATTTCCATATATATGAACTTCTTCTCCCATATTTACACCAATTTTTTTGGCATAACAAACCGGATTGATTCTTCGAACTACATGTCTGTAAAAAAACCTATATAGCTTATGCATTCCCATACAAAGATACTCCTACTACACGTTATTTTTTAATTTTTGTTTAAGAACTAATTTCAAGGATGCTAACATTTCTTTTATACCAGCATGATAATTTGCATTAAATGCATCATCCGCAAACTGATTATAGTGATAGTTTTTATTCAAAATAACATCTTCTTTTTTGGCAAGGTGGATTTTATTTCCTTGTATAATATTTTCTGTAACATTACACTCAAGGGGTCTCAAATCATCTGCAAAAGACATAACTGCAGATTTTACATCTCTTCTAGTCAACACATACTCTAAAAAATGAGAATCTCTGTTTCCACGAAGATCCACCTCAAATTCATATTTTTTTAGTTCATTATTCATTTTTTTTAACAATATAGAACTATATTCAAAAAATACATCATAAATACTTTCTGACTCATCAAATGTACTAAGAACTAAGTCTCTTCTTCCTCTTTGAAAAGAAGTCTGAAACTGTCTATATTGTGTTTTACTATGCAAGCCAGATTCCCCCATATTTGTCACATATGATACTCTTGGATATACAACATAGCGATTAGTTTCTGCCAAATACTGCACATATAATTTTTTAAATGAAGTTATATTCCATCTTTGGACATTTGGAGGTAAAAGGTATGGTTTTTCTTCATAAGACTCAAGCCACTCTTTAAACTTAATCCACTTATCTTTTATCCATATATTTCCCCAATAAGGATGTGCAAGGAAAAAGTTATCATAACCGTCTTCATATTGATAAAATTTACATTTATCAAATTCACATAATAATGGATTGTATAAAGCTCCCGCAGCAACTCTATCATCTTGTTTGTATTTTTCTATTACAGGAATCACATAATCTAATACATACGGCGAAACATATAAATCGTCCTCTAAAAATAATACATTTTCATAATCATAAGTTTGATCACCTGCCCAAATAAAATGTGCTCTTAATCCAAGCTTATTTTCATGAACAATCACTTTTTTTTCTCCATACTTCCAGTTAAATTCATGGGAAATCTTTACAACCTCTGGCGTACCCTTGTTATCAATACTAATAATCAGAGGAATACTCATAGTGGTGATTATACTGTTTAATGAACTTAATAAATTCTTTAATGCATCTGCTCTATTATATGCAGTTATTACAATTGCAACCTTTGGTACACTCATTATTTACCCTTTCTAATCATTTTTTTCAAAATACTAACAATCAATTTATTATTTACAAATATAAAACTTACTATTGCTACTATCAAACAAATAACGTTGACCAAATCATTATTCATATACTGCAATAAAACCACTAACAAAAATATAACCATCGCATAGTATGATATCATATGTAATTTCAACTTATATGTTTTACTAAGCAATATAGCCCTTACTATAAATAAGATAGCATACGATACACATGTTGATATCGCAGCTGCATATAATCCAACAAATTTAATTAATGAAATATTTACTATAATGTTAATAAGAGCTGCAACAACTGTAGTGAATCCATTTGCCTTTGTTTTCTTTTCCGCGATTAATAAACCACCCAAAAACTGTGCAACAAAAGAAAAACACATTCCTAATAACAATATCCATACATAATTAATACCATCATAGTATTTCGCATCCCATATCCAATCATAAAAATACTTATTTGTCGCCAAAACTCCGGTCGCTACAGAAAAGCAAAATGGAACTATTGCATTGTATACCCCATTTGTATACTCATTTCTGTCATCATCGTTTACACTTTCAACTGCACTTTCAAGCCATGACATGTGAAAAACACTAAACACTGTGGAACACAATGAAGGAAGTTTGTATGCTATCGCATATATTCCATTAAACGATGCTCCTAAAACAATATTAATTATTGCTCGATCTGAAACATTAACAATCCACCATGAAATTGAATTCGGCATGAGCGGAGTTGAATAAGCTATAACCTTCTTCACTTCTTTTAAATCTAATTTTTTATATGTGATATATTTCCATATTTTACACGATACAGCCATATAGCAAAATCCAACAAAATGACCAAGTGCATTACCATAAAGAATACCCGAAAGCCCCCCATGACCTATGTAAACAAAACACGTTACAAATAGAGCCATAAATATCAAATATAAAATATTTGCAATCGTATATGTTCTTAGTCTTCGCAATCCCCTAGCAATATAATTGCCTTGATTGTGTAGCATAAAGGATATAAACAGAACAATAAAAGGAACTAATTGCTCAAAATCACCAAAAATGAAACCAACTATTACGACAATAATTCCGAGAATGGTTCCAATCAAAGCAATAAACCAAGTACTAGTCATTACCCTTCTTCTCTCATCGTCTGTTTTACAATCTAATAAAAATCTAAAAGCTGCCTCCCCACATGCCAAAGTAACCATAGGGATTAGCAATGTTATATATGTCAAATATACATCATATGTACCATAATCACTTGTAGAAAGCCATCTACTAAAAATCGGTACTAAAACAAATGAAAACACACTAGAAAACACTGTTCCTATTGTTAGAATAGCAGTGTTTTTTACTAATTTTTCCTCTCGTTTCAACTTAATATCTCCTCCAACTTGAATCCAAAAACTCTTCTTTTCCCATCAATATCAGCATCAAAGTATATTTCTTCTGTCTCTCTAGCATACCTTGGATGCAAATCACATCTTTCAACACCAACATGTTTCGCTGTACTATATATACTTAAAACATCTTGCACTTTTTGGTTTGATATATCTACAACTCTTATTTTCTGAAAGCCAGCTTGATCTGGATATGTATCAGTAACAATTATATTATCCTTAATATAAGTTGGATGACCATCCTGCTTCAATATATCCGGTAAAACTTCCTGACGTTTCATATCTTCTAAAGAATACAAATAATATCTACAATTTCTTTCCTTATCATAGGATGTTGTTAGTATTGTGTTATCGTCCTTCCAAGTATAATGTGAAGCTGATAAATCTGTATCCAAAAATAATACTTTTTCTCCATCCCAAACAGCTAAACTACAATGATGTATTCCATTAACAATTTCGATAAAGAAAAAAAGACATTTTTTCCCTGATGGTGAGAAAGATAAATGATTTACATAACACTTTTGCAAACATACTTCCCGTGGTATTTTTTCTATAATATCACGATATGAAATACAGGTAATACTTGTATTTGTTGAAAGATTAAAAAACCTAATTGCACAATCATTTAAAGAAATTTCACTTAATGGAAATTTTGTATATCCATATCCAGGTCTTAACCAGCCTAGTCTATTAAAATCTAATGTTACTGCAGTATCCCCACTAACATCATATATCGGCCATAAATGTAGCTTTCTAACACCACCACATATTTCTACAGAAACATATTCGTCTTTTTCAAATGAGTTAAAAATAAATCTATCATTTCCTATCCACTTTAATCTATTTCCTTGTTGCCAATTTACAACAAAGCTTTCTCCTGCAGTTCTATCTTTACCTGTTTTTATATTAATTTTATGAATTTTAGCTTTTTCCATGGAATTGTCTGATGAGATCACAAGAAGTTCCCCTTCTCTTATTGGATCTAAATCATAATAGCCACAAGATGTATGATAGCCACATGAGAGTGTTTTGTATTTAATACTACAATTTATTTTTTTTTCTCCTGATTTATAGTAATTAACAATACGTCGTACTTGCTTCCCAATATTATTCCCAAATATTTTATACACTATCTGTTTAACCAAATTCACTACCTAACCTCCATTAATTATTATTTTGTCGCCTATCTTTTGTTGTCAAAAGAATAGTACAAACAACAAATACTGGCCAAAATTGCTGACCAGACCAACGCATCGGACTTTCTATGATGAAATATAAAGCGACAAGGTATAAAAAATAGTATTTGCTGTTTCTAAAAATTCTTGCTCTTTTATACATTTTTTCAGAAATAAATCCAAAAAGCATAGAATTAAATATTACTCCTAGGTAATTAAAATCAAATCTAAAAGTATATACCATAGTAGGAAATGCATTTGTATAAACACTTCCTCCTACGTTAACAAGATTTGATGTCAAATGTGACGAGGCAATGGAAACAACATCTGGAATCAGATTATAACCGATGATTCCATTAATTCTTGAAAAAAAAGTTATTAGCCCACCTATAAATGTAAATAGAAAACCAGATTGTTCTGCAGCATAAGTACCATTTTGTAGGTATTCATAATAAGCAGGCGCTGATGAAAAGTACGTCATAGATTTTTCAATAAAATATTGAATTCCATTCTTATGTGAAGAGTTATTTCGAGAAAAGGTTAAAGCTACAACTACTATTGCCATAATTGTAATCATTATATACATTCCGAATTTTTTATCCCTATTCCGGTAAATTACAAAAAGTCTCTTAGCTTTAATATTGTTATCTTCTAAAAAGTTTCGTAAACCTAAACCAATCATCAACAATATCGCCATGTAAAAAAGGAACATTCGCCCACCATATATAAATGTATAAAACAATACATTCACTAATGAAAAAACCATTGCTCTTTTGTGTTCTTTCTTTCCAAAAACTGATGGAAACATTATCAAAACCGTATATAATGCCCCTCTTAAAAGATAACTATGTAAATAAACATCGATGGAGCTTCGTAATACAGCATCTGATGCGTAGATACCAGATCTGGCAGAACCTATATCAACAAACATAGAGATACCAAATAGCGAAAAACACCTAAAAAATAACCAGATATTGAGCATCAGTGAAATACAGTTCAATATAAAAAGAACTCTTGGAGGCTCAATGTTAGGTAAATTTCCAACCAAAATATCCTCTTTAGAATAATAATTTCCAAATATATATTTCTTTTTTCCTAATACCGCTCCTATAATAAAACTTATCATAGCTACTAATATGCTCAAATAAATAGTATTTGAAGCAATATTTCTTCCCCAAACAGGATAAAGAGACATACCTAGACAAACTGCCCACCATATACAAAATATTCTAATTGGAGAATATAAGTTATTTGTAAATATTTTTGAGATCAAATACACCATCACAAGAAAACTAATAGTTATTATCGCAACAAACACAATCATCCCCCATTCCTATTCTAGTATTTTATATATTATCCATCTAACCATCTCATATACTCTACTTTCTGCTTCGAAAATTTAAATAAATTCACTAAAAAATACTTTATCTTAATAAATATTCTATATTATCAATATATTTTCTATAATCAAAGTCGTTCTCTGAGGTTCTTCTAGCCCACTTTGACATTTCACAATATTTTTCTTTACCAATATGCATTATTAATTCTAATGCTTTTAAAATTGACGCTTGATCATTATCCTCTAATAAAATTCCATTTTCCATGTTTTTGAGATATAAGCATATATCTCCTGTGTCATTAGCAATAACCGGCAACCCAGCAGAAAAATACTCACCTAGTTTAGTTGGAAAACCAGCGTGCGAAGACCTTCTTTTAGGCCTAATTAATATTCCGTAATCAGAATCCAAGATTTTTTTTTCAATTAGTTGTTGATCAACAAATCCATGAATATGGATTCGTTCCTTAAAAATTCTGCAATTTATAATTGATTCTTGAAGAGTATTATATACTGCCGTCTCACTCGGTCCATAAACATTAATCTCAAAAGGTAAATTATTGCTACAAATTGTTTCAATCAAGGTAGAAAGCTCATCTTTACCTCCGGTAATCCCACCAATAAATACCAATTTGATTGGAGAATGTAGGTCGTCTGATTTCTTACAAGGAATACTATTTGTATCTAAGATTGTTGGAATCCTAGTAACTTTAACACCTTTTTTAGTAAATTTTTCTTCTAACAACCTACTTATACATAACACACGCTTTGCTTTAGGATAAATATACTTCCAATCAAACTGAAATTTCCAAAAACGAGGATCCATCCTTCCAAATGACCAATTTTTGAACGAATACCATTCACATATTTCCAAAACAATAGGTAAATTGTATCTATTTGCCACTCTATTAACCATAGAGTATTTTCCTCCTGTCATTGGACATAAAATATAATCCATCTTATGATTTTTCAGATATTCCTCAAGAGTCTTCTTCATTGTATGTTTAACAAGAAGTTTATCCTTTAAATTTCTTTGAGATGCATACTTTCCAGTCGAAATAACAACTATAGCCTCTTCATATTTCAAATTATCTTTTTTTTCAATTCCATCGCTTAAATAATCACACATCACAGTAACCTTATGACCTGCTTCACACATTAGCCTTGTGATATTTAACGCTCTCGAAGCATATGCCCATCCATATGGATACATTGCAGGCACAATATACAATATATTCATATCATCCTCCATTACTTCATATCCATTAAGTAATTCCATTCTTCTACTATTTTTGTTACGTCCATTTCTTTAACTTTTTTCAAGCTTGAATCCCCCATTGATAATTTATTACCTTGAGAAGTAGTTACCATTTTACTAATGGCAATTTTCATTTTTTCTATCTCTCCAACAGGCACTAAAAAACCATTACTCTCATCGATCAACTCAGCTGCTGCTCCCGTAAAAAAATCTGTTGATATGACAGGTAATCCAACTGCCATTGCCTCAATAAGTGAGTTTGGAAGTCCTTCATAATTTGAACTCATCACAAATGCCTCTGCACCTCGTAAATAATCGGATACGTTATTTTTTCTTCCAAGAAGTTTTATTTCTGAAGACATATTCAATTTTTTTATTAAACTTTTAAGTTTTTCTTCTTCTGGGCCAACTCCTAGAATAAGCAATTTTTCTGGACACTCAATTTCATTTTTTACCATTGAAAAGGCTTGAATTAGCATCTCATAATTCTTTTGACGATCAAGTCTTCCAACAGCAATCAAATACCTAAAAGAAATACCTAATTCTATCTTTTCCGGTTCACTCAAAACAATGGGATTACGTATTACTGTTCTACGTTTTATACCTTTACCTTTATAAAATTCAGATATTTTATTTGTTTGACAAACAAGCACATCTACTTTTTTATATATCTGATTTAACAACAGTCTCTCTATCTTGTTACGACTCATTGGATCATTCCTTTCGGATGAAATCCATCTAAATCCGTTTCTTCTATAGATGGTATACACTAGAATATCCGCTTTCGGTAAAAACGAAATAACAATATCAGGTTTATACTGTTTAATTTTCATCAACAACATGTTCCTCTGTCTCATTAATGTAACACAAAAATTTGCAACTGCTCTAAACTTATTTCCTCTTCTTACTTCAATTCCAACCTCGTTAATTTTAATTGTTGGGTCAACCGGATAAGATTCTACTGCTGATTTCTCCATAACCAAAATTTCTACAACATGCTTTTTTACAAAGTGATTCGCAAGAATAGTTGCGACTCTCTCCGCCCCACCAGTTCCAAGTGTTGGAATAACAAATAATATTTTCATTGAATAATTTCCTCCATTGAAAACACATTATTTTCTCAAAAATTTCTTGTATACAAATTTTTGTAACTTAACCGGCATTATATACATTCCAGTCTGAGCAACCCCAACTATTGCATAATCTGTAAATGAACTATATCCCATCTTCCAAAATTTACGAATTGTAGCAATATAGCTCCAGGTGTTCTCCCAACTTTTTCGTCTTTTTGCAAGTTCATCCGAGCTTCTGAACCAAAGAAGAGCCTCGTCTATGTTTTCGGCCTTATAGCCATCAAACTGCATACGACCAAAAAGATCAACATCCTGATTTCTCTTGAGATTGGTGTATCCATCACTTGCAAGTACTGCAGTCTTGCTATACATAACAGCTGGATGATTAAATGCAGAGCGCTTTTTTGCAAAGTTGTAAATTTCCTCAGATGTAATCGGTACTATTCTTTGGGAAATCACATTTGAAGGATTACCTACAAACTCATCAATATAAGATCCCACGATTGCTAAATATGGTTTCTCCAAAAACCTTGCGAGTTGTTTTTCACATCGTTCAGGTTTTGAGCAATCATCTGTATCCATACGTGCAACCAATTCATTCCTACATTCTTTTAAACCAACATTTAAAGCTAATCCTAATCCCAAATTTGTTTCATTCTTAATTCTATGAAGCATTGGATACTCGTTTAAAACAGCATAAAGCTCATCCGTTAATGGCCCATCTTCAACTAAAACAATTTCATCTGGTTCAACTGTTTGATTTAACATTGAATCAATAGCGAGTCTTAAATATTCTGGGTTCTCCTTCTTATAAAGGGACATAAGTACAGAATACTTCTGCTGTTCTGCCGACTGTCTTACTGCCTCTATTCGTTTATTATCATTTTTTTCTTTATTTGAATTATTCAAAATATTTCTCGCCTCGATTTGTTTTTTATCATAATCTTCTTTATCTACTTTTTCTGTTCTTAACAGATAATCTCCAAAATCTTCTGCAGTAGCCATATCATCCTGAGTAATACCTTCTTGCTTAATAAAAGCTTTTTTTACAGTCGAAAAAATAATTTTTAAATCTTCGAAAAAACTTACTCTCTTAATATATTTCAAATCCCAACAGATTTTGTCTTCCCATGAAATCGCATTACGACCATTTATCTGAGCCAATCCGCTAAGTCCTGGCTTAGCCGTATGTCGCTTTCTCTGTTCTTCGCTCATAAATACCATATCTCTTACAAGCTGTGGACGTGGTCCAACAATTGACATAGTTCCATTCAATATGTTAAAAGCTTCCGGAAGCTCATCTAGACTTGTATTTCTAAGCCACCTTCCAAACTTTGTCAATCTTACATCATCAGGAAGAAGCTCTCCATTTTCATCTTTTTCATCAGTCATTGACCGAAATTTATACATTTTAAACACAGTTTCTTTTCCATCAGATCCAACCAATCCCGGACGATCTTGCGTAAACAGAACTGGAGAGCCTAATTTCACTCTAACAAGAAGTGCAACCCCTAAATAAAGAGGGCTAAATACCACAATTGCACCAGTAGCACACGTTACATCTATCACTCTTTTTATATACTTCTCATAGAATCCCATTTTACGAGGATTAATTGGAGCAATAATGTTTGCTTTATATGTAGATTTTTTTGCTTTACTTTTCATTATTTTTGCTGTAATTCCTGTTACAACGATCGTTCCAATTGCAATACAGCCTATTATTTTTTTCGACACAATCCTCTCCTACTCTCCTAAATCTTTACTATTCAAAACATGCTCTTATCACTTCAATAATTCTATCCTGCAGTTCTAATACCATCTTATTATCTGACGGTAAACATATGCCTCTATGGAAGATATCTGCACCAATATCTTTAATTCCACCAGATATATATGCGTTTGTTTTTGCTCTTCCCGTTCCACTCACAGTCACAAACTCATGCATTCTGTACATTGGCTGCATATGCATTGGTTTCCAAATTGGTCTTCCTTCTGCATTAATGCTTGTGATTGCATCCAAGATCTCTGAAGGACAACTCTTTCCAACTTCTGCTGTGTATAGTGCTTCTGTTTCACTTCTCACCTGTTTGCACATCGCATCTTCATCGATCAATAAGCAACTTAACCAATAGTTTGGAACAGCTTTTGTCTCATCAAATGGATTCATCTTGACTGGAAGGTCTTTTAATCCTTCTTTATATCTCTCGTAAATTGCCTTTTTCTGTGCAATGTGATCGAATAAATGATCATACTGATCTCTAATAACACCTGCAATTACATTACTCATACGATAGTTGTAACCAACTTCCTCGTTCTGGTACCAAGCTGCATTTTCTCTTGCTTGAGTAGACCATTTACGTGCCTGATTTGCATCTTCAAGAGAGTTTGTCAGCAAACATCCCCCTGCAGAACCTGTGATAATTTTGTTTCCGTTATAGGATACTGCTGCGTAGTCTCCATAAGCACCACACTGAACTCCATCCCATGTTGCGCCCATAGCTTCTGCGGCATCTTCTACCAAAAGAGCTCCATGCTTTTCACAAATCTCTTTAATTTTCTTTACATTTCCTGGAAATCCATATAATTCGGCATAAACAACCAACTTTACCTCTGGATACATTTCAAACGCTTTTTCTAAGGCAATTGGATCCATTCCCCAAGAATCGTACTCCGTATCAATAAACACCGGAATGCCACCTTCATAAACAACGGGATTCAAAGTAGCATTAAATGTCATGTCTGTACAAAAAACACGCTTGTTATTCAGAGCACCACCTCCAACAGGGGGTTTGCCATATAATTTCTCACCTGCCAATTTCATACACAAATGAAGTGCCGCTGTACCACAAGATAATGCAACAGCATATTGAGTTCCAGATGTCTCTGCCGCAATTTTTTCAACCATATTAATATTCGCACCAACTGTAGACATCCAATTCGTCTCGTAAGCTTCCATTACATATCTCATAGACTCTGGATACATCGATGGTGAAGAAAGCCACACCTTATTCCCAAACTTTTCAAATCTTCCATTGTTAGCAAAAGCCATTTTAATACTCCTTACGCCTCTTTATTTCCTTTAAATACAGAACTGCACCATCACTGATGCAGGCTGTTCTTTCCACCCAGCAGCCTTTCATACACTTCGCCTTTTTTCTCGCTGCCGTGTTCCCCTGCCGGATGATACGTTGTTACAATTTCAGAAACCTTTTCTCTGATATGTTCGTCATTTGCATACGCCATTTCCATCAGAGACTGAAGCTGCTTCAGAAAACCTTCCACCTCGAAAGGAATCGGGCATCCGATATGAATCAAATCATTCGGAGTTTTCTTCAGCCCTTCCTCTGCCATCAGCTTTTCTTCATAAAGTTTCTCTCCCGGTCTCAATCCGGTGTATTCTATCTTAATGTCAATATCCGGTTTTAGTCCTGACAGCTTGATCAGGTTTCTCGCCAGTGTATCGATCTTGACCGGACTTCCCATGTCCAGAACAAAAATCTCTCCACCCTTTGCATAAGTGCCGGCCTGTAATACCAGGCTGACTGCTTCCGGAATCGTCATAAAGTAGCGGATGATATCCGGATGCGTAACCGTCACCGGTCCGCCTGATGCAATCTGTTTTTTAAACAATGGGATGACAGAACCATTACTTCCAAGTACATTTCCAAACCGAACTGCCACAAATTCTGTCTTGATATCTTCCGAAAAGACATGTTTTTTCACCATAGCTCCGTCTTCATCATCTGCATGTGCATAGAGAATCGGCAGTCTTTCCGGTGTCTTCTCTTTGATCATACGATCAAAGGACTGTACGATCATCTCACAGAGACGCTTGCTAGCGCCCATGATATTCGTCGGATTCACCGCTTTATCTGTACTAATCAGAACAAATCTCTGACAGCCGTTCATCATTGCCGCATAAGCTGTCTTGTAAGTACCGATCGCATTATTCTTAATAGACTCACATGGACTGTCCTCCATCAGCGGAACATGCTTATGTGCTGCTGCATGGTAGACAATATCCGGACGATAGGTCTCAAATACCGCATTGATCCTTCTAGAGTCACGGATAGACCCGATCAATACAACCAGATCCAGTTCAGGATACTTTTTCTTTAACTCTTGCTGTATATCATATGCATTGTTCTCATAAATATCAAAGATGATCAACTGTTTCGGATGGTACTCTGCAATCAGACGACAAAGACCCGAACCAATACTTCCGCCTCCACCTGTTACCATGACCTTTTTGTCTTGGATAAAGGCATTGATCTCCTGCATATTGACTTTGATCGGATCACGTCCCAGAAGATCCTCCACTGCTACGTCTTTCAGCGCACTGACACGCACCTCACCGGTCAGGAACTGATAGATACCCGGCAGGTTCTTCAGCTCACACCCGGTCTCTTTACAGATGTTCAGGATATCCCGCTTCTCCTGCGCTGTCGCACTCGGAATTGCCACAACGATCTTCTCGATCTTGAATCGTTCGACACAGGAGAGAATATCATCTCTTCCCCCGACCACAGGAACTCCTTCGATATATCTGCCCCATTTATTCGGGTTATCATCAATAATACAACATACGATATCCTCCAGCTCTTTGGCTGTCTTGATATCACGCAGGATCATCTGACCTGCCTTGCCCGCACCGATCAGAAGTACCTTCTTCGCCTTCGCGATCTCCTCTGCCTTTCTCTGCCGGCTTCTCTCAAGCAGTACAAACCGGTAAGAAAAACGCACTCCCAGCGTCAGCACAAACTGAATCATAATTCCGAATACATAATAAGAAAGTGGCATCTTCCCGAAAAATACATTCATTCCCACACAGTGGATCACAAATGTAATTCCGGTTGCCACAACCGTCCTAAGCAACTCGCTGTAGCTTGCAAATCTCCAGATGCTATTATAGAGACGCATCTTTCTGAACACAAAGATTGAAATCACAGCGTAAATTAAAATAAACTTAAAATAGAAATTCAAATACTCTTTCGGTATCATCGTATAACGGCAATCAAACCGGAACCATAATGCCATAAAAAAAGCAAGTATCATAGCAATAGCGTCATAAACTGTCAACCCTATTGATACAACTTGCCAGTGTTCCATCCTGTTTTTAAAAGCATGTACTCTCTTCTTCCCCTTCATCTTTTTTCATCCTATTCCTTTTCCCTAAATATTTCTCCTTTTATCCTACTACAGATCCGGACATTTTTCAACAAAATTGTTGATTGCTCCCTGTTTTGTGCAGATTTTGAAGATTTATGTCATTTTATTTTACCCCCCCCCACACATTTTTGTCAATATCCGCGCCTGGTGAAAAGACTGAAGGGGATGCCAGCCGTTACTGTTCAGAGGTTAACTGGACTTAAGAAAACCGATGGTGTAGACTGATAACAGTCAAAGCCATCGATTTTCTTTATCCAAATATCTTGGACACTCTGTCAAATATATTTGCCGATTCTTCCAAGCGCATCAAAACAAGCATGCTCATGCATTGGCAGAAATAATCGATACTTTCGAAACCCCTAAATGTCACGTCCTGCGCCTGTTTCCGCTTATAATTCCTCAGAAGCCGTTCGGCTTCGTTATTCGTGGCAGGTACTCTGGAGTTATGCAAGAACAGCAGATAATTCTGCATGTATTTCTCCATTCTCAAAAATAAATTATACCCGTCTCTATAATAATCATTTGCCGGAATGTCCCTGTATTCCTTTCTGGCGGTTTCCAGTATCTTCTGATATCTTTTTTCAAATTCGGAAACCTTTTTCAGATCCGGCTCCTGGGGCGGCTGGAAGCCTTTTCGGAAATGGATCATTTCCTGTACCAGTGAACGCATTTCTTTGTTCCAAGTGCGCTCCGGTTCGTTATCTATACTGTCTTTCAGATAACGCAGTACATGAGCAAGACATTCCTGATGATTTGCTCCATAATGATAAAAGGTAAGATCATGGTCATGGACCAGAATTCCCTGATAATCCTCCGTGACAGTACCTTTTACCCCTTCATGCCCTTTTTTCTCACGTGCAAAGTATAGGGCTTTTCCGTCCGGTGTCACACAGACATATACCTGACAGTTCTTTCCGTTTTCCCTTGCATTTGTACAGTCTGTATGCATGACAGGGGAAAGCAGCATCTCTGCGTAGGCAGTTCTGCGTTCAGACTCTGTTTTTAAAGCAAACTCCCTGCTGAGTTTACTTATCATTCCTTTCGAAATATTCAGTTTTCCACCTGTTAAATCCGACAGGAATTTTCTGCTCTTATCAATGGAAGTACAGCAGTCATTATTTAAAAGAAACAGAAACGCCCGGATGCTGCCATCATAATTCACATCATCAATCACGCCATCCGGAAATGCAGCATGTACACGTTCTCCCGTCTGACTGTTATAATAAACATCTGCATGGTATTCCGTTACATCCAGAACCATACGGACCCTTACCAGTTGTTTTATGATTGTCCTTGCAGTCTTTTTAAAAGCACAGTCTTTAAGGACTTCTTCTGGCGGTGGAAGAAGGATTGCCGGCCGCGTAGGTTCCTGTTTCTTTCGGCTGTGCCCCTTATGACCGGGCTGTCCTCCCGGTTTCCTGCCCGTTTTTTCTCTGCTGTTTGTAATCTTTTTTCGGCGGAGGACCTTTGAAGAAGGAATAGAAGAATTTTCATAATCCCGGTTGATTTGTGCGCGAAGTTTCAAGTTTTTTCCCTGTTCTTCTTCCAGCCTGGCTGCTGTTTTATAAAACTGAAGGCGGAGCTCTTTTACTTTATCTAAAGCATCATCTCTTTGTTTTTGGGCAAAAAGGACACGCTTCTCCATCTCCTTTAGCTTCCGTTCGGCTTTTTTCTGCATCGCTTCAAACTCCAGGAGCATATCCTCCAATACCTGGAACCAGTAATTACGGACACGGATAGTTTCTTTATGCGCTTCCGCTAGTTCTGTCTGCAGTTCCAGAATTTTATGTTCATAGTCTCTGCAATCCTTCTGGTGGAGTTCTTTCAGTTTGACATATCTCTCACCGGATTCCAGCTCTTTATTCCTTGTCTGTGCGGCTTTTAGCCGGCACATGAGTGTGATGTAATCATAAGTATCAGGCATACGTTTTCCTCCGGCACAGTTGTCATTAAACGCCACTGATAATGTCTGTGATCTTTGAAATATGATCTTCCAGATATTCAATCATTTCCTTTTGTTTTTGGATAAATTCCTCTTGTATCTCAATCTGTTTGAGGTAACCAGCGAGAAGTTTATCACGTTTTTTCAATTCTTCTTTTAAATCGATGTCCATAAGAAAACCTCTCTTTCTTATGAAAGAGTATAACAAAAACATAGAAAAAAAGCGAATTTCCCAAAATCGTTCTTTCGTCAATCTGACTGTGGATAAGTATTCGTTTTGCGATTGAAAAAGCATTGATATCAGCCATGAAACTTCGAAAACGGGCTCTGGAATCCAGAATCTGGTGTATAACTTTGCCAAAAAAGAACGGCAGGAAAAACTATAAACACAGTTTTTCCTGCCCAAAATGAATATCCACAAAATAAAAAAATAAATTTCGTTATTTTTTACAATGACTTATGCATACCTCTGAACAGTAACTCCGTAGATTCTTCTACTTCACAATATCTCCTAATTCTAAATATTAAAATCTTTTTCTGTCAGAATAATTCTGTCTGCATCATCTGTATTCTTTCCAAGAACTCGCTTTACAAGCTTCTTGGCAGATACCTTCTGGGAATGCGACATCGCCTCATCCATAATGTCTTTTACTTCCGCTACTGTCACTGCGTGATCTTCTCTCTGCAGCGCATCAATCCTGCTGTACAACGCCAGGATTCCCATCTCATCGATACGATATCCATTCTCCTGTGCGTAAGTCTGACCAAATGTAACCAGCTCATCATTTACAAAGATCGGGACTTCCAATCTGCTCGTAAATTTCTTTCTGAACTCTCTGTTTGAGGAAAGTATACGGTCAAGCGGCTTTCTCTGCTCTTCCAGCACGATCAGCATCTCTCCGGTATCTTTTTCCATT
>UMGS01002991.1_pt1 | contig 24333 bp, 20 predicted proteins | sample 1965341 | NCBI WGS metagenome assembly UMGS01 (sample SAMEA4836079, study PRJEB28245) | human gut metagenome | biome: gut microbiome; material: fecal sample | place: Denmark | collected 2008 | reverse complement strand
TTGCATTACGAGTAGATTATACTTCCGATAAGGAAAATTATCGTCACATGGTGAGAGGGGTGGAAGAAGGCTTTTGGAGTACAGAAAATACAAGGAAAATCACAAGAAGAAAGCACCATATACATTGCGTATTTAAGGGCAAGATGATATACTGTACAACGTGAAAATTAATATACCACACAGAAGTAAAGTCGAAAAGAGGTTAAAGATGGAACAAAATCAAAGTTTGTATTCAATGGAGGCGCAGATCAGTCAGTTCAGAGATGAATGGCGTAAGACAAACAGCAGGATTGTCGGTGCATTTACACTTCTGATTCTGGCAGGGCTTCCTATTATATATCAGGATTATTATTTTAATATTCTGGTTGTAAAATATTATTATTACTGTGCAATGATTATCGGAATGGCAGTATTTACAGCTATTGCAGCGTTTGTTTATATTCGCCGGGACAGACTTCTTTATGGCGGTGAAGTGATGAAGACGATACGCAGCGAGATAAAAATATCATCTCTCACGATTGTAGACTGGGCTATGATTGCGTTCACACTGTCAGCAGTCATTTCTACCCTGCAGTCAGAATATCTTTACGAGTCCTTTTGGGGAAATGAAGGCCGGTACTGTGGACTATTTTTGATTTTATTATATACAATATGCTATTTTCTTGTAACACGGTGTCTGGAATTTAAAAGATGGTATATGGATGTATTCTTAGGAGCCGGATTGATCGTCTGTCTTTTGGGGATTCTGCATTTCTTCAACCTGGATCCGCTGGGATTCAAAAAAGAGATTTCTCAGGATGATTATAGTATCTTTGTATCCACGATTGGAAATATTAACACATATACGGCATATCTTGCACTTCCTATGGGAGCAAGCGCCGTTATGTTTGCTACAGAGAAGAATATAAAGCGCAAAATATGGTATTACATCTGTATGACATTTGCATTCATGGCGCTGATCATGGGAGTCAGTGATAATGCATATTTAACATTATTTGCCTTGTTAGGTTTTCTGCCGCTGTATCTTTTCAGAAGCAGAAAGGGAGTCTATTCATATACAGCAATTCTGGCTACGTTTGTGACTGTTTTGTTGGGAATTGACTGGATTGAGTATACGTTTGGCGAGCGTGTTCAGGAAATCAGTGGTATTTTCAATTTATTTACCCGCATACCTGGTTTATGGGCGATTGCTCTGGTTTTGTGGGCGTTGACTGCCGGGCTGTATATCTGTAACAGTAGAACAGAAAGGCAGGGACAGAAGAGAACAGAAAGCCGTATTTTATGGTATCTGTGGCTTGGACTGGTAGTTCTTGGGGCATTAGGAGTTGCATTTGTACTGTACGATGCGAACATAGCTGGAAACAGCGAGCGATATGGTTCTATTGCCAATTATGTGGTAATGAATGACTCCTGGGGAACAGAAAGAGGGTATGTATGGAGAATCGCAATGGAGATATACCGCGATTTTCCGTTGAGTCATAAATTGTTTGGCCATGGTCCGGATACATTTGGCATAATTACAGTTCAGAATTTCTGGGATGATATGCTGAATACCACAAGCCAGAAATACGAAAATGTTCATAATGAATATCTGCAGTATCTTGTGACCATTGGCGCTGTGGGACTGACTGCGTACTTGGCATTTTTGGGAAGTTCTTTTATAAAGATGATTCGTTCCGGTCTTAAAAATCCAGTTGTTATGGCTATGGCTTTTGCCGCAATATGCTATTGTACACAAGCTGTTGTAAATATTAGTGTGCCAATGGTGACTCCCATTATGCTCCTTATGATTATGATGGGGACGGCGATTATGAGAAAAAGAAAAAATCAATAATGTTTTACTAAAATTGGTACTTCATAAAAACAGGAAGTACCAATTTTGTCTTGGTGGTAAAATATACCGTTTTTAATAAAAACTTAAAGGATTTCCAAGTGTTTTAGGCTATTGTAAAGTTGCGAAAAAGGGTATTAGATGCTATACTGTACAAAGGCTTATTATGCCTTTATCATATTAAAAGCCCCTCTTTGCATATAGGGAAGAATTGAGTGAAATTATATTATGAAAGATAGAAAGATAAGAGAGCAATACAAACGTCTGATAAAATTAAGCTTTGCTGCTGTTATGCTTTTAGGATTATGCCTGCTTTATGCAGTAGTGTGGAGCGGATATTATAATGAGGCCATATTGCAGGCACCTTTTTATCGACGCGGTAACTGGGTAATGGTGTTGATATATGGGATCCTGCTTACATTTTTTATGAGTACATATGGGGGATTTAAAATCGGTTATCTGAAAAATGGTAATTTGATCTATTCACAGATCATATCAGTTCTTTTTGCGAATATTGTGACCTATCTTCAGATTGCAGTTATTGACAGGCGTTTTGTGAATCCGGTGTATCTTCTTCCGATGACAGCGGCAGAAATTGCGTTTATTGTAATGTGGACAATGATTTTTCAGACAGGTTATAGAAGAGTGTTTCCACCGAGAAGGATGCTTTTTATAGAAGGGGACAGAAAAGATTATCATCTTATGGATAAGATGAATGCCCGCGATGATAAATATCAGATTTGTGAGGCGATTTCCTACAAATGTGAGATGCAGGAAATAAAAAATAAAATAGATCAGTACGATGCAGTTGTATTGGGCGATATGCCGTCGCATGAAAGAAATCTGCTTTTGAAATATTGCTATGTGTCGGAAATTCGCAGCTACAGTGTACCCAAAATTTCGGATGTGCTGCTTCGCAGCTCAGATGAACTGAATATTTTTGATACTCCCCTTATGCTTTCAAGAAATATGGGGTTAAGTATTGAACAGCAATGGATTAAGCGTGCAGAGGATCTGGTGATTTCCGCGTTTATGATGATCTTGTTTTCTCCTGTGTTTTTAATTGCAGCAATTGGGATAAAGTGTACAGATCGGGGACCGATATTCTATAAGCAGGAACGTTTGACAAAAGATGGAAAGAAATTTATGATTTATAAATTTCGCACGATGATAGTAGATGCAGAGAAAACATCGGGTCCTGTATTGGCAACGGATAGAGATCCGAGAATTTTACCAATAGGAAGGCTCCTGCGTGCTACACGATTAGATGAACTTCCGCAGATTGTAAATATCTTAAAGGGAGAAATGTCAGTAGTAGGCCCCAGGCCAGAACGCCCGGATCTTGCTGTTGAGATTGAAAAAGACGTACCGGAGTTTGGATACCGCTTAAAAGTAAAAGCAGGACTGACAGGGTATGCACAGGTATATGGAAAGTATAATACCACTTTTTATGATAAACTGAAGTTAGACCTGATGTATATCAGAAAGTATTCTCTGCTGTTAGATCTGAAGCTGATTTTGATGACACCCAAAATTATGTTTCTGAAGGAAAGTACGGAAGGTGTCATAGCAAAAAAGTAGTATGGTATAAAAGTACAGATTATATTGGAGGATATATGCCGAAAGTATCTGTTATAATGGGGATATATAATGGCGCTAGTTCAATGGATGATGCAATCGTATCTATATGTAATCAGAAGTATACGGATTGGGAAATGATACTATGTGATGATTGTTCTACTGATAATACAGTTGAAAAGGCACAGCAGTGGTGTCAAAAAGATAAACGGATTCATTTGATTTATAATGACCATAATATGGGATTGGCAGCCACTTTGAATCATTGTTTGCAATATGCAACTGGAGAATATATTGCTAGAATGGATGATGATGATATTAGTTATTCGGAGAGGTTCTGCAGACAAGTTGATTTTTTGGATCACAATCATAAATATGCATTTGTGTCAAGTATTGTAGATTGCTATGACGGAAAGGAAATTGTAAGGAATCATTTTTTAAGAAAAGCCGAACCACAAAAAAGGGATTTTTTATCAGGGACACAGTTTGTACATCCTGCAACAATGTTTCGGAAAGAGTGTTTAGGCGCGGTTCACGGATATAGAGTAGAAAGAGTAACTAGAAGAGTAGAGGATTATGATCTTTTTATGCGTCTTTATGCGGCAGGATATAGGGGGTATAATATACAAATGCCTTTACTAAGATATACCATTAATATTCAGGGGATGAAAAGGAAAAATCAATATATTTATCGTATTGATGAGGCGAGGATACGCTATTCAGGTTTTAAAAGTTTGGGACTATTGCCGGCAGGTTTGATTTATGTGTTTCGCCCGTTGATTGTTGGACTTATTCCTAAAAAAATTGTATGGAAGTTATTTTACAAAAATAAAAAATAAGGATATATAATGAATAAAGAAAACGAAAAATATTTGAATATTTTAAAAAGATATAATAAAGAACTATGGGCTGTTGCTGTTTGGCAACAACAGCAGCATCAATATGATTCTATAGAACGCGTTATGGCACAAGTTGGTGGTGTGAGTATCTATTTATATATATTATGGGTAATACAAGAGGCAAAGAAAAGAAACATTAAAAGGTTATATTTTTTAGCTAGAGATGGACAGATTTTTTTTAAGGTAGCAAAGATAATCTGTAAAAAGAAAAATATTGATATAGAGTGTCGGTATTTATATTGTTCAAGAATTGCATGGAGGATACCACAATATTTTTTGATGCAGGAAAAATGTTTGGATTATATATGTCAGAGAAGCATGAATTTAAATATTAATAAAATGTTTGAACGAACATCTTTGGCAGAGGAACAAATACAACAATTTTGTGAATTATTGAATATAGAAGAGAAAGATAGAGAACGGCTGTTAAATTATAATGAAGCGAATATTATAAAAGAGAAACTGAGAAAATCAAGAATATTTTTAGAAACTGTATATGAAAAGTCTAAGATTGAATATGCAAATACAATTCAGTATTTACAGCAGGAAGGACTAACCGATAATGAGCACTTCGCAATCGTAGATACGGGATGGGTAGGAAGTATGCAAGAGAGTTTGAGTGAACTTCTATCTTATTATAAAAAGAAGCCTATTGTTACTGAGGGGTTTTATGTCGGTTTATTTCAAACTCCGAAAGATAGCTTTCAAAAGTACTACCCATATCTTTTTTCAAGTAATAGAGGGCTATGGGAAAAGGTGAGGTTTAATAATAATCTTTTAGAATGTATGTGTGGAGCTACCGATGGAATGACAGTGGGTTATGAAAAGGTGAATAATATATGGAAACCTAGATTTGCTAGTGTACATAATTTAAATAGTGACAGATGGGATATAGAAGCAAATCATGCTTTGGTAGTTCAATATGCAGAATGTATGTGTTGCAGCAATACAATATTTGACATAACATATAGGGAAAGTAAAAAAATAACTGGAAAATTAATGGAAGCATTTATGATGCATCCAACTAAAGATGAGGCAGAAAGTTATGGAAGATATTTATTTTCAGATGACATGACAGAGAAAGGGGTTTTAGAATTGGCTCCCTCCTTAGAGAAACTAGAATTGTTTGGAGAAGACTTCATACCCAAGATATTAAAACGTCTTTTTATAAAAGATATTATGAAAAAACAGACAAAATCATATTGGATTGAGGGAAGTATAAAGAGGAGTGGAACGAAACTGGAAAAGTGGCATAATTTTAATAGTTTACTTTGGCATATATTACAATTTGGAAGTATGTAGATAATGAAATATAAGGAAAGGATAGGCATATATTATTAAGCCTTTATGCAGAAATGTGATGGGAAGATTGTTTAATAAATACAAGACTAAAATTAAACATAGAATGGTATTAGATCATCCATATATAAAAGACAAATATTTTGAATATTATGTACAACATCCTGGGAATGGGAATGCAGATAAAATAAAAAGAATTGCAAAGATACTTCAACTTAATTATATTTATAGAAAACAAAAAGGGGAGAAGGATCAAGAAATAGATCAAACAGTAGATGAATTTGTTAAAGACACTTTTAAATATGATGTGATTTCGTTTGATATTTTTGATACGCTATTATTGAGATGTGTAGAAAAACCCACAGATGTTTTTGCATATATGGAATCATTATATCATTTTCCTCATTTTTATGATTTGCGTATACGAGCAGAAATAGAAGCAAGAAAGGAGTCTGATACTGGGGAGGTAAACTTAAGAGAAATTTATAATATCATTGCTCGTAAAACAGATATAGATATTGAGATATGGATGAAACGAGAAATAGAAGCGGAAATGCTTATTTGTAAGCCCAATCCATACTTTAAGCAGATTGTTGAAAGATTAGAAAAAGAAAATAAAAGAATAATTGCTGTTAGTGATATGTACCTTTCGACAGAGGCAATAGAAAAATTAATGAAAAAGTGTGGATATGTAAAATTTGAAAAGATATTTATTTCAAATGAATATCGGTGCTCTAAAGCAAAAGGCGGGTTATACGATGTTGTAAGAAGCTATATACCTGCAGAAACAGTGTTACATATTGGCGATAATATTAGTTCAGATTTCTCCATGGCTAAAAAAAAGGGGTTTGAAGCTAAACATTATCACAATGTTAATGCAAAATATCATGTAAGTAATTTACCGTATGGAATGACAAGACTTGTGGGTGCGTTTTCAAAAGGAATTATTAATTCATATTTAAATAATGGGATTAAGCACGAAAATCAGTATTTTAAGTATGGCATGATTAATGGAGGATTATTAGCATGTGGATATTGTGAGTATATAAATGGAATTGTAGATAAATACGGCATAGATAAAGTATTATTTGTTGCTCGCGATGGTTATATTATTAAAAAGGTTTATGATCAATACTATCATAAGTGCAATACGGAATATATACTATTTTCTCGTTTTTCAGCAGAGCAAATTTTGTTTGACCGATATACAGAGGACTATATTAAACATAATTTAGAACATCGTTTGCATTTGAAAAAAAAGGTGAGTATAAAACAATTATTATATGAAATTGATTTGCAGTTTTTGGAGGATGATTTAAAAAATAGAGGGATCGATTTGACTGATCTTTTTACAGAAAATAATTATAAAAGGATTGTAGAAATAATTTATGATTGCAAGACTAAAATAAAAAATTATTTTGAAGATACCAGAAAAAATATGTATGAATACTTAAAACCAATGATTATAGATTGTGATAAAATTTTGGTTGTAGATTTAGGATGGTTTGGTACAGGGGGGATTTCAATCAAGTATCTTTTAGAGGAAGTTTATCAAACGGGAGTTACCGTATTTAGTGCTTTAATAGGAACGAATGAAGACACATCTTTGGAAGGCAGAATTGCTAACAAAGAGTTATTTCCGTACGCATATTCCCCAGTACATGATTTATATTTGCTTCATTGGCATACAAGACATCAGTATAACGTTCATAATTTATTAATTGAACTAATGTTTAGTGCTCCGTTTCCTAGCTTTTTAAAGTTTATAAAGAATAAAGAAGGACATCTAGAACCTTTATTTAGTTATGAAGAAACAGAAAATTATGAGATTATAAATAGCATACATAAAGGAATCTTAAAATTTGTGGAATTATATCATGGTTTAGATAGTTCTATTAAGTCATTATTAGAAATACATGGTGGAGATGCATATGCAGCTTTTATGTATACAGCTGATAATCCCCAAAAATGTTATGACTTATTTAAGGACTACAAAATCAGTGAGTTATCTGGCATTTTTGGATCTAAATCAATTACCACTATGGGAGAAATTATGAAGGAGGATCACTACATTTAATAACAGTAGTAAGACAAAATGAGTATCTTTAAAATAATTTATAATATATTGAAACAATATAAAATAATTTTTAAATTAGCTAAAAATGACTTTAAATCCAAGTATGCAAGTTCTTTTTTGGGGGCTATTTGGGCGTTTGTTCAACCAATGATTACGATTCTAGTTTTTTGGTTCGTGTTTCAAGTTGGTTTTAAAACCCCTCCAGTAAATGATATACCATATATACTATGGTTTATTCCAGCATACATACCATGGATTTATTTTACTGAAATTTTGAATTCTACATCTAATAGTATGTTAGAGTATAATTATTTAGTAAAAAAGGTTAAGTTTGATGTTGAGATAATTCCAAGTGTTAAGATTATATCAGCAGCGTTTGTGCATGTATTTTTTATAGGATTTATCTTTTTTATGTATTGGATTTTGAATAGAGAAATTACAATATATAGTTTACAATCTTTGTACTATTCTTTTGCGGTAACTGTTTTGGGATTCGGAATAGGGATGTTTGTTTCCTCTGTTACAGTACTTTTTAAAGATTTTGCTCAAATTGTAAATGTTATTCTTCAAATAGGCTTTTGGGCATCTCCTATCTATTGGAATCCAGATAGTATGGAGGGGTGGGTAGTCAATATTTTGAAATTAAATCCAGTATATTATATTATATCCGGATATCGGGGTGCCTTTGTTAATCAAGATGTGTTTTGGAACCATCCTATGCAGACATTGTATTTTTGGATATGTACAATATCCATTTGTATTATAGGCTGTAAATTGTTTGTAGCGTTAAGACCATTTTTTGCAGATGAGCTTTAGGAGTGATTATGAAAGCGATAGAGGTAAGGGATATTAGTAAAATATATCCGTTGTATACTAATAAGTATGATAAATTAAAAGAAGCAATTCTTCCTGGGAATAGGAAATTTCATAAGGATTTTCATGCATTACAAAATATTTCTTTTAATGTGGAAAAAGGAGAATGTGTTGGAATTATTGGATTAAATGGATCAGGAAAATCAACACTATTAAAAATTATAACAGGTGTTATAACACAAACGTCTGGTGCTATTGATATAAATGGTAGAATATCTGCTTTATTGGAATTAGGAGCTGGTTTTAATCCTGAATATACAGGAATGGAAAACATATTTTTAAATTCGACATTGATGGGATATTCTGATGAAATGACGAAAGCTAGATTACCTCAAATATTAGATTTTGCAGATATTGGAGACTTTATTTATCAGCCAGTTAAGACATATTCCTCAGGCATGTTTGTACGTTTAGCTTTCTCTATTGCCATTAACATAGAACCAGATATATTAATCATTGATGAAGCATTGAGTGTAGGCGATGTGTTTTTTCAACAGAAATGTTTTCAAAAAATAAGAGAACTGACCGGTAAAGCTACGGTTTTAATTGTTTCTCATGATATGAATGCAATGACAAAGTTTTGTAGACGTGTGATGGTAATGAATCATGGCCAGTTAGTTTTTGATGGGGAACCTCAGGAAGCGGTGACCAGATATTTTAAAATTAAACAGGGGGAGTATAAAAACGAAAATACAAATGCATTGCCCCAAAAAAGTGAGAGTTTGGATTTTTCAAATTATAAAATACCAGATACAGGGCAGTATAGTGGTAATTTGAATGTTCTTATCACCAAATATTATTATGAGTTTAATGGAAGCGCGGATGCAGAAATTTGTGAAAGAGGGGATATTCTTCATATATGGATGGTTGTAGAGGCTAAGATAGACATACAAGATCTTATTGTTGGGTATCAAGTCAGAGATAAATATGGAAATGAAATTTTTGGTCAAACAAGTCTTACATCTCAAGTTGAACAATTTTCTTTACAACGGGGTGAAAATCTTGTAGAATTTGAAATTCAGTGGCCGGAAATTAGAGAAGGAGATTATTTTATCACACTAGGTATAGGTAATGGAACAGAGGTATTAAATCAGGTAGAAGAATGTTGGATAAATAATGCAATTCACATTATTTCTACAACATATGGAAAAACTATTTTCGGTATTTTTAATCAAGATATGGATGTTTATAAAGTGACTAAAATTTGAAAATAAGGAGAAATAGTATGGAATGGATGAATTATACTCCAGAGTTTGAGTGTGATAATTATAATAGGGATATGTTAAAATACTCGCCATGGTCAGGACATAGATTATTTGCATATGATTTAATAGCGAATACTAGGCCAGAGACAGTTGTAGAATTAGGCAGTTTTTACGGTTGCTCCATGTTTACATTTGCGCAGGCTGTAAAAGATCAGCATTTAAATACAAGTTTAAATGCTGTTGATTTATGGGAAGTATGTGATAAGTTTACAGAGGCGGATTATAAAGAGGATGTGTATAGTGCCTTTCGACTTGTGAAAACAAGTTGTTTCACTGAACAAAATTTAAAAATGTTTAAAATGACATTTGATCAGGCAATGCTGCAATTTGATGATGGTTCAATTGATATTCTTCATATAGATGGTTCCCATTTTTATGAAGATGTAAAGCATGATTATGAAACATGGAAGATTAAAGTAAAAGCGAATGGAATAATAATGTTCCATGACATTGGAGATGAAGTAATTAATGGTGGAATTATGGGATCTCATATTTTTTGGGAGGAGTTGAAACAGCAGTGGCCGTGGACACTGCAGTTTGATTTTAGTTGCGGGTTGGGTCTTCTTTTTTTATCTGAACAAGTGTATAAGGAATTTTCAGCAGTAGTTGATATGGAGTATTATCAAAAAAGAAGCAATTCGTTTGATGTGGCGTTGAAGGACGATTTAAGAAAAATGTCTTTTAAGATGAAAGATGCAGAATTTTATATTAGTGATTTAAAAAAACAGTTAGAGATTAAGGATAGTCATCTGGAAAATTACAAAAAGAATATTAAACAAGTGCAAGAGGATTACGAGTGCACAATAAAAGGAAAAGATAGATATATATCCGAACTTGAAAAACAGAGAGAGGATATAAATAGAATTTGGTTAGAAGATAGAAAGAAGATACAGGAAGATTATGAAATAACAATCAGAGAAAAAGACGCATATATTAAACAATTAGAAAGAACAATTGAAAAAATGGAAGAAGGGGACATATGAGTGCGACAATTTCATTGATTATTCCAGTATATGGTACAGAAAAATATTTAAGGCGCTGTATTGAAAGTGTCATAAATCAGAACTATAAAGAGTTGGAAATAATTTTAGTAAATGATTGTTCTCCTGGCAATGCAGAAGAAATTATTTTGGAATATCAGCAGGAAAATAGTCGAATTAAATATGTGAAGCACGATGTGAACCGTGGCCTATTTCAGGCAAGAATAACAGGGGCGGAGATGGCCACTGGTGATTATATTGCTTTTTTGGATAGTGATGACTATGTTGAGTTTGATTTTTATTATAGTCTGATTATGAAAGCACAAACTGAAAACGCGGATATAGTAGTTGGAAAAACAGTAATTGAAACAGAGCAAGGACAGCGTTTTATAAACCATTTCCATGATAGCAGCTTGGATTTTGATTGTTTAGAGGGGGCGGCAGTTAAAAGGGCTTTTTGGAGTCAGAGAGGGCGTTGCTACTCATGGCATACTGTCTGGAATAAATTATATTCCAGAGCACTTTGGAATGAAGCTATGCCATATTATAAACAAATAACGACGCATGTTATAATGACAGAGGATATTGGATTTTCGTCTGTTTTATTTTATTTAGCCAAAAAGGTAGTTAAAGTAAATACATCTGCATATTTTTATTGCGAAAATGAAGGTGCATCAACAAATTCTCGTAATATGACAATTATTAAATTCAAAAAAAATATGTCTGATATAACTACGGTATTTGATTTTGTGAAGAAATTTTTAGAGTCTCAAAATGCAGATGCAGAAATTATGGAAGATTATGATGCTTTTCGTGAGTATTATGCAAGATTATGGTTGGGATTAGTTCAGGGAGATTTTGTAGGGAAGTACAAAAAGGAAGCTTTAACTTATATAGAGCGATTGCATCCTGATTTACAGACAAGGATGCAGCCGGAAGATTACTTTTATGACTCTCTTAGAACACCTTGGAATAACGGAATAGAGGTAGCTAAAACATTGGTGGCCGACGATTCGATAGAGTATGTTAGCTTTGATATTTTTGATACATTGATTACACGCCCTTTATATCAGCCGCAGCATGTTTTTGAATTGATGGATAGGGAATTTAAAACTCTGGTAAACACCAATGTGTCCTTTTTGAAAATTCGTACAGATGGAGAAACTGCAGCAAGGTGCAGACATGGAAAGTTGTTTCCAGAAGAACAGGATGTTACTCTAGATGAGATTTATGAAGAAGTAAAAGAACGGTACTCTCTGGATGATGTTGTTATACAAAGACTTATGGCCTTAGAAAAAGAATTAGAGATTAGTCTTTCCAGGCCAAGAGGTACGATTAAAGAACTGTTTAAGTTGGCAAAAGATTTGAAGAAAAAAGTGATAGTTGTTTCCGATATGTATCTTGCAAAAGAGACTATAGAAATCATACTAGAAAAAAATGGCTATACAGGATATGAGCATTTATATTTATCTTCAGATATACGATTAACTAAAAATACTGGTGATCTGTTTAAGTATGTTTTAAATGATTTATCTATTTCAGGAAATAAGATTTTACATTTTGGTGATACTTGGGAAAACGATTTTGCTAATCCGCAAAAACTTGGGATTCGTACTTTTTTCATTCCAAAAACAAAGGAAGTTTTTGAGAATGTAATTCAAGGGCAAGTTACGAATCGCTGTGCATCTATAGGAAATTGGGCTGCATCCGGAATTATTCGACAGAATTCTTATAAAGAATCAGTGGGATATGGAGCCATGATGGCAACTGTGGCAAATAAATACTTTGACAATCCGTATCGTACATTTAATAGTGAGTCAGACTTAAATGCAGATCCTTATTTTCTGGGATATTATCCAGTGGGAATGCATTTATATGGATTTGCACAATGGCTGATCGAGCAAGGAAAAGCGTTAGGTTTTAAAACGTTATACTTTATGTCTAGAGATGGATATTTACCAATGTTGGTATATAGAAAATTGGCAGAGAAAGAGAAAGATGCGCCTCAGGCCGAGTATATTTATTCTTCCAGAAAGGCGTTGATGCCGTATATAATAAAAACGCCTTTTGATTTATACGATTTTCCGACAGTTATAGTAAATCAGACAGCAGAAACGATGCGGAAACGATTAAATTTTTGTATAAAAAAGGTAAGTGATGATGAATATAAAACGATCCTATCTAAGTATCATATTGAACATAATGCACATTTTCAAGATAAGCAGGATTATGATACGTTTATAAATGTATTTATAAAGGAATTTTATTCAGAAGAAGTACATGAGGAGGCAAAGAAACTATGTTCTGAGTATTATTCACGAATTGCTGCTGATGGTGCTACCGTTGATATGGGATATAGCGGAAGAATACAAGGAGCTGTCTGTGAAGCAGTTGGACATGGTGTTGATGTATTTTTCATACATTCTGACAGTAACCAGTATATAAAAGAATCCTTAAACCATGGATTTCATGTGTATAGTTTTTATGGAACCACACCATGTATGTCTGGTGTAGTGCGAGAACATATATTATCTAGCAGTGATCCGTCCTGTATCGGGTTTGAGCGGAAGAACGGACAGGTAGTGCCGGTGTTTGAGATGTCAGATAAGTGTGTGCCAGATTTGGAGGTGATTGAACAGATTCAAAAGGGCGCTGTGGAATTTGTTGAAGATTTTGTGAATTTGTTGGGAGTATATAGAAAGCAGATTTCTATAAAACCACAAGAAATATCTTTGCCTTATGAAGGTTTCATCAGATTTGCGTCGGATATGGATTTGAAAGTCTTTTCTGCCTCATTTTTTGAAGATGAAGTTTGGGGCGGAAAAACCCGGATTAATATTGCGGATTTCATTAAGCAGCAACATAGAGAATACTCGATGATGAATTCGATTGGCGCAGAGACGAAGATAGAGAGGATTATTGAACAGAATCCCGCCATTGAAAGAATAAAAAATAAGCTTAATTCATGCCCTCTATTTTATCGAATTGTGAAATGGTTATATAGAAGGTTTGAATAAAGGAAGATGGCGAATAAGATAGTTCTTGAATACGTTAAATTGTAGAAAATGAAAGGAACGGGTGTTTGGATTTCTATAAATACCAAGAAATGAATATTATGAGAAAAATAACGGAAAGTAATATAATTAAGAACATTAAAGTATTTATTATCTTAATATGTATTTTTTGTTTGATAAAGATATTTGCATGTGTACTTCCTTCAGATTTAGTAAATAAGAATGTGCAAGACTCGTGGATAGAATTTGAGCGAGCAGGATTATATCCAATGGAACCTTTGGTTAGCAGTACGGAAAATTGGGAAAGAGATTCTTATGGACAGATAGATTTTTTTACGGAATTGATAATGATTAACTTTGCTAATACAGTAACTGGTAATAATCCGATCTCGGATTCTATGAGAAATCCATATTCAAGTGTACAAAATGCGTATGAATATAATCCTTTAGAGAATTTGAAAGCCTCAACTATGGAAAATCATGATATTATCGAGGCACCTCAGTACTGGTGGGGGCTTGCAGCATTGTATCGAATTTTATTTTCAATTTTTACATATGATCAAATTCTTATAATTTATAAATTCATATTATATTTAATGCTGTTTTGCTGTTTTAAAAAGATTGCTGATAATTTGGATGGAAAAATAGGGATGATATTTATTATTTCTTTACTTATATGTAATTTTTTTGTAGTTGCATATTCACCTAATTTAGGAATAACATTCATAATAAGCTTTGCGGGGATATTGGCCTTTTTTTCAAAAGGAATGGATCATAGAGATTTTAATCTTATTATGGTAATTATGGGGGCTACTACAGCATATTTGGATTGGATGAGTACTCCTATTATTACATATCAAATACCTGTTTGCATAGCAATTTTATATATGGGTAAAAATGGAATATTAAAAAATATTAAAGATTATATATTTTTTCTGGTAAAAACAGCTTTGGGATGGTCTCTAGCATATGGTGGAGCATTGTTAATGAAATGGATATTATCTGCCATTATATTAAATGAGAATATTTTTACTATTGTAAGGAATCGAGTGAGTGCTGGATTGAGTAATGATGGAACAGCTCAATTCAAAAATGGATTAGAATATAGTATAGCAACAATAAAAAGAAATATGAGCAATCTTTTGCCTGATAAATTAGATATTATTGGTAGCGAATATTTGATTATTTTAATATTATTAGTATTGTGTATCTTTATTTTAGGTTCGTTTTGTAGAAGAAGTATGAAAATAGAGTTAATTGATTTAACAGGAGCATTATGTGTATTATCATTAGCACCAATAGTGTGGTATATTGTATTTAAGGGACATACATATATACATTTTTGGTTTACCTACAGATCTTTAATAGGCATGATAATGTGCTTGCTTCTATCATTGCTTATTGTTGCTGAGGGGTTATTTAAAGAGAGAACTCAGAGGGGATTTAACTCGTAATATATTTTGTATCAATTTTTTTGAATTAGCTATTAAAGTAGTCTGTTTGTAAATACAGTGATATAATACAGTAATCTGTAAATTGAAAAGGGAGATCAGATATGCAAGAAAGAAATGCAGATATTGAGGGACTTAGATTTTTGATGATAATCAGTATCGCAATTTTACATTTTACGGAGGATTATTGGGGGGGGGGATGTTTGTAAAGGGAGGATATCTCGGTGTGGATTTCTTTTTTATAGTATCTGGCTTCTTTTTGATGTTGCATTATCAGAAGAGAAGAACAATAGTATTTGAGGAAAGTAAAAAAGAAAAAATTGCTATTGTAAAAGAAACGATGAATTATATGTCAGACAGAATTAAACGGCTATATGAACCGTATATTATTAGTATTTTAATGTTTGTAGCGTTACTCTTTTATGAAAATAGCTTTAGTTTTTCGTGGTTAGTAAAACATATATGGTCAACCAAATGGCAATATTTGTTAGTTCATTATTTAGGAGCAGATGTTCCATTTGAATTTAGAAGCATTTGGTTTATATCAAGTTTGATATTGATAAGTTATTTTATATATTTTCTTCTGTGTTATAATGAAACTCTTTTTATTGGTTTAGCTCCAGTAAGTTCTCTTTTGTTGTATATTTGGATTTTTGTTACATATAAAACATTATCTATGCAAATGTACTGGACAGGATTATTCCATGGAAGTGTATTGCGTGGGTTTGCAGATATGACAGTAGGTGTTTTAGCTGCATGGATAGCGTGTGTATATAAAACGAAGATATATATTATTAAATTTTGTTGTATGGCGATGATTGCCTATATTATGGTAGGTGTACAACCTTGGAGTGAGGAGGACTTTTTTATAATACCACTAATGTTTTTAGTAATAGTTCTTAGTTATTTACGACCGTTTAATTTTCCAGAAAGTATTAAAAGACTGCTTATTTATAGTGGTTCTTTGAGCTATTGGATTTTCCTACAACACCTTTTAGTTTCTAGATGTTTTGTTTTATGGAGACCCCATTTAAAAGCGTATATTGCATTACCGTTATTTTTGAGCATTACATATTTATTAGCGATACTTTCAGATAAATTATATAAGAGTCGAAAATTAAGACAAGAAGTGGCGTGAGCAGCAAATTATTTTATATAAATTTATATTACCTATTTTTTAGAAGGAAAAATTTATGTTATGAGGAATAAAATCAAATGGAAAGAAGTGTTTAGATTTTTAATAATAGGGGGAATAGCAACACTTATAGATTTTATTGTTTATTTTTGGCTAAGTCAATTTATTCCTATTATGGAAGCAAAAACGATTTCAATGATAGTGTCATGTACATATGCTTTTTTTATGAATAAAGTATGGACATTTGAAGTTGGCAAGAAAAATTCAACTATTTATATAGTAAAGTATATGGTTGCACAAGGTGTTAATATTGGAATCAATGTGAGTATCAATATGGGTATATGCTATATTGTGGGAAATAAGTTAATTGCTTATATCATAGCTACAGGAATAGCCATGATTTGTAATTTTTGTATGCAAAAGTTTTTTGTATTTAAATAGATATAGTTAGTGATTGGAGAATATTGTGTAGTTAAAGAGGAGATGTGTGATGCTTTCGATAGTTATACCTTGCTATAATGAAGAAAAAAATATTGAGACTCTTGTAGAGCGATTTAGTAGAATAAAAGAAAAGCTAGATTTAAACGGATTTGAATTGATATTAGTGGATAATGGGTCACAAGACAAAACAAGAGAGAAAATTATACAGCAAGTTAATACAAATGATTATATAAAAATGGTATCCGTGGATCTAAATCAAGGCTATGGATATGGAATACTTCAGGGATTTAAGGTCTGTGGAGGTGAATGGATAGGGTGGATTCATGCGGATCTTCAATTGCCGCCAGAAGCATTTTGTGAAATGATTGAGACAATAAAGAGCTCTTATAATAATGACAAATTATTTTTTAAGGGGAGAAGAGAAAATAGACCATTTAGTGATACTATATTTACCATAGGTATGGGATGTTTTGAGAGTATTTATTTAGGGAAACGGTTATGGGATATTAATGCACAACCAACATTAATTAATAAAAATCTTTTAGAAAAAATAAAGACGCCCCCATTTGATTTTTCACTTGATTTATATATTTATTATATGGCAAGAAAATATAATTATGATATAAGACGTGTTCGGGTAGTCCAACAACCACGAATTGAGGGAGAATCAAGTTGGAATAATGGGATAAAAGCAAGAATGCGATTGATAATGCGTACTTTGAAATTTAGCAGACAGCTTAAGAGGAATATAGGAGGGGAGAGGATTGAAAAAGAAAAATAACAGCGGTGCAATTGTGGATGTATGTGTTTGGATTATGGGCATGTTTTTTTTATATATGGCTATAAAAGACGGCCTTTATTTAGTAAATAAAAAAAGTACGAACGTGCTTATAAGTGTTATTGCTGTATTGTTAATACATTTTATTAAGGCTTTTCGGCTCTATTTTGCGATGTATGGATCGGAAATAGTTTTTGTAGAATATTTGAAGGAGTATTGTAAGGTAACTATAATTGGGATTTTATTTCCGTTTAAACTTGGGGACGTATATCGAGTGTATTGTTATGGAAAGCAGTTAAAGGATTATTTAAAAGGAACTGTGGTAGTTTTATTGGATAGATTTTTTGATACAAGTGCACTAATAAGTGTAATAGTTTTAAAAGGAATATTTGACAATAGTAAGTTGAACGGTTTGACTTTAGCATTGATTTTCTTTTTGCTCATAGTTATAATTGTGTATATTACATTCGGGAAATTTTACACATTTTGGATGAATTATTTAATTGGTGCTAAAGCTACGAAACGTAAAAGTACAAGCATAAAATTTTTATATTCACTGAACAAAATCCATAAGGAGTTAAGGCAAGTTTTAGGTGGAAAAGGGATGATTCTTTATACATTATCTCTTGTTGCTTGGGTAATTGAAATTATATGCCTTACGCTTACAGAAAATACTCATGGGGTTCAAAGTACAAATAATAGTGTGTTGGAATATTTAAATGCATCAATAAGCGGTGGAAATAATGCAGCTTTAATACGTTTTAGTTTTATTAGTTTAGTAAGTCTTGGAATAATTCTTATGATTTTGATCATTTCCAAAAGGCTTTTGACAAATAAAAATATGAGGAAATGAAATAAGAGCAGTAAAAAGAAATGATGATGTTTAAAGATAGGATTCTATTTGGGATAATGTTTTTTGGAAAGGCGGATCAGGCAAATGAAAGTCATGACAATATATGACGATACTGGACGGAAGAGTGATGTCATAAGAGATATCATTGGAGAAAAAGGATTTTCGGATGTGGTTGTGAAAAAAAGACGTCTGGAAGAATATTATTATGAGTTTATAGAAAAAATTTATCCGGATGTAGAATGGAAAACGATACATTCAACATCTGAATATTTGGAAGTAATAAAGTGGTTGGAGTCATGTGTGGAAACCAATGTTCATATTTTGCATGTATTCTCCAATTATATAGTTTCTGACGAAGAGAAAGTTTTGCTGTCTTTGGAGAAACTTAATTTTATAGATCGTCCATATAGAGTTATGCACTGTAATCGAGTTGCTGTTGCAATGTTTCCTGATATAATCACCTATATACAATTTTGTAGAAATGTTATTTCGGATAAGAAGTCATGGGATGCTGCAAAAGAAATAAGTGACTATTTTGAGATAGAAGGTCTAGTCGATATTGGAATAGTAGGCAACTTCATACAGTGTATTACAGGAAACTTTGATTCTCGATATTTTAATTCCTTGCAAGGTAATGAATATACACTTGTTAAAAGTTCCTCTAATAAGAAAAAAATAAAAAGTGAATATACCTTTTATCATTTACTTCCAGATGATATGAAATTTTGGTTTGTTATGCCATTTAATTATATAGAAAATAAAAGCTGTGCAAGCTATACTATGGAACGTCTTCATATGACAGATTTAGCTATTAAATGGGTACATGGTTCTATTGATGAAAATGAATTTACTGAACTTTTAGATAAATACTTTTTCTTTTTTAAGAGTCGTCATAAAAAGAAATGTTCTGTTGTAGAATATCAAGAAATGGCAAATACTCTTTATGTAGATAAAGTTATTAAAAGAACGAGTGATTTAAAGAAACTGGAAGCATATGATCCTATAAAAAAACTATTAGAGGTTTTTGATAATTGTGATCTTGATAGTTTAATTAATGAGTACTTTTGTTTGAAAGAAAAGATAGAAGCTAAGGTGTCATATGATGCAGAATGTGTTATTGGACATGGCGATCCTTGTTTTGCTAACACACTCTACAACAAATCAACAAAAACACTTAAATTTATAGATCCTAAGGGTGCGTTAACAGAGGATGAATTATGGACTAATCCATATTATGATGTAGCAAAGCTTAGTCATTCAATATGCGGCCGATATGACTTTTTTAATAATGGACTTTTTGACATTAGACTAGGAAGTGATTTTTCTTATATTTTAGATATACCATTTGATAATTCTAAATATATAAAAATATTCAAGGAAAAGGTTGAGGAGAATGGATTTGATTATTTGACTGTACGAATTTATGAGGCATCATTATTTTTGTCAATGTTGCCATTACATATTGATAATCCCCATAAGGTGTTTGGTTTCATTTTAAATGTAAAAAATATATTGGAGGAGATAGAGAAAGATGTTTAGTGAGTATACATTTGTATTTGATATTGATGGTACCATCTGTCCGTTAAAGAAAAAGGGTGAGAAATATGAAGACTTGGTGCCCTTTCCGGAGATAGTTAAAAAAATATCGTATTATAAGGAAAAAGGAGCTAAAATTGTATTATATACATCAAGGAATATGAATTCTTATAATGGTAATATAGGACTTATTAATAAATATACAGCAAGTACCCTTTTGCAATGGTTAGAAAAATGGAATATCCCATTTGATGAAATAGTCTATGGAAAGGTCTGGCCGGGACATAAGGGGTTTTATATAGATGATAGAACTATAAGACCAGATGAGTTTTTAAAATATTCACCAGATGAATTAGATAAAATTTGTGCAGATTCAAGATGTGATTTTTAAAGAAAAGAGGATTTTTATGGATAATAAAATTGATGTAGTAATTACAATGGGAGGACTTGGATCAAGATTTCGCAAAATGGGATATGCAGTTCCTAAATATATGATAGAAGTAAAGGGAAAATCTCTTTTTGAGTGGTCGATGATTAGTTTAGAAGGATATAAAGAAGATATAGGACAATATATTTTTGTTGCCATGAAGGATAACATATATGATGTGGAAGGCTTTATAAGATTAAAATGTGAAAAAAAATTAGGGTTAGAAAATATTCATATAATATTATTGGATTATCTTACAGATGGACAAGCAACAACAGCTATGTTTGCAAAAAAATATTGGAAGCAAGAACATGCGTTACTTATTTATAATATTGATACATATGTAGAGGCTGGAGAAATGAATAGCGCAGAACTCAGAGGCGATGGATTTATACCCTGTTTTCAAGCAGCGGGTGACCATTGGAGCTTTGTACGCCTTGATGAAAAAGGAAAAGTTGTGGAAATTAAGGAAAAGCAAAGGATTTCTAATTATTGCACACTAGGAGCTTATTATTTTAAGACATGCCAGTTATATGAAGAATTATATCAAGAGTATTATAATGACGAAAGCAAATTGGTAAAGGGAGAAAAGTATGTAGCGCCACTTTATAATTATTTACTTTCTAAAAATGGCGATATTTACATTTCAGATGTTGACTGTCAAAAGGTTCATGTATTGGGAACGCCTGAAGAATTACAAGCTTTTATAGATATATAAGGAAAAGCTCTATAATAGTTTATAATCAATAAGAGCAAAGCAATCTGTCGAATTATTTTGTGCCTACATTCAAACAAGGGAACTCATCTGGTTAAATAGAATTGGGAGTGTGGATATCTTACGGGATGCCCTTAAGGGCTCCGAAAGAATTAAAATGTATTTACAAGACAAAATTGACATTATACTGTAAGTTTAACATTGGTGCGAATCGGTGGCAGAAACAATTATATACACTATAGTTGAAATGGTAAAAAAGGAAGATCTGAATACCTATAAATATCAACATACCTCTTATTATAATGGTCAAATGATAAAAAGTGAGATAATGAACTGGAATAGCCCACATTATGGAACGAGACTGTGAAAGCTAACTGTAAAAACTAAAATGAGATAAAACGCTTGCATCTATCATCTTGATACAAGCGTAATCTATGAGTAACGTAGTAATATTTTGACTTAGGTAAGTATACGTTGATAAATTTTTTCCATTTTTTCTATCACAATATTAGAATAGAACATTTTGCTTTTATTTATATTTTCCCGTCCCAGATTTTTAAGATTTTCAGAGCGGTTCAGCAGATGGCGTATTGCCTTACTATAGGCAGCAGCGTCATCTGCTTTTTTTACCATAATACCGCCGGAGCAGAGACTTATGGAACCATTCTGGGATAAAATATCTCCCATCAGATCCCGGCTTCCGCGGATATCAGAACAGATCACGGGCAGACCGCTGGCCATGGCTTCCAGAAGCGCCATAGGAAGCCCTTCCTGATAGGATGGGAACAGAAATAGGTCGGCAGTCTGCAGGATTTTCAGGATATCTTCTCTGTAACCTGCGAAGGTAACCATGTGTGAGATGCCAAGCTGCTTGGCTAGATCACGGAGATATGTATCCAATGCTCCGTGGCCGCATAGAAGGTAATGGACGTTTGAGAGCTCCTTTAACTGGCTGAGAGCTTTTAGAATCGTTTCATGGTTTTTGCGTTTAATCAATTCACCTGAGGAAAGAAGTATAAGCTTGTCTAAGGGAAGGCCAAGTTCGGCCTTCTTTTTTTTGATATCTTCCTCTGTCAAATGAGGAATTCGCGAGGGATCGATACCCACACCGGGAATGTAGTCGGTATATCGGGCGTGGAAGGCTTTTTTAGCTCGTTCATAATCTTCATAATTGATACAAATCTGCTGATCTGTGTAGCGGGACAGAAAACGTTCCATAGGGTAGTAGCAGAGCCAGTTTACGGGCTTTGCTCCCTTAAAGAAGTGAAAACCATGGGCGGTATAGATTACAGGGCCTGTATGGGTCGCATGAGCCGCCAGACGGGCCATAACTCCTCCCATAGGGGTATGGCAGTGCACCAGCTGAAAGCTTTCCTGTTCCATAAGGGTACGCAGCTGGCGATAGACTTTAAGATTTGCAGGTTTGAAGGGACTGCGAATAAAGTCAATTTGATGGCGTATGATACCGGTTCCATCCAAACGATGGTTGTCTGTTCCGTAAGAGGGGGTATTATAGTTGGAGGCATAGTGAACCTCAAATCCCATGCTTTGGAGAATATGGACATTGTTCATTTCAAATTGTGGAACAAAACCACTGACGGTGGTAACCAGAAGGGCTTTTTTCGTATTTGACATAATGTAAAATTCCTTTTTGCAAAATGTAATTTCATGATAGAAAGTAAATAGTATACTGCAGCGTCTTATATAGTTTTTATATTATATCATTGCCCATATTAAAAAGCATTAAAATCAGACGATTTTCTATATTTTCTAATTGGAAATACATCATATACAATCAGCCAAAGTGAATATCCCCCCAATTTCCCGTCCATACTCCCACTATCAACATGAAAGGACGTACACAAACATGAGGCTTCCAAGACATATCGGGATTATTCCCGACGGCAATCGCCGCTGGGCGGTGAGAGAGGGAATGGATAAGGCAGATGGCTACGATCACGGCATCGCTCCGGGAATGGAGCTGTTTCGGATGTGCCGGGAGCTGGGGGTGGAGGAAATGACGTTTTACGGCTTTACCGTGGACAATACAAAACGCCCCTCTGCCCAGCGCCGTGCATTTACAGCCGCCTGCGTGGCGGCAGTAGAGGAGCTCTCAAAGGAGGATGCAAGTCTTTTAGTGCTGGGAAATACGAAGTCATCTGTATTTCCCAGAGAATTTCTGCCCTATACAACCCGCCGCAGCTTCGGAAAGGGAGGTATGAAGATCAATTTCCTTGTAAATTACAGCTGGGAATGGGATTTCGGCTTAAAGGACGGGCTGCTGGGAGAGAAGCTGAAAACCGCTGAAGTGTCCCGGATCGACCTGATCATACGCTGGGGCGGCAGGCGGCGGCTGTCAGGCTTTCTCCCTGTGCAGTCCGTGTATTCGGATATCTATGTAGTAGATGACTACTGGCCGGATTTTAAGCCTTCCCATGTGGAGGAGGCCCTTGAGTGGTATAGCAGGCAGGATGTAACGCTGGGAGGATAGGGAAGTTTCTCCGGCAAAGGAAACTAATACACCTCATACTGTGCCCGATTCGGCTGTTTCGTATCCCCGTTTTCATCCCACACGCCGTCTGTTCCGATCCAGTGATAGAGATCGGAGGATTTTGAACGGACGTAGCATTGGGAAACCATATATCCTGCGCCGTCAAAGAAGTACCATTTTCCATCAATCTGCCTCCAGGCCATCTGTGGGAAAGCGCCGTTTGGATACAGAAAGAGGTGTTTTCCATTTTCTTCCTTCCAGATGCCGTCGCTGTGGAACCAGGCTTCCTCTGGGGTGATGACAAGGGGCTCTGCATCGGAGCACCAACCGCTGTTTTTCCTGTCTTTTCTGTTATATGCCCGGACACGGAAGGTATAGGAACCTTCATTGTTGATCCAATTTTCAAAGCTGCAGGAGGCAGCAGAGCTGGTAAGGGTGGTAAGAGTGCGTCTGTCCTTAAGAAGTTGTATTTCATACTGGTCTGCCCCATCTACCTCATCCCAGACGGCTGTATGACCGCTCCAGTCCGCTGTAAGGGGAGCAGGAATGGCCCCGTCGATTCTGGGCAGGCGGACATGAAGGATCAGAGTGCTTCCCTCGTCTTCTGTGCGGGCGCTCTGATACTGGACGCCGTCTCCGGAAAGATGGAAAGTAAGCGCAAAATAATTCGACGGATTGTGTTGCCCTAAA
>UMGS01008348.1_pt1 | contig 24816 bp, 20 predicted proteins | sample 1965341 | NCBI WGS metagenome assembly UMGS01 (sample SAMEA4836079, study PRJEB28245) | human gut metagenome | biome: gut microbiome; material: fecal sample | place: Denmark | collected 2008 | reverse complement strand
CTTTTGCGGCGCTGGGAGTGGCAGGCTTTTTTGCAAAAAGCAGTCATGGACTTGTGAAGGGGTATATTGCCGCAGTGATAGCGCGAGGCGCTTTTCATGCTCTGGGCGGTTATCTTTACTGGATGAGTTATATGCCGGAAAACTTCCCCCAGTCTCTGAAAGCAGTGTATCCGATTGTTTATAATTACAGTTTTCTTCTGGCAGAGGGAGTGATCACTGTGATCATTATTTCCATTCCTGCGGTTGCCAGAGCGCTTGCACAGGTGAAAAAAGCAGCGGTGGAGTAAATTGATATACGTTTCAGAATGACAGACAGGTTTTTTCTCAGTGTACATTAATATTGAGAAAAGACCTGTTTTTAACAGGAGCTTATACAAAGGAGAAACTGCAGAGCCAGGAAAATACAGACGAAGGCATTTTCTGGGTACATAAGACAGCAATACGAAAAGTAGAAAGAAGAATCTTATGGACAGTATAAAACAACTGATAAGGGGGAACCGGGAATACCATCGGAGGATATTCCCGGTTCCTTTTCTGCAGTATTTAAGAAGTGTATATTCTGGGGAGATTATGACAATCTGTATAGGTTTTATTTTGGGTTGTAAAAGGAGCGAGCCTCTTTATTCAGCGGCGTATGAAGTTGAACCATGCGTACTCCAAAAGCGCTTGTTCTCTGGCAGAGAGAAATTGGCTGTCCTGTCTGATACATCATATAAAGATCTTCTGTTACGCAAATCTCTGCTTCTGTAGAATCATACAGTTTGACAGTCAGATAATAGTCAGGATCGTCTTTGTCGCGGTTTTCTACAGAACTGTCAGTGATTACAGCAGTGGTATGCACGGCCTCTGAGCAGGTGGCGGCATTCAGACTGTAAGAAAGTGAATAGGACAGAAGACACAGAAAAAGTCCCCATATAAACAGACCCTCTCCACGCAGGTGCTTTGGTGTCCGTATTACGGTAATGACGATAAGTATGGCTGCAATGACAATCCAACAGATAAGGGAACGGTCGGAATCGGCAACAGTCAGCCTTACTTTATCAAAAACGCGGATAACCTGAACCACAAAAAGGAACAGAATTCCCAGAGGAAAAACCGGCATGGTGATGTACATGGATTTCCATTCTTCAGTGGCATGACGGGGCTTACCGTCCAGAGACAGAACACTGGAAAAAATCAGGTAGTAGATCACTGGAAGGAACAAAGACAGAGTCATAGTTATTGCAGCGCAGGTTAAACTGAATTCTGTCATAAAAAGAAACGGAAGTATGGTTCCTGCAAGCGCAAGAAGAGAAACGATGCTCAGCCCCGCTTTTATTGCTTTCAGGTGATCATGCATAGGCGTATGGTATTCTTCTTTCCATTCCAGAGGCTCTCTGGAAGCTCTGACTGTCCGGGACTGTTTTGTATTTTGGTCCGGTCCGGCAGCAGAAGCTGTTTCACAGTGTTCTGACAGCCAGCCTGTAAGCTGTGCTCCGCCGGGCAGAGAGGCACGGAAAGAAAAAAGAAGGTTTCCGGCTGAATCATGAATCCGGACAGAACCCATGGCACCATACTTCATTGAGGCAAATGTTTTTGTATGAAATTCTTTGTATCTTCCGTATGGTGCGGAGTATATCAGTTTACCGCTGCGGAAAAGCAGGATCTTTTTGTTCTGGTAAGCCAGAAGACACCATATTCCCCATAGAAACAATATAAATCCTGTTATGAACATAAAAAAGATGGATATATTAACAGGCTCCGCGGCGACAGTCGCTGTGGCAACAAAAAGAATCAGCCATCCCAGGGGTAACAGGAAACTGCCTGCAACCAGTCTTAGTACAGAGGTTCGTACATATAAGAAGGGTTCTTCTTCCGTGTGCCTCTCCGGAGTATGAGGCATGAAAAGAAAAATTCCGGAAGCCAGAGTAAAGGCAGTAATGAAAAAAGCGACTGCAATTGCATATCCGGGATCTTTTCCGATAGAAACAAAGCATGTGATCAGCATAAATGCAGCGCACATAAGCAGAAGAACACCGAAAACCATGGCCGGAAGCTTTCTTTTTTTATCAATCCTCTGATTTTGCTCACAGGAAGTCTGTGTAAATGACGCACTGGAGGGGATTGTTTCTTCCAGAGAATATCCGCAGCCGGGACACTGAGCGGTGTACACAGGAAGAGAAACATACTGAATATGCTGCACAGGAAGTTCCTTTCCACAGTGGGGACAGACCCACAGGCGAAGGCTGAGGTTACAGGCGATCCCAAGGCCCATAATGGGAGAAGCCGCAAGAAAAAGGCCGACAATACCTGCCAGAATGCGGTTTTCTATATTTGTGATCACAGAAACAAATATAATCAGAAGGATAATCCACACAGGAAAGAAAAAAAGCAGGTTTTTTGTATATGCTTTACGGGCATTCCGGTAAGTGGGATTGCGCCTTCTTTTTTCTGCCTCAGAAATCCGGGGCAGAAACCGGAGATTGTTAATTTTTTTCACACGGCTCTCCTTTTATCAGAATACATATCTGTCCAGACGTTCAAATGCTTCCTGCACCCGGGAAAGAGGCAGGGCAAGGTTCATACGGATATGGCAGGGGCCATGGAAGGGACGGCCATCCTGCCAGGCAACACCTACATCCCATCCGGCTTTCAGAAGCTGGTCAAGAGTTTTCTCATGGGAATGGCACCACTGGCTGCAGTCCAGAAACAGCATATAGGTTCCCTCCGGCTTTGCAACTTTTATTTCCGGAAAATGTTCCCGGATAAAATCGCAGGCAAAGCTGACATTTCCTGAGAGAACCTGGCAAAGCTCGTCTACCCATTCATAGCCTTCCGGCTGGTAGGCGCCCAGGAGAGCATGCATGGAAAGAAGGTTCATTTCATTATAATGGGATTTGCTGCCTTTTGCCTGAACCCTGTCCCGGAGATATTTATTGTAGATGATATGATAGCTTCCCACCAGACCTGCCAGATTAAAGGTCTTGCTGGGAGCATACAGGGCAACAGTGCGGTTTCTGGCATCCTCATTCACAGACTGGGTGGGGATATGCTTATGACCATCCAGAAGGATATCCGACCAGATTTCATCAGAGATTACAATGCAGTCATTTGCCCGGTAAATTTCCATGGCTTTTTCCAGCTCCTGCCGTTCCCACACACGGCCGCAGGGATTGTGGGGGCTGCATAAGATTACTGCGTGTATATTGTTTTCACGGAGTTTTTTATCCATATCTTCATAGTCCATGCGCCAGACACCATTTTCATCCTGGATCAAAGGACTGAGAACTATGTCAAAGCCATTGTTTCTGAGGCTGTTGGTAAAGCCGATATAAGTGGGGCTGTGGAGAAGGACTTTATCTCCTGGCGACGCAAAAGAGGTAAGGGCGGAGATCACACCGCCGAGAACACTGTTTTCGTAGCCGATACATTCTTTTGTAAGACCTGTAACATGGTTGCGTGTTTCGTGCCAGCGGATGATTTTGTCAAAATATTCCTCTGAGGGTGAGAAATATCCGTAAAAAGGATGCTGTGTCCGCTTTATGATAGCTTCCGGCACAGTGGGTACAGTGGGAAAATTCATGTCCGCAACCCACATGGGAATGATGTCAAAGCCGTCCTTGGGAGGAGCAGGAGCAAAGCCTGAGCCTGTAAGTGCATCTACTGCAATGGAATCTTTTCCGTGTCTGTCTGTAATGGAAGTGAAGTCGTATTTCATGGTAAAAAACCTCCTGTTTTCAGTATAAAAAAAGTATACGGAGGTACTGGGTAAAAGTCAATGCCGGAAGAAAAATAGAGATTGTTAAAAATGAACAAAAAATAATGATAAAATAAAATTAAAGTAAAGAAATTATAAAAGGAACACCGAAAATTAGAAATACATGCCGTGGTTTTTTGTGTATAATACACATATCATATGAGAACAGATAAGGAGGAGCTATGGAAAAGAAATTACTTGATATGAAAAATATTAGTAAAACCTTTGGAAACGTTCAGGCTCTGAAGGGTGTTTCCCTGGACCTCTATGCAGGCGAGGTTCTGGCTCTGATGGGCGAGAACGGTGCAGGAAAATCTACGCTTATGAATATTTTAAGCGGTTCCCTGCAGCCAACAGAAGGAGAGATTTACTTAAATGGTGAGAAAGTCGTCGTACCGGATCCGATCACAGCGAAGAAACTGGGAATTGCCAAAATTCATCAGGAGCTTCAGATTGTGCCGGAGCTCAGTGTGGCAGAAAATATTTTTCTGGGACGATGGAAAACCTCCGCCGGACCTGCAGTAGACTTCAAGGCAATGAAGGATGAGGCTAAAGTATATCTGGACATGCTGGATGTGCATGTGGATCCTTCAAAAAAGCTGAAAGATCTCCGTATCGGAGAGCAGCAGCTTGTGGAGATCGCAAAGGCAATTTCTCTTAATTCCAAGATTATTGTCATGGATGAGCCTACATCCGCCATCAGTGAAAAAGAAGCGGAAAAGCTGTTTACCATTATCCGCAGGCTTCGCGGTGAAGGCAAAGGAATTATTTATATTACACATCGAATGGAAGAGATATTTAAGATTGCGGACAGGCTTACGGTTATGCGAGATGGCCAGTATATCGGCACAGTCAAGGCAGCGGAAACATCCAAGGATGAGATTATCAGAATGATGGTAGGCCGTGATATGAGTGAGCAGTACCCAAAAGATCCTACGGAAAAAGGTGAAGTTGCTCTGGAGGTAAAAAATCTTACATACACGCCGCCAATGGGAAGCTTCCGGCGTTCTTTAAAGAATATTTCTCTTAAGGTGCGCCACGGTGAAGTTCTGGGAATTGCAGGACTTGCAGGCGCAGGACGTTCGGAGTTTTTTGAATGTCTGGCAGGTGTGCACCATGGAGATACCAGAGGAGAAATCATCATTGAGGGACGGCCGATGACTATTAAAACTCCCGCAGATGCCATCCGTGCAGGTATTTCTTTTGCAACAGAAGACAGAAAGGGCTCCGGACTGGTGCTTCAGAGATCCATTGGGGAGAATATGTCCCTTCCATTATTAAAAAAATTCAGCTCCATGTTTTTTATGAAGCATCAGGAAGAAAAAAAGGTCTGGCAGGAACAGATGGAGGCTTTGAGAGTAAAAGCTCCCGGTTATAAAACACTGGCAAGTTCTCTTTCAGGAGGCAATCAGCAAAAAGTGGTTCTGGCACGATGGTTGATGACACATCCCAAAATCCTTCTTCTGGATGAGCCGACCAGAGGTATTGATGTAGGTGCAAAAGCCGAGATATACCAACTGATCAACAACCTGGCAAAACAGGGTATGGCGATTATTGTAGTGTCTTCAGAGCTGCCGGAGGTTATTGGCATTTCTGACAGGATCGTTACTTTCTGTGAGGGCGAGCTGACCGGCGAATTTATGCAGGAAGATGCAACTCAGGAAAAACTTCTTCAGAGTGCTACAAGATAGGGAGGGTGAACAATGGAAAACAAAGTAAAAATGAAAGCGATGCTCAAACAGATGCAAAGTGTCATCGCTCTGGTAATTATATTTGTAGTAGCGTCGGTTGTCTGTGTGAAAGACGGTAAAAACAATTTTTTAGATCTGCGCAATCTGATGAATGTTCTGAGAGCAGTATCTGAGAATGGTATTATTGCAATCGGTATGACCATGATTCTGATTCTGGGAGATATTGACCTTTCGGTTGGCTCTGTAGTGGGATTGATCTCCACTGGCTGTGCGTATCTGATGGTAAAGAGCGGACTTGGATTCGTACCGGCAGTTCTTTTGAGTCTTGTAATCGGCGGTCTGTTCGGACTTTTCAACGGTCTCTGTATTACCAAACTGAAACTGCAGGCATTTATCGTAACACTTGCTTCCATGAACATTGCCCGCGGTCTTGCAAGATTCTGGGCAAATGGAATCGGTATCCCACTGGCATACGGAGAAGGCGAGGGAATGGCTCCGCCGGCATTTGAGGTTCTACAGATGAGAATCGGAGGTGTGGTTCCGGTACCTGCCATTATTTTTCTCATATTGTTGATCATTTTTCACATTGTTCTTACAAAAACAACCTTTGGCCGTCAGATTTATGCTATTGGAGGAAACCGTCAGGCAGCATATCTTTCCGGTATTAAAGTAGACAGAATCAAAACATACGCATTTATGCTCTGTGCAATGCTTGCATCTGTAGCAGCTATGATCCATGCGGCACAGATCAGCCAGGGCGGACCAAACGAAGGTCAGGGATATGAGCTGAATGCAGTTGCAGCCTGTGCCATTGGCGGAACCAGTCTTGCAGGCGGAAAGGGGACACTGATCGGAACACTGGTAGGTGCGCTGATCCTCGGTATGCTTGACAACGTACTTGGTCTGAAAGGTGTAAATTCCAATCTCCAGCTGGTAGTAAAAGGTTTCCTTATTATCATTGCCGTATTTATGCAGGCAGATAAGGTAAAAGACTGACAGACAATTACATATGTGAAACAAATTCTTCTCTTCCGGTCGGCAGCGGAAGGCAGGAATGAACAATAAAAATAAATACACTGCCGGAGAAAGTAGGGTTATATGAAAAAGAGAACCATTAGTGTGTTACTGGCAGCAGCAATGATCGCATCCAGTCTTGCAGCAGGGGCAGTTACTGTTCATGCAGAAGAAGAGAAAAAAGACAAATATGTGATCGGTATGTCTCAATGTAACCTTGGCGAGCCATGGCGTGTTGCAATGAACGATCAGATCGCAATGGCAGCGGAAAAATATCCGGAGTTTGAAGTGGTTTTTGCGGACGCTGCACAGGATAACTCCAAGCAGATTGCTGACATTGAAAACTTTGTACAGATGGGTGTTGATCTGATCATTGCCTCTCCAAATGAGGCTACTCCTCTTACAAATGCGGTAAGTTCTGCTTATGATGCAGGGATTCCGGTCATCCTTCTTGACAGAAAGATTGACGGAGACAAATATACACAGTTTATCGGCGCTGATAACGTAGATATGGGACGTGTAGCAGGAGAGTATGTTGCAGATGTTCTTCTTCCGGACGGCGGAAAAGTTTGTGAGATCAAAGGCCTTGAGGGAACCTCCGGCGGTATTGACAGAGACAATGGTTTCCGTGAGGGGATCAAAAAGAACGAAAATATTGAAATTGTTGCAGCAAACAATGCAGACTGGCTTCGTGAAAAAGCAATCACCGTAGCAGAAGAAATGCTCCAGACAAACGATGAGATTGATCTTTTCCTGGCTCTGAATGACCCGATGGCAGAAGGCGCTTACATTGCAGCAAAGAATGCAGGCAGAGAAGGAGATATCCTCTTTGTTGGTTTTGACGGACTTCCCACACCTGACGGCGGTATCAGAAGTGTTATGGACGGCAGATTAAGCATGACTCAGGTTTATCCCACCGGCGGTGCTGAGGCGATTGAGAGCGCATATCAGCTTCTGGTAGAAGGTAAAGAACTGGAAAAAGAACTGACTCTGCAATCTGAGATCGTTACGCCTGACAATGCTGAAGAGCTTCTTGCAAAATACAGCGGATCCGATGACGGTGCGGCAGAAGAAACAGAAGAGACAGATGAAGCAGAAGAGAAGACAGAAGAATAATACGATAATAATAAGCTTTTACAGGAAAGGGACTGCGCAGGCAGCCCTTTTTCTGGTATGATAGAGAGCATGTCAGGAGGAAAGGAATGTTGGAAAAAATTAAAAAAATTTTTAAACCGGAAAATATGATGTTCAGGATGGCTGCCCTGAACTGCGGTCTCCTCCTTCTTGTAACCGTAGTGATTACCGGAACAGGAAATGTAATCTATCAGAATTCCATAGAGGAAAGTTCTTATGCAAACACAATGGAAATCCAGAATCAGGTATTGAAGGCTCTGGATCTGATTTTCCAGTCTGTTTCTGATAATGTGGCAGCCCTGGGCGCTGCGCCGGAATTTCAGGAATATCTGAAAGTGGATGAACAGAAGGAGCAGGCGCGGCGTGTGATTTTGGAAAGTAAAGTCCGTGATATGCTTCTGCGCTATTCAGAGCATTATGAGGATTATTTTAATATTGTGACAGCCAGCGAAAAAGGGCATTATCTTTCAAATGATTCCTATCGCATTCAGAAAACTCCTCTTACCAGAGAAGACTGGTATCAGGAAGCGCTGAAAGCAGACGGGGAGCTGGTACTGACTGGAAACTCTCTGGGAAGAAATCTGAAAAGCTGGAAAAATTACAGTACAGACAGCTATGTAACAGCGGTGCAGATGGTTCCGGATACAGAAAGCGGAAAGCCTCTGGGAGTGATTCTGGTCGATTTGGATATCCGGAGTATCCAGAATCTTGTTGAGGATATTACCATGGGACAGACTGGCTTCAGCTATATTCAGGACAGTCAGGGCAAGGTTCTCTATGCTCCGAAAAACAAGGTGGTGTACAGGATGAATCCGGAATGGTTTTCTCAAGGGGACAGCGGACAGGTGCGCTGCAATATTGAAGGGGAAATGTATAATGTAATCTACAGCCGCTCTTCTTATATTGATTTAACTGCAGTGGGAGTGTTTGACTGGGGAAAAACCATTCAGGGTGCCTCGCAGGTAAGGATGGCATCAATTCTGATCGCAGTAGTTATAGCTGTTTTTGCCATTGTGTGCTCTGTTGTATTTGCTGCCTCAATTACAAAGCCCATATCTAAATTGTCCAGACTGATGAAGCGGGCGCAGACGGGAGATCTGACAGTACGTTTTGACAACCACTATAAAGGGGAGATCCATCAGCTTGGAGATGCGTTTAATTCTATGGTGGCAAAAACAGATGAGCTTTTGAAACTGGTCTATCAGGAGCAGAAACATAAACGAGAAGCAGAACTGCAGATTCTGCATGAGCAGATAAAGCCGCATTTTCTTTATAATACCCTGGACACTATTCAGTGGATGGCAAAGGGATATCATGCACAGGATATAGTGGACATTGTACTGGCATTATCTAATTTTTTCAGGATCAGTTTAAGCCAGGGAAAAGAGTTTATCAGTCTGGAGCAGGAGATTGCCATGGTAAAAAGCTATCTGGATATTCAGAAATTCCGGTATGAGGAGCTTTTTGACTATGAGGTCTGGACAGATCCTGCAATTCTTAAGTGTCAGGTTCCGCGGCTTTCTCTCCAGCCGTTGATTGAGAACGCACTTTATCATGGGATCAAGGAATCCGAGAGAGAGCATGGAACCATTTGGATTCGGGTATATCCGGAAGGGGAGGATTCTGTTGTTCTGAAAGTGGAGGATAATGGCGCAGGAATGACAGAGGAGCGCTGTCGACAGCTGAATCAGTGGTTTGCTCAGAAAGAACGGATGGCAGAGGTTGATGCATTTGGAAGTCTGAATGTAAACGACAGAGTGCGGATGTTCTATGGAGAGGAATATGGACTGCATTATTATCTGAGAGAGGGCGGCGGCGTAATTGCAGAATTAAGGATAAAAAGGAGCAAATAGGAGGACATATGTGGAACGTACTGATTGCAGATGATGAACCGAAGATTCGTCAGGGACTGAAAAATACACTGGAAACCTTTGACTTGCCCCTATGTGTGTGCGCAGAGGCAAAAAACGGATTGGAGGCGCTGGAAAAAGCAAAGGAATATGAGCCGGATATTCTTCTTGTAGATATTTGCATGCCAAAGCTCAGTGGGATTAAATTTCTGGAAGAGCTGAAAAAGCTTTCTATAGAATGTAAAGTAATTATTATTTCCGGTTTTAATGAGTTTGCGTATGCACAGCAGGCTATTACCCTGGGGGTGTCTCATTATCTTTTGAAACCAATTGCAGACAGTGAGCTGAAAGAAGCTCTGGAAAGTGTGAGCCGGCAACTGTGGCAGACCCGGAAATCCAGAAAATTTATGAATCTGATGCGGCAGCAGTTTGTACAGAATAAAAATACCATAAGAGACGTGTTTTTTAATGACTGGATCAATGGAAATTTATCCGGAAAAGAATGGCAGGAACAGAGAGAATTTCTGGAAATTGAACTTCCGGATACAGTGATGCTGATTCTTGTTTCTGTGCAGAGCGGATTTACTGAAAAAATTCCGGCGGGAGCTGTTCCTGAGGAGCTTTACAAAATGACTCTGGAAAAAATTATGAGGAATCTGATCGGCGAGTACAAGCCTGTATATGTGTTCATGAACCGGTATCAGGATGCTGTGGGAATGATCGGAGGTTATAAAGGTGAAACAGAGAACCTTCAGGAAATCATATCAGAAAAAATAAATAAGACAGTAGATGGAAAATGCTGTGTCCTGATACAGACCTGTAAAAGGGATGAGATTCCGGATGTTCATGAAAAGCTGCGAACCCGTGCCAGAAAGATTCTGGAGTGCAGGCCAATTGTAATGGAAGCCAGAAAATATATTTATGCTCATTATCAGCAGAGAGAACTGGATCTTACCCAGGTGGCAGACGCTATTGGCTGCAATCCCTCTTATCTCAGCCGGATCATGAAGCAGGAGCTGGGAATCTCATTTAAAGATTTTCTGACAATGCTCCGTATCAGCCAGGCAATTTCTCTGATGCGCAATGACCGTCTTTCTCTGAATCAGATTGCAGAACAGGTGGGATACAGCAATCAGCATTATTTTTCTGCAGCATTCAAAAACTGTCAGGGATTTTCTCCTTCAGAATTTCGGAGAACTCTGACCCGGGAGGAGTGAGGTTGTGAAAAAATGGATATTGGCGCTTCTTCTGTTTGTCTGTTTATGTACCGGGGGATGCGGAACAGAGAGCGTACGGACAGACGACTATGAATATCTGATAGGAGTAAGTCTTACCAATGTAATGGAACCCTGGCTGAACAACCTGGCTCAGGTGATCGGAAGCAGGGCAGAGACAGAAAAAAATGTGAATCTGATTTTCAGGGATGCGGCAGGAAGTACGGAAAAGCAGATACAGGATATCGAATCTCTTATGAAATGCGGAATTGATCTTTTAATCGTTTCTCCGGACGGGAGCAATGCGCTGAACGGGATTATGGAGGAGGTTTTTGAGGAAATTCCTATTGTGGTTGTAGGAGTGGAGCCGCAGACAAAGGCTTATACAACGGTGATACAGGCAGATGATAACGGAATTGGCAAGATGGCGGGAGAATATATTCTGGAGAATTTTTATACAGAGGGTGATAAGATTATCGTGTTTCAGGGCGTGGAAGGCTCGCCTATATCAGAGGACAGACTTCGCGGTTTTACAGAAGCAGTGAAGAAAAAAGTCAAAGAAAAAGATATTGTGTATTATTATGGGGACTGGTTCCGGGATGTGGCAGAAGCCCGGATGAAGGATTACCTTGTTGTAAATGGCGCTCCTGATATTGTTTTCGCCTTTAATGATGAGATGGCGTATGGAGCGTATATTGCCGGAGAACAGCTTCGTATGGGAAATGGAACAAAGTTTGTGGGGGTAGACGGATTTGAGGGAGAAAGCGCCGGACTGAATCTGGTGGAAAAAGAAATTCTGGATGCAACTATCCAGAGCCCGGATTTTGGATCTCTTGCTTATGATACTGCCATGGATATTCTGGAAGAAAAAGAAGTACAGAGAGACATCACGGTGACTCCCAGAATGATTACAGGAGACAAAAAATAAAAGAGGAGGATAAAAATGGCAGAATTTTTAAAACAGGAACTGATATGGACAAGGAAACCTGAGAGGGTATTTATGGATGAAACAAAGGTGGAGATCATTACTGAGTGCAGCACAGACGGAGTGAATTTTAAACAGATGCGTATCTGCCATATGTGGGAGGGTGCAGGGGAGATCACCTTTGGCATTTATGCGTGCAGCCCGGAAAATTCTTCTTTTAAAGCCACCTTTACAGAAATGGAAATTACAGAATGTAAATGGGAAGCACATAAATAAAAAACGGATGCTGATTTGGAAGGAAAACTATCTGAGCCGCCTTTAAATGCTTGCCTTTTTATCAGGCAGAATGATATACTTATGACGTACAAAAGTTTCTGATAAAGAGCTGTAAAGGTGCATATTAAATGAAAAAGAATTAAGGAGAAGTATGTTTAGGAAAATTGGGGAAGAACGGGCGTTTGATGGAATATTGAAGCAGATTATTGACAATATCCAGACAGGGAAGCTGAAGGCTGGAGATGCTCTGCCGGCAGAGCGTACTATGGCGGAGACCATGGGGGTTTCAAGAGCTGCTGTAAGAGAGGTGTTAAGAGCACTGGAGCTTCTGGGAATTCTGAAGGCAGTGCCTGGAGGAGGCAATTATATAACAGAAGATCTTGATACCTGGCTGATCGGACCTCTGTCCATCCTTTTCCAGCTGAATAATGGTTATGTCCGCCAGAACCAGCAGCTTCGTGCAGCACTTGAAAGGGAAAATGCAATTCTTGCTGCAAAAAAGTGTACGCCTCTGGATGCGGCAGAGCTGTGGATGATCATTGCCAGGCTGGATGCTGCTGAAGATGAGAAGATGAGGGGTGAGCTTGATAAAGAACTTCATCAGAAGATTGCAAAAATTGCAGACAATCCCATGATCTACAGTGTTCTGGCTGCTGCGGACAAGCTGACAGAGAGTATCATTTCCGGAATCAGAGATTATATCATGCATAAAAATCAGTCTGCCGCTGTTGTGGATGAGCAGCATCACAGGCTGGTGGAAGCAATTATTAACGGAGATGTGGAAGCGGCAGAGAGGTGTATGTCGGAGCATATGGTCACTGTGGAGAAATTTATGTCGGAAATGCTTCGGGAAGAAGAATGACAACTGATATTTTGTCTATATGATACTATTTTACATAATGATCCCATTAAAATAATATGATTTTGCATAAAAATCAAAAGATTTTTCTTGTGCTCTGGTATGACCGATGCTATAATGAAACTACAAATTGGTATAACCAATAAAATGTTTGGCACTACCAGAAAACGGAGGGAACTATCATGGGATATGTAAAATGGTCATATGACACATTAAATCAGTTTTGTACCGATGTATTTAAGGCTTTTGGTTTTAATGATGAAGAGAGCGCAGAAATTAAGGATGTGCTTCTGACAGCAGATCTTTATGGTATTGAGAGCCATGGAATGCAGAGAATGGTTCGCTATCACAAGGGTATTGAAAAGGGAACGATCCATCCGGACGCCAAACCAGAGGTAGTATTTGAAACACCGATTTCTGCTGTTATTGACGGACATAACGGAATGGGACAGCTGATCAGTGTTTTTGCCATGAAAAAGGCAATTGAAAAAGCGAAAAAAACAGGTGTGGGCATTGTCAGTGTCCGTGAGTCCAATCATTTTGGCATTGCCGGATTTTATGCAAAAATGGCATGCGATCAGGGGCTGATCGGTATGGCATGCACCAACTCTGAGGCAATTATGGTTCCTACATTCGGCAAAAAGGCCATGCTGGGATCGAATCCTATTGCAGTGGCAATGCCGGCTGATCCCTATCCGTTTTTCTTTGACTGTTCAACTACAGTAGTTACCAGAGGAAAACTGGAGATGTACAATAAGATGGAAAAACCGCTGCCGGATGGCTGGGCTCTTGATAAGGACGGCCATGCAAGCACGGACGCTCCTGATGTACTTGCAAATATTGTGGCAAAAAAGGGTGGTGGAATAATGCCCCTTGGCGGAAGCGAAGAGGTGACAGGAAGTCATAAGGGATATGGCTACGGAATGCTCTGCGAGCTGTTCAGCTCCATTCTTTCCATGGGCGTGACTTCTGACAGCTGCTGTACTTTCCCGGACAAAACCGGAATCTGCCATGGCTTTATGGCTATTGATCCGGCAGCATTCGGTGATCCGGCAGCCATCAGAAAACATTTTTCCGATTATCTTGAGGCCCTGAGAGAAAGTCCCAGGGCTGAAGGCAAGGACCGCATCTATACCCATGGTGAAAAAGAAGTCTTTGCAGAAAAAGAAAGAAGAGAAAACGGTATTCCGGTCAATGACAACACTATGGTAGAGCTTGCAAACCTGTGTGGATACTTAAAGCTTGATTTCGGCAAGTATTTTAAGGACTATGAGCTTCCAAAGGACAGCAGGTTTTTTACAGGAAACTATTAAAAGAATCCCTAAGGAGGATATAAAAATGGATTACGCAAAAGAATCACTGAGATTACACGGAGAATGGAAAGGCAAAATTGAGGTTGTGACAACTGTTCCGGTAGAGACAAAGGATGATCTTTCCCTGGCTTATACTCCGGGTGTAGCGCAGCCTTGTCTGGAGATCCAGAAGGATGTGGACAAATCATACGATCTTACAAGAAGATGGAACATGTGTCTTGTTGTTACCGATGGTTCCGCAGTTCTTGGCCTGGGTGATATAGGACCGGAGGCGGGAATGCCGGTTATGGAAGGAAAATGCGTTCTTTTTAAAGCGTTTGGCGATGTGGATGCGTTTCCTCTGTGTATTAAAAGCCATGATGTAGATGAGATTGTCAATACCATTTATCTCATCTCCGGTTCTTTCGGTGGTGTAAATCTGGAGGATATTTCCGCTCCAAGATGCTTTGAAATTGAGAAAAAGCTCAAAGAAAAATGTGATATTCCGATTTTCCATGATGACCAGCACGGAACTGCCATCATTACTCTGGCAGGCCTTACCAATGCCCTTAAGGTTGTGGGCAAGAAAAAAGAGGATGTTCGCATAGTCATGAACGGAGCAGGAGCAGCAGCCATTTCCATTGCAAGACTGCTTCTGAAGGCAGGATTTAAGAATATTACTCTCTGCGACAGAAAGGGTGCCATTTACGAAGGCCGTGCAGAGGGAATGAATGCGGTTAAGGAAGAAATGAGCAAGGTAACAAACCTGGATAAAAAATCAGGTTCTCTTGCTGATATGCTTGCAGGCGCAGATGTGTTTATCGGTGTTTCCGCGCCGGGCGCTGTGACAACAGAAATGGTAAAAACAATGGCAGAGGATGCGATTATTTTTGCCTGCGCCAACCCGACACCGGAGATCTTCCCGGATGAAGCAAAAGCAGGCGGTGCAAAGGTTGTTTCCACAGGAAGAAGTGACTTCCCTAACCAGATCAATAATGTTCTGGCGTTCCCGGGCGTATTCCGCGGCGCTTTTGACGTAAGAGCAAAAGATATCAATGATGAGATGAAGATTGCAGCTTCTGAGGCGCTGGCAGCGCTGATCTCCGATGAGGAGCTTTCACCGGATTATATTATCCCCAAGGCTTTTGATAAGAGAGTGGGACCTGCGGTTGCAAAGGCAGTTGCCGATGCTGCAAGAAAAACAGGCGTGGCAAGAATCTGATATATTGTACAGAAGCAGTGCCGCCTTCCATTTTGGGCTTACCGGAATGGAAGGCGGTTTTTTATTTTTACAGCAGAGCTCCCCTCATGAAAGCTTTGACAAATGGGAAAAGAATCGGTACAATAGCAGATATGTAATGCGGAATAAAGAAAAGGAGTGGCGAAAAATATGCAGACCTGGGAAGCAAATGTCCGCAGGGTGGTTCCCTATACACCGGGAGAGCAGCCTGATCATCAGGACATGATTAAACTGAACACAAATGAAAATCCTTATCCGCCGGCGCCGGGAGTGTGCAAAGCTCTCAGTGGGATTGAACCGGAGTCATTAAGACTGTATCCGGATCCGGCAGCAGATGATCTGGTGAAAGCCATTGCAGAAGCCTGCGGAGTAAAAAAACAGCAGGTGTTTGTGGGAGTGGGTTCTGACGATGTGCTTGCTATGAGTTTTCTTACATTTTTTAACGGTAAAAAGCCGATTTTGTTTCCGGATATTACATATTCTTTTTATGATGTCTGGGCGGAGCTTTTTCGGATTCCTTATGAACGTCCGGTTCTGGATGAGCATTTCCATATCAAAAAAGAAGATTATTTCAGAGAAAACGGAGGAATTATTTTTCCCAATCCCAATGCTCCTACAGGGGTAGCCCTGTCTCTTGCGGATGTGGAAGAGATTGTGGCGCATAACAGAGAGGTCGTTGTGATCGTAGATGAGGCATATGTGGATTTTGGCGCACAGTCAGCCGTTTCTCTTGTGGATAAGTATGATAATCTCCTGGTTGTGCAGACTTTTTCAAAGTCAAGATCTATGGCAGGAATGCGGATCGGTTTTGCCATTGGCGATTCGAAGCTGATTTCTTACCTTAATGATGTAAAATATTCTTTTAATTCTTATACGATGGACACAACAGCTCTGGCAGCAGGGGTGGCGGCAGTAAAAGACAGAGAATATTTTGACGGAACCTGCCGTAAAATTATTGAGACAAGAGAATGGACAAAAAAAGAACTGAAAAAGCTGGGATTTTCTTTTGAGGATTCCATGGCAAATTTTATTTTTGCTTCTCATGAGAGCTGTCCGGCGGAGAAATTATTCCAGGCGCTTCGAGAGCATCATATTTATGTCCGGTATTTTCCGGGAAAAAGAACAGGTAATCATCTGCGTATTACAATAGGAACGCAAAAGGAAATGGAAGTTCTTACAGAATTTCTCAGAAATTATCTGAATGAGCAAAAAATTTAATCAGCAGGAGGTAATATGGAAGTATTAGTACAGTGGTTTACAGATAATCTGTCCCAGTTTATTTCGGCAGAGATGGTTATTTTTATTATTTCAATGGTTCCGATTCTGGAACTGAGAGGCGGACTTCTGGCAGCTTCGCTTTTGAAGATTCCGGCAGCGACAGCCATTCCCATATGTATAATAGGAAATATTATACCGATTCCGTTTATTCTTCTGTTTATCAGACAGATTTTTAAACTTATGAAAAAAACAAAGATTTTTCATGGTCTGATTGAAAAGCTTGAAAACAGGGCTATGGGAAAAAGCGACCAGATCAAAAAGTATGAGTTCTGGGGGCTGATGCTGTTTGTGGGAATTCCTCTTCCGGGAACAGGGGCATGGACAGGAGCGCTGATCGCTTCTCTTCTGGAAGTTGATATCAAAAAATCTTCTCTGGCTATTCTGGGAGGAATTATTATGGCAACTGTGATCATGTATGTTGTATCCTATGGACTTGTAGGAAATATCGTTCACTGATCTTTCACCAAAAAGTAAAATGAAAAATTTTATTTTTACAGATAATCGGAAATGAAGCTGTTCTGCTGCGGAAGATGGCGTATATGGGGCATTGTCCGCAGGCTGATGTTTTGCCGGGAACTCTGGCAGGCATTTTGACCGGGCTTTAGTGAACAGAATAAAGTAAGAGGTTTCATCCGGTAGACAGAAGAAATAAAATATGCTAGAATAAAATTTGAAAATCTACAGTATCAGGGACAGTGATCCCGGGAAAAAGACGGTTTATCCGGAAAACAGGATTATCTGTTTTCCGGAATTCTGATGTTCGTGTCGGTTCCGACAGAGTATCCCGTAAAATATTTATATCATAATATAGAGTTCCGGAATTAACCGGGTATTATTTTTAGAAAAGGCTGAGGGAATTTTTTATGAGAGAAAAATACGAATCCTTGTCACTTGCGACATTGAAGGAGCTGGCAAAGGCAAGAGGCCTGAAAGGAATTTCCACGTTAAGGAAGCCAGCACTGATTGAACGTATGCTTCAGGAGGATGAAAAGGAGCGGAAAGATACAGGAGCAATTTCGGAAACTGTACAGAAAGAAGAAATCCGGGAAGAAAAGAAAGACAGGCAGGAGGAACATCAGACTCCGGTGCGTCAGTACAGACAGAATGGACATGTTCAGGAATCCCGGGCATTTTATGACAACAGAAGAAAAAATAACTGGCAGGAGGGCGGAACGAGAACCTATAACAGCGCCAGTGAAGGCCGCAGATACGGCAACAGTCAGAGCGAGTTTTCAAAAAATCACGGCAGTCAGAATGAAGGCCGCAGATACGGAAATACTCAGGGAGAGAATTTCAGAATGTACGGAAGCCAAAATGAAGGCCGCAGATACGGAAATACTCAGGATGAAAATTCCAGAATTTATAATAGTCAGAACGAAGACAGAAGAAGCGGATACAGCCAGGAGGAGAATCCGAGAACATATAATAATCAGAATGAAGGCAGAAGAAGCGGATACAGCCAGGAGGAGAATCCGAGAACATATAATAATCAGAACGAAGACAGAAGAAGCGGATACAGTCAGGAGGAAAATCCGAGAGCCTTCAGCAGTCAGAATGAAAACAGAGGAAGCTATATACAGCAGGATGATGCAAAGATTCCGGCAGAAACAGCGCAGCTGGACAGCGGCCAGAAAGCCAATGGAATTCTCGAGGTCCTTCAGGACGGATATGGGTTTATCCGCTGTGAAAACTTTCTTCCGGGAGAGAATGATATTTATGTTTCTCCGGCCCAGATCCGCAGATTTAATCTGAAAACCGGAGATATCGTTCAGGGAAATATCCGCATTAAAACTCAGGGGGAAAAATTCAGCGCTCTTTTATATGTAACTTCTATTAACGGATTTCATCCCAGCGAAGGGCAGAAACGGTATAATTTTGAGGATATGACTCCCATATTTCCAAATGAAAGGCTTCAGATGGAGCGCCCGGGGGGAAGTATGGCAATGAGGATCGTGGATCTGATCAGTCCTATCGGAAAGGGACAGAGGGGGATGATCGTTTCTCCGCCAAAGGCAGGTAAGACTACCCTTCTTAAGGATGTTGCCAAGTCTATTTTAAGAAACAGTCCGGACATGCATCTGATCATTCTTCTGATCGATGAACGCCCGGAGGAAGTGACAGATATTAAGGAAGCGATCCAGGGGCCAAACGTTGAGGTGATCTATTCCACTTTTGATGAGCTTCCGGAGCATCACAAAAGAGTATCGGAAATGGTTGTGGAGAGAGCCCGCCGTCTGGTGGAACACAGAAAGGATGTGACCATTCTTCTGGATTCTATTACAAGGCTTGCCAGAGCATATAATCTCTGTGTGCAGCCAAGCGGAAGAACCCTTTCAGGAGGTCTTGATCCTGCGGCTCTTCATATGCCGAAAAGATTTTTTGGCGCAGCCCGCAATATGAGAGAGGGCGGAAGCCTTACGATCCTTGCCACAGCGCTTGTAGATACAGGAAGCAAGATGGACGATGTGATCTATGAGGAATTTAAGGGAACAGGAAATATGGAGCTGGTGCTTGACCGCAGGCTTCAGGAAAAACGTGTATTTCCTGCCATTGATATTCAGAAATCCGGAACCCGCCGCGAGGATCTTCTTCTCAGCCGTGAAGAGCAGGAGACCGTATCCTCCATGCGCAAGGCTCTGAACAGTCTGAAGGCAGATGAGGCCGTGGAGCAGATTCTGAATATGTTTTCCAGAACCAGAACAAATGCGGAATTTGTACAGACTGCAAAAAAACAGAAATTTTTATAAATATCTTGCATTTATGAAAGGAGTATGTTATACTCAGGAGGCTGTAAAATAATAAATTCGTCTACTCATACACGAATAGAAAATAATAGAAAGAAATACAGAGAGGTGAAAATCATGCGCGAAGGAATCCATCCGAATTATCATCAGGCAACTGTAACCTGCAACTGTGGAAACACATTTGTAACAGGTTCTACAAAAGAAGATATCCATGTGGAAATCTGCTCTAAATGCCATCCGTTCTACACAGGACAGCAGAAGGCTGCACAGGCTCGCGGACGTATTGATAAGTTCAACAGAAAATACGGCTTAAACAAATAATTAAACAATATGAAAACGTGAGAACAGGTTGAGGTTGGGAAATCTCAACCTGTCTTTGCTTTCAGACAAAAGAGCTTATGACAGATGGAGAATATGAAAATATGAAGTCATCAAATATTGGCGGCCAGGCAGTTATGGAAGGAATCATGATGCGGCATAAGGATAAGTATTCCATTGCTGTCCGCCGTCCTGATGGAGAAATTGAGTTAAAGGTAGAAGATTATAAATGTACGTTTGGCAATGCCGGAATCTGGCGGAAGCCTCTGATCCGGGGTGTGGTCAGCTTTGTGGACAGTCTGGTAGTGGGAACCAGATGTCTCATGTACTCTGCGGAGATTGCAGGCGATGAAGAGGATGAGAAAGAGGCTGAAAAAAATGCGGCTCTTTCAGAGGAAGAGCGCGCTGCCAAAAAAAGAAAAGAGGACAGACAGTTTAAATGGCTGCTTTACGCGACAGTAGCGTTTTCCATTGTGATATCGGTAGCCGCCTTTATGCTGCTTCCCTATGCTCTTGCCAGTCTTTTAAAGAATGTAGGCGCATCTGAGGTTGTGATAACAGTGGCGGAAGCCTTTGTGAAGCTGGCATTGTTTATGGGGTATATGCTTCTGATATCCAGAATGAAAGATATCCAGAGAACCTTTATGTATCATGGCGCAGAACACAAATGTATCAACTGTATTGAGCACGGACTGCCCCTTACCGTAGAAAATGTTATGAAAAGCTCCCGGCAGCACAAGCGCTGCGGAACCAGTTTTTTATTTCTGGTCATGCTGGTCAGCATTTTCCTGCATTTTATTTTTGTGCTGGTTCCGTTTTACTGGGTGAGACTGCTGGGAAGACTTCTGATGGTGCCGGTTGTAGCAGGAATTTCTTTTGAGATGATCCAGTGGGCAGGCAGAACTGACAATAAGCTTGCGTGTCTTTTAAGCAAACCGGGACTTGCCATGCAGAAGCTTACAACAATAGAACCTACGGAGGATATGGTTGAGGTGGCTATTGCTGCGGTAGAAGCAGTTTTTGACTGGAAAGCGTATCTGAAAGAGGAATTCGGCTGGAAGCCGGGAGAAGAAACAAATGAAAACTCTTGAAATGCTGCTGCGGGAAGGAACTGAGATTCTGGAGACAGCAGAAATAGGTGAAGCCAGGCTGGATGCCTGGCTCCTTCTGGAATATATTACTGGAAAAAACAGGGCATATTATTATGCGCATATGGATCAGGAGACAGAAGAGGGGCAGGAAAAAGCATATCTTAAGCTTTGCCGTAAAAGGGCTGAACACATTCCTCTTCAGCATCTGACCGGAACAGCCTGCTTTATGGGATATGATTTTTTTGTGGATGAGAGAGTGCTTGTGCCAAGGCAGGATACAGAGATTCTTGTGGAAGAGGCGCTGAACCTTCTGAAAAAAACAGAGAAGCCGCGTATCCTTGATATGTGTACAGGTTCCGGGTGTATCCTTCTGAGTATTCTGAAGGAAATTCCGGAGGCAGAAGGCACGGGGGCAGACCTTTCGGAGGGAGCTCTTCAGGTTGCAGAAAAAAATGTTCGGAAGCTGGGACTGGATCACAGAGCCGTTCTGGTACACAGTGATCTGTTTTCCGGGGAATATTTTTCTGAAACCAGTGGAAAAACACAGAGAGAGTATGATATGCTTGTGTCAAATCCTCCGTATATTCCAACAGGGGAGATAGAGACTCTGATGGATGAAGTACGGACTCATGACCCATATATGGCTTTGGACGGAAAAGAGGACGGACTGTATTTTTACAGAAGGATCACAGAGGAGTGCAGGAAGTACCTGAAGCCCGGCGGCTGGCTTGTCTATGAAATCGGCTGGGATCAGGGTCAGGCAGTGACCGGAATTATGGAAAATGCAGGTTTTGAACAGGTAACGGTCAAAAAAGATCTTGCGGGACTTGACAGGGTGGTTCTGGGACAGAATCCCAGAACAAAAATTTTTGCCTAAGAATAAAGTAACAGGAGGAACAGAATGTTTGATAAATTGGAGGATCTTCTGATCCGGTTTGATGAGGTTCTCAATGAGCTGGGAGAACCGGGAGTTACAGATAATCAGGAGCGGTTCCAGAAGCTTATGAAGGAACAGAGCGATCTGCAGCCGATCGTGGACGCTTATAAAGAATACAAAGAGAATAAAGAAACTATTCAGGACAGTCTTTCCATGCTGGAAGGGGAGAAAGATGAAGAAATGAGAGAGATGCTCAAGGAAGAGCTTTCCGACGCAAAAAAACGCGTGGAGGAGCTGGAGCATGAGATCAAAATCCTTCTTCTTCCCAAAGACCCCAATGACAGCAAAAACGTTATTGTGGAGATCCGCGCAGGCGCAGGCGGCGATGAGGCTGCTCTTTTTGCAGCGGAAATTTACCGTATGTATGTGAAATATGCGGAAAGCCTCAGATGGAAAACAGAGATGATGAGTCTCAATGAGAACGGAATCGGCGGCTTTAAAGAGGTCACTTTTATGATCCAGGGAAACGGCGCTTATTCCAGACTGAAATATGAAAGCGGCGTTCACCGGGTACAGCGAGTGCCGGAAACAGAGTCAGGCGGAAGAATCCATACCTCTACCTGTACGGTGGCTATCATGCCTGAGGCGGAGGAGATTGATTTCCACCTGGATATGAACGACTGTAAATTTGATGTATTCCGTGCGTCGGGAAACGGCGGTCAGTGTGTCAATACCACAGACTCTGCGGTACGTCTGACCCATATTCCAACAGGAATCGTGATCTCCTGTCAGGATGAAAAATCACAGCTGAAAAACAAAGACAAGGCTCTGAAGGTACTGCGTTCCCGTTTGTATGAAATGGAGATTGCAAAACAGCACGATGCAGAAGCCGAGGCAAGAAGAAGCCAGATCGGAACAGGAGACCGTTCCGAGAAGATCCGTACTTATAACTTCCCTCAGGGGCGTGTGACAGACCACAGGATCAAGCTTACCCTGCATCGTCTGGACAGCATTCTGGGCGGCGACCTCAGTGAGATCATTGACAGTCTGATTGCGGCTGATCAGGCGGCTAAACTGGCAAATCTCAACAATGAGGAAGCGTAAGAAATAAAAATATTACAGTACTGAAGTCTGTAAAATGTAAAATATACAGATATCAGCATAGATAATATATAATGGAGGAGAATAAAATGAAAAAAACAGCACTGGTGATCATGGCTGCCGGAATCGGAAGCCGCTTTGGAAAAGGAATCAAACAGCTTGCGCCGGTTGGCCCAAATGGCGAAATTATTATGGAGTATTCTATTTATGACGCTCTGGAGGCAGGCTTTAACAAAGTTGTTTTTATTATCAGAAAGGATCTGGAAGAGGAATTCCGCGCTGTGATCGGCAATAAAATTGAACAGATCACAGAAGTTGAGTATGCGTTTCAGTCACTGGAAGATCTTCCGGACGGCTTTGAGAAGCCGGCTGACAGAACAAAGCCATGGGGAACAGGTCAGGCAGTTCTTGCGGCAAAGAATGTTCTGTCTGAGCCGTTTATGGTAATTAATGCAGATGATTATTATGGAAAAGAAGCATATGTAAAAGTACATGACTATCTGGTGCAGGAGCAGCCGGAGGATGGACTTCTTCATATCTGTATGGCCGGATTCCGTCTTGGAAATACTCTCAGCGATAACGGAAGCGTAACCAGAGGCGTCTGCCATATTGAAAACGGAGCGCTGGTTGGCGTAACAGAGACTCATGATATTTATAAGACTGAGAACGGGGCAGAATCCAGAAACGCAGACGGAACAGCAGAAGAGCTGGATGTAAACAGCCTTGTTTCCATGAATATGTGGGGACTGACTCCTGCATTTATGGACGTGCTGGAAAAGGGCTTTGTGGAGTTTCTTCAGAATCTTAACGCAGCTGATATTAAAAAAGAATATCTTCTTCCGGAGATGATCGACCGTCTGATCAAGGAAGGAAAAGCAAAGGTTGATGTACTGGATACAAAGGATACCTGGTTTGGGGTGACCTATCAGGAAGACAAAGAAGTGGTGATCGCTGCTTTTGACAGACTTGCAAAAGAGGGCGTTTATCCGGAGACACTTTATAAATAAGCAGTTTCCCGTTGTGTCGGCACAATGGACTTCAAGGAGGAATTATTATGGGAAAATATTTTGGAACAGACGGCTTTCGCGGTGAGGCAAACGTGCAGCTTACAGTAGATCATGCTTTTAAAGTAGGACGTTATGTGGGCTGGTATTACGGGCGCGATCATAAGGCGAAGATCGTAATCGGAAAAGATACAAGAAGAAGCAGCTATATGTTTGAATACGCGCTGGTGGCAGGTCTGACAGCTTCCGGAGCAGATGCATATCTTCTTCATGTGACCACAACTCCCAGCGTTTCCTATGTGGTCCGCACAGAGGATTTTGACTGTGGAATCATGATCTCTGCAAGCCACAATCCTTTTTATGACAATGGAATCAAGCTTCTTAACGGAAACGGACAGAAGATCGAGGCTGAGGTAGAGGCAAGGATCGAGGCTTACCTGGATGGAAAGCTGGAAGAGCTTCCTCTGGCAACCGGCGAGGATATTGGAAGAACAGTAGATTTTGCTTCCGGAAGAAACCGTTATATCGGTTATCTGATCTCTATTCCATGCCGTGATTTCAAAAACATCCGTGTGGGTCTGGACTGTTCAAACGGAAGTTCCTCTGCAATTGCCAAAAGTGTGTTTGACGCTCTCCGGGCAAAAACCTATGTGATCAATAATGAGCCGGACGGAACAAACATTAATACCAACTGCGGTTCTACACACATTGAGGTGCTTCAGAGATTTGTTGTGGAAAAAGGCCTGGATGTGGGATTTGCTTATGACGGCGATGCAGACCGCTGTATTGCAGTGGATCACAGAGGAAACATTATCGACGGCGACAAGATCATGTATGTATGCGGCAAATACCTGAGAGAGCAGGGAAGGCTGAACGGAAATACAGTAGTTACCACGGTTATGTCAAATATGGGACTTTATAAGGCTCTGGAGCGCGAGGGAATCAGCTATGAGCAGACGGCAGTAGGGGATAAATATGTTGCGGAAAATATGCTGGAAAACAATTACAGTATTGGAGGAGAGCAGTCCGGACATATTATATTCAGCAAGTATTCAGCCACCGGAGACGGAATCCTTACTTCTCTGATGCTGATGGAGGCCTGTGTGGAGAAAAAAACCACTCTTTGCGACCTTGCAAAAGAAATGAAGGTTTACCCGCAGATCCTGAGAAAT
>UMGS01008938.1_pt1 | contig 25789 bp, 24 predicted proteins | sample 1965341 | NCBI WGS metagenome assembly UMGS01 (sample SAMEA4836079, study PRJEB28245) | human gut metagenome | biome: gut microbiome; material: fecal sample | place: Denmark | collected 2008 | reverse complement strand
TTGCCAATAGATAGGGGAAATCGATATCCGTTAAGCCACGAAAGCGAATAACAATAAAACTTTCATCCAGTGTTGGAATAGCTTTAGCTGAGAAGGGATTAGAGGTATCCACCGTAGGAACGCGTTGGAAATTGATATGAGTGCGAGAAAACTGTGGAATGATGTAACTGATATAATCATCCATCGAACGTACCACAGAATCTCTCACCGCTTCTTGAGAGTGCCCGCGCTCTGTGGTGTCTCTAATTAATTTTTGTATCCATTCAAGGTTAACAATAGGTACAACACCGACTAATAGGTCAACATGTTGAGCGACATTATGTTGATCGGTAACGACACCACCATGCAATCCCTCATAAAATAAAATGTCTGTTTTTTCTGGCAATGCTTCCCAAGGTGTAAATGTCCCAGGTAATTGGTTATAAGGGGTTGCTTCATCATAAGAATGAAGGTATTTGCGAAATTGCCCTTGCCCTGTTTGGCTATAGTGACTTAGGGTTGAACTTAATAAATTAAAGTCATTGGCTTCAGGGCCAAAATAGCTGATATGCCGTCCTTGCTCTTTCGCTTTTCTAATGGCCATATCCATTTCAGGGCGTGTATAACGGTGAAAACTATCCCCTTCAATAGAGGCTGCATGGGCGTTGAGTTGCTGAAATATTTTACGAAAAGCTTGGCTGGTTGTAGTAGTACCTGCACCACTTGAACCAGTAACAGCAATAATAGGGTGTTTGATTGACATATCATGTTCCTTTTCAAAATAAGGGCTATACCTTATTGTTAAATGTGATGTGATAGTGCCAACTTAGGTAAGATCAATCAGGGCGAAACTGTGCAGCTGGCATAATGTTGACGCTTTCATGAAGCTCAGACCACACTAACACGGCCTCACCCGAGACGAGTTGTTTTTTTACGTCGGCAACTTTCTGTTCAAGCGTTTTCTCTTGCATACCATAATCAGTCCCTTCTCGTAAAACGAAACTTTCAATCAAGTTATCTAGCGTTTCGGTTGATAGTTCTTGCCAAGGGATGATCATTTTACTTTCTCCAAATAGGTCGATAGCCAGTCGGGGATACGTTTTTCAAGCCACATTACAGGCTTAGAGAGTTTTCCACTAACAAAACCTACATGCCCACCAAATTCTGTTAATTGGTATTCAATATTTTTAGGTAATGTTGTGATATCAGGTATCACTTCTGTAGACATAAAGGGATCGTCTTTGGCGTGAATGATAAGTGTATTTTTTTTGATCTGATTGAGTAAAGGGAGAGCGCTACATTGACGATAATAATCAAGGGCGTCTTTGAAACCGTGAATTTTTGCCGTGATCAGATCATCAAATTGACGTAACTTTTTAATGGATTTAATGGTTAATAGACTAATAGGTAACGACTGGGGATAGCGGATCAATTTGCGAGTCGCATTGCGTTTTAACCCTTTTAGTAAATACCATTGATAGAAGCGCGAAAATCCTCGCTCTATTTTGGTTGAGCAAGGTTCTAACATCAAAGGTGCGGACACAATAACAGCGGCATCTAATACCGCATTTTCACCACTTTCGGCAAGATAATAGGCCAGCATATTGCCTCCTAAAGAGTAACCTACCGCTGCGGTTGGTTGTTCGCCAAATTGCTCTTTTAACCAATTCAGAAAATAGCGGGCATCTTCTGTTTCACCAGAATGATAAATGCGTTTTTGCCGATTGGGTTCGCCACTACAGCCTCTAAAATGCATGACAACACCTAGCCATCCTCGCGCTTTCGCCGCGGCTAGCATGCCATGAACATAAGGGCTATTAAAGTTACCTTCCAAACCATGAAAGATAACCAAACGGGGCTTATGTTGCGCTGTTTTGGGTTCTTCACTCCATGCTAAGTCGACAAAATCATTATCAGGCAAATTAAGCCGTTGCCAATAAGGCGTTAATAGTGGCGTTCTTCGCACTATTCGAGGCAAAAGTGTCTGTAAATGGGGATTCTTAGCCCAAGGTATTGGATCAAAATATTGAGACATAGTTCCGTTTATTAAAATGAATTAATGCTTGTTTGCTAAATAACATACTGCTATTTTCGGTGAAAATAAAACATCTGTCACATCTTTGAGCATTTCACTATGACAAATAGCCTAGTTGTTTCGTTGAGCGTTTTCCTTTTTATTGCAGCCATTACGCCCGGACCTAATAATTTACTATTAACCTCTTCGGGGGCTCATGTTGGTTTAAAACGCTCTTTAACGTTGATGGCAGGCATTATCGTCGGAATGCAATGTGTATTACTTAGCTCTGCGTTTGGTATTGCGACATTATTGATTATTTATCCTTCATTGCATATCGGTTTAAAGATTATTGGTAGCATTTATCTTTGTTGGTTAGCTTGGAAAACAGCAACCGCTTCTTATCAACGATTAGATATTTCAAGTAAAGTGCCCCAAACAGTAACGGCGTTTCAAGGTGGATTATTGCAATTTTTAAATCCAAAAGCTTGGATGATGGGGCTAGGCGCCGTAGGAAGTTTTAGTTTAGCCGGTGATGGTTATTTGGGATCGATTGGTGTAATTAGTGTTGTGATGTTGGTGGTAAATTTTATCGCTGGTATGGTATGGATTTTAGGTGGAACATTTATCAGTCGTTTTTTACAAAGCAGACGAGCATGGTTCTTATTTAATATTATAATGGGGATATTAACCGCCATGTGTATTCCATTGATTTGGATTGAATAAATATAGGCTAAAATAAATGATTTAATTTCTTTTTATTGTTGTAAATAATATTTTTTTTAGTTTAGTTAGTCTCTTGTTTTGTTGTATTGCATTTAATTAGATAATTTAGCTATGTTGAGTCATTTTCTACGATTATTATTATACCCAAATATGTTATTTAATCACACATTACACATAATTATTTATTACCGTTGTTGATGATTATCTATTAATAATATTAAGTATGATTAAAGTGTTGTTTTGTGTATTTCTTGATTATTTTATCTTTAATTTTAATCGTAGCTGTGACAAGGAATTATTTATTCCGTTTGATTGACCATAGTTGTTGAGTGTTTATTGGTTGTTTATTTTTATTAACATTAATTTTATGATTATTTATCAATGGGATAAAAATTTTTTATTATGCTATATATTGATATTTAATGGAATTTTATCTGCAGTGATATTAAGGAATAAATTATTTCAAAAAACTAAAAAAAATTTAAGCATTATTTATAATTTGTTTAAAAATAGATGTGCTTATACGTAAAATTTTAGATAAAATCATAAACAGAATTATTATAAAGGTATTGTTAATATTATTAACATTTTCTATTGAGTAGATGATGTTTTTTATTCACTTTACCATCAATAATTAATTATTTAATACAATTAAATTTGTTAATAATTAAATCATTATAAAAATAGTATAATTTAAGTGGATTATGTCATTATGCCTACATTAACGAAGATAGCGTGGATAAAACCAGGGATGGCGACAAATCAACGTAAAATAGCGGATTATATTTTAGAACACCCTGAAAAAATCGTGACTTTATCATCACAGCAATTAGCCGAAATTATGGGAGTCAGCCAATCAGCAATAGTGAAATTTAGTCAAAAGATAGGATTTAAAGGATTTCCTTCTTTAAAGCTGGCTATCAGTGAAGATTTAGGCCGAAAGAATGCTAATTCAGAAAAAAACTCCAGCATATTACATAACCAAATAGATTCAGAGGATAGCCTGGTTGTTATTGCGCAGAAATTAGCACAAGAAAAAAATAATTCAATTCGGGATACCACACGTCAAATTAATTATCACCAGTTTGAACAAGTGATCCAACAGATTGATGACGCCTCTCGGGTACAAATTATAGGTATTGGTGGATCAGGTTTAGTTGCCAGAGATTTAAGTTATAAATTACAGAAAATAGGTATTACGACTTTAATTGAAACCGATCATCATGTACAAATTTCTGTTGCTCAGATGTTAAGCCCTCGGGATTTACAAATTGTGATCTCTTACAGTGGCAAAAGAAAAGATATGCTGGTCGCTGCATCTGTGGCTAAAAAACAAGGTGCTAAAATTATAGCGATCACAGGAGAAAAACATTCACCACTAGGTCTGATGGCCGATTATATATTAGAAACTATTGCTGATGAAGGTGAGTGGCGTAGTGCTGCTATTTCTTCTCGCACTGCACAAAACACCATTACCGATCTTATCTTTATGGCATTATTAAAGAAGCGTGATGAAAATGCGAAGACTTTAGTATTAAGCTCTCAAGCACTAATTAATAGCCTGGATGATTAATTTATTTGAACTGATTCAAATTTTTAATATTTAAAAGTTAATATTTACACTTATTTCTAAAGTTATTCTCTTTGTAGCCGAAACGTTAGTTATTTAGCACGTGTTTTTTTATTGAGATATCTCATTTCAATGACGAGGAGAGTAACTAATGCGTAACAATCAACCGGTGACACAGCGAGAATATTCGGTAGCTGAAAACGCAACACTGATGTCAACAACCGATGTTAATGGCAATATTATTTATGCTAATGAGGATTTTGTTGAAGTCAGTGGTTTTTCAGCACAAGAGTTAATGGGGCAACCCCATAATATTGTCAGACATCCAGATATTCCTGCTGATGTATTTAGAGACATGTGGAAAACATTAAAACAGGGGGAGGTTTGGACGGGAATAGTTAAAAATAGGCGCAAAAATGGCGATCATTATTGGGTAAGGGCTAATGTCACCCCTATTATTCGTCAAGGTAAAATTCAAAGTTTTATGTCAGTGAGGACGGCGGCAAAAAAAGAAGAAGTAGAACAAGCCGCAGCACTGTATGCCGCTTTTAACCAAGGTAAATATCCCTCTCACACTTTTTCTAAGGGGGCATTCATTTATAAGGGCTGGAAAAGTTGGCGCCCATGGAAACAAACACTCTCACTAAAGCAGCGTGTACGCTTACTTCTCTTATTACCATTTCCTTTTATATTATTAAGTGTTTGGTTTGCTGGTTTAAATGGTTGGGGTTTATTCATTCATACCGCTATCTTACTTTCACTATTGATAGCCAATGAGCGAATTTTTTATTTTCAAATAGTGAAGCCGATTATGATCCTTAATAAACATGCTAATCGGGTAGCTACAGGTGATGAACACAACGTTGATTATCTTGATCGTATTGATGAAATTGGTATGACTCAACGTTCTGTAAATCAACTAGGGCGGATGTTTCGTTGGCTTGTGAACGATGTTAGTCATCAAATCCATCAAGTTGCTTTTTCTTGTGATCAATTAGCTGCGGGGAATCGTGATCTCTATACGAGGACTGAACAAACTGCAAGTCATGTTGAGACTACTGCGTCAACCATGAATCAATTAACCACAGCGGTGAGTAATAATAGTGAAACGGCAGGGCAGGCTAATAATTTATCTAATATGACTTGCAAGGCAGCAATACAAGGCGGAACAGCAATGGATACTATTGTGCATACGATGGACGATATTGCGAAAAGTTCTGAGCGTATCAGTAATATTATTGGTGTCATTGACAGTATTGCATTTCAAACCAACATATTGGCATTAAACGCTTCGGTGGAAGCGGCCAGAGCAGGAGAGCAAGGACGCGGTTTTTCTGTGGTAGCCAGTGAGGTGCGTAATTTAGCGCAACGTAGTGCAGAGGCGGCAAAAGAGATCAAAGCATTGATTAATACATCAAGTAACAATATTAAGATTGGCTCAAAGCAAGTGAATGAGACGGTGGAAACAATGGAAAATATTGTGGTTCATGTAAAAAATGTCACGAATCTTATTGGTGAAATCAGCCTTGCATCATCAGAACAAAGTGCAGGATTAAAAGAGCTCGGTCGAGCTGTAGAGCAGTTAGAATCAATAACACATGAAAATGCAGATTATGTCTCTAAAGCGTCGTTAATTTCCGGAGAAATGAAAGAACAAACGAATTATTTAGTAAAAGCCATTCATGTATTTCACTAAATAATAAGAAAAGTAGAAGAGAGAAAATAGGTAGAGATCTTACAGATAATATAAAACACCTCATTTTTATGAGGTGTAATTATTTGATTAAATTGTATTAAATAATTAATTATGGAAAAAATGGTGTCTCTTATTTCTTTCATTTGAGATTTTACTATATTTGGATTTTTGATTGTTTTTTGTCCTGACTTAAGTTATATATAAAATATTGAAAATATAAAATAGAAAAATCACATGGCTAACATTATATACATGACCCTAACTGGGGAACAACAAGGATTAATATCTAAAGGGTGTTCAACATATGATTCAATTGGAAATAAATACCAAAAAGGTCATGAGGATGAAATACTTGTATTAGCTATTAGACATTCGATATCTCGAGCCCAAAACTCTCATCATCATCCATTCGAAATAGTAAAACCCATCGATAAATCATCGCCACTGCTAGGTGTCGCCATATCTAATAATGAGTTAATAGATTGCAAACTAGAATTTTTTAGAACTAGTCAAAATGGCGCTCAAGAAAAGTACTACAGTATATCATTACAACAGGCCACCATAAAAAATATAACTTATGATTATCCTAATTCAATATCTCATAATGACAGACAACCGGAAGAAATCATATTGTTAGATTATAGAGATATCACATGGAGGCATTTAGCGGCATCCACATCAGGATATAGTATTAGAGAAGAAAGTATCTACTAAGTAGATGCTTTCTTCTCTAATAGATAAGGTTTTATATCATTTATAATGTCATATAGTTTTTCTTTAGAAATAATAAATATTCCAGTTATATAGCAGTCACTATCGAAGTATTCAAATAACTTGTAGTGAACTGAAATGTCGCTAGAGTTTTTTATTTTTTTAAAGGAAATGTTAATTATGTTTCTCTCATCTGTGAATAAACATTTATGACTAACGTTGTTTATAATATCTAAAATATTATCGACAAAATCACTTAATTCAAAATAATAAAATTCACAATTAAAAACATTAAAAAAACCGTTTTTAAGGGTTAATTCTATATTAAAAGTAAATGATTTATCATATTCAGAGTATTGTTCACTATCAATAGAGAAATCGTGTATATCAATAATAGAAAACTTTATATTATTTATTTCATTGTTTATACTAAACATATTACCTCTATTTATACATAAAATGAGTAACGGTCCATGTTTTTTCATCAACAACAACTTCTAAAGTATATTCTTTTACTTCATTTATATTTTTACCATTAAGATTTTTTATTTTTGATGAGTAACGATACTTTTTTATTTTGATAATATATCTTTTAAGTATTAAAGCAGATCTACCTTTAGTGTCTACCCCTCTCTGACCATATCTTATTGCTTTTTCAATAATTGTTATTGGAACATATCTTTCTGCTTCAGCCATGTGAGATGCGGCTTTAGGTGTGAATTTTAAAGTTCTAGGTGATAATCCTATTTTTAGCCGTCCACGTAAAAGTGAAATTAAATGATCTGTTAATTTAATAGTTCCTGCTTTGACTAAAGATGTACCACCTCCTTTAAGTAAAGTAGTGAGCTTCGCTCCATTTTTAACAAACCATCCCCCAAGTAAAATTATATCTAAAGGATCAATTAATGGTGATACTAAAGGTAGTTCATATTTACCTAAATATTCACCAGTTGCATCATAAACATCATAAACTCCAGATATGCCATATAGATAGCCTATGCACATTCCGGAATCTTCATCGACGACAGGTACTGACCCTGATGGTATAGTGTCAGTTAATTCTAGAGCAAAATACTCTCCTTCAACTAATGGTGATTTAAAGTCATAGACTCTACCAATATCATTATAATCAAAAGGTCTAATATTTATATCATCATCCATGCAAATATCCTTATGCTTAATTAACAATTTAGACTCAGATAAGAATCATGATGCGAAATGAGCGAATTTACTACTTAAACTTCTCTGTTAAATACTATAAAAATATTGCAGTATTATTTTAATCGCTAAATCACACATAGTATTAAAGCCCAATTTCACAGTTTATAATAGTATATCAACACCTCATTTTTATGAGGTGTTGATATACATATAAATAGATTAGCACTTGTTAAAAACTTGTCCAATCATCATCTTCATCTTCTTTGAATGTCGATTGGTTATGGCTTTTTGGCTCTTTTATTCTTGAGTCTTGTTGATTTTCTTTTATGGGCGATAACCCAATATTTGCTGATTTCTCAACGGGTTTTGCTAATGTGCTCTTCTTCGAAAATAGACTTTCCGCTGTTTTAAATTGCTCAACAATTTGCTCAAGATCACCCGCCTCTTCGGTTAGTAAACTTGCTACAGCAGAAGATTGCTCCACCATTGCGGCATTTTGTTGTGTCGCTTTATCCATTTCAGTGACGGCTAAGGAGACTTGAGAAATGCCTCGCGTTTGTTCTTCTGATGCAGATAGGATCTCAGTCATTGAGCTTTCAACATGTTTAACTGATGTGAGGATCTCATCCATTGAAGTACTGACTTGTTCAACCAGTTGATTACCTTGTTTGACGCGGTTAATCGACGCATCAATAAGCTCTTTGATCTCTTTTGCCGCCTCTGCACTGCGTTGCGCCAATTCTCTTACTTCTGTGGCAACAACAGAAAAACCACGTCCTTGCTCTCCTGCTCTGGCTGCTTCTACCGCAGCATTGAGTGATAATATATTGGTTTGAAAAGCAATGCTGTTGATAACCGCTGTGATCTCGCCAATCTTTTGAGAGCTTTGTGCAATATCGTTCATGGTTTTTACCATTCTATGGGTAACATCCCCCCCTTTACTGGCAATATTAGAGGTTTGATTGATAAGGTGTGATACTTCACGAGCACTTTCAGTATTATTTTTTACTGTGGCGGTTAGTTGCTCCATACTAGAAGCGGTTTCTTCTAAAGCACTCGCTTGCTCTTGAGTACGACTAGATAGATCATTATTACCAGCACTGAGCTCTTGTACACCATTATAAATATGATGACTTGTTCCGCGAATAGCATTGACTATCAGTGATAATTCAGACCGCATATACTGTATTCCATTAATAAGTTGGTCTATCTCATTATTACCTTTGGCTTTTATGGTGCTATTTTCAAGTAAATTCCCTTGTGAGATATCTGACATATAATCAATGACTTGTTTAATACGTAACACGATATGGTGGCGTATCCACAACATGACAAACACCGTAAATAAGATAAATACCGACATAAAAATAAACGCGAAGATCAACGCGCGTTGGTAATTACCCTGTGCGGCTTCTATCGCGTGGTTGACGACATTATCGCTAAGATGATCCGTTGCCTCATAAAGTGATTGTGTGAAGCGCTCATTCGTATTGTGAGCATAAAGAGATTGGAAACCGTAATAATCTCGTATTTCTAAACATGAAACGAGCTGGTCAAGATCGTAAATGACACGCTGAAATAGTTTTTTCATTTTCGCCACTTTTTCGCGATCAAAATCGGCATTTTCAGCGGAGGTAAAATATTGGGTAATAATGCTAGAGACTTCTTTTTTTCGTTGAGGGTAAGAGGAGAGGAAATCTGTAATTTTGCTTTCAGCAAGATCTGGGGTGAGATGAGCATCAAACATTACATTAAGCATATCTTCACGTAATTTATTTAATGCGGCATAACCATAATCCATTGTTTTTATCTGTTCAAAACCATCGGCTAACTGTGAAATTCGCTTATTAGTTAAATAAGCATCACGAATGCCTGTAGCACCAGAAAACAACTGAATGGCACAAAACAAGATCAAAATAAACATTAAGCCACTAGATATTTTTATTCGTTTAAGCATAGCCTTACCTATTTCATTAATTTGTAGGATAAAGAGCAAGGAACGACAAACATACATCAGTTAAATTTATTCGGCTTAATAATTGAAAACTTTACTTTTTTTATCTATTTTGTGACTGAAAACGACTTATTTTGCTTTTTTTCGCTTTAATTAACCGCTAATAACTAAAATTTTCTAATGATTGGTGTAAGGTGCTAGGGGAAAAAAATGATTTATTAGCAAGGCGAATTATTAGTAATTAAAAGTTTCTAATGATTGATGAGAAAGAAAAGAAAAATATCAGCAATCAAAGTGCTGTCTGACTTTTATAACCTATATAGAATGGGAAAATTTATAATTGATTTTAAGAAATACCTCCAATCTTATTTGATTGAAGGTATTAACGGTAGAGGTCTTTAATACAGATGTAACGTGTTATTTAAACTTTGTCGCAGGTTAATATTATTGTAGGTTATTTAGCTTAAAAACTTTCCCAATTGTCATCGGCTTCATGATGATGGGATTTTATTGTGGATGTTGTTGCTGTTTTTGTTATTTCCGGTTCAGCTGGCTTAGCCGAGAATGTTGGTGATCGTGGTGATGTAACCGCGACTTGTTCTACCTTGAACGTATTTACAATCATATCTAACATTGAGGCTTGTTCACTTAGTGTTGCTGAAGCCGCTGTAGATTGTTCCACCATCGCGGCATTTTGTTGTGTCGCTTTATCCATTTCATTAACTGCAAGGCTAATCTGAGCAATGCCACGAGTTTGCTCTTCTGATGCTGCTAAAATCTCTTTCATCGAGCCTGATACATGGTTAACTGATGTGACGATCTCTCCCATAGATAAGCTGACTTGTTCGACAAGATCATTACCCTGTTTTACTCGTAAAATAGTTGACTCAATGAGTTCTTTTATCTCTTTTGCCGCCTCCGCACTACGTTGCGCCAAATTACGTACCTCACTGGCTACCACAGAAAAACCGCGTCCTTGCTCACCGGCTCTGGCTGCTTCTACTGCGGCATTGAGTGCTAATATATTGGTTTGAAAAGCGATATCATCAATCACTGCGGTGATCTCACCAATTTTTTGCGAACGATCGGCAATGTCTGTCATGGTCATCACCATCTTATTGCTATGCTCACCACCTTGAACGGCAATATCTGCTGTGCTCATGACTAACTGAGTGACTTCACGTGCGCTTTCGGTATTATTTCTGACTGTTGCGGTAAGCTGTTCCATACTGGAAGCTGTTTCTTCTAAAGCACTAGCTTGCTCTTCGGTACGACTTGATAAATCGTTATTACCCGCGGCAATTTCTTGAACACCACTATAAATCGTTGTACTACTGTTACGGATAGCGCTAACCATTTCTTTTAAGCGCGCTCGCATTTGTTGTAAACCCAACATAAGTTGGTCTATTTCATTGCGGCCTGTAATATCATGGTCAATGCGACTAATTAAATCTCCACTAGCAATCGCCTCTTGATATTCAATCATTTGGTTAATGCGTACAATAATATGTTTACGGATCCAAAAGAGCACTAATGTCGTAAATATCAGGAAAATACCCATGAATAGGGAGGCTATCCATAGCATCTCGTGATAGTTATCTTCTGCTTCAATCACTGACGGATTAACAACGTCATCAGTAATGAAATCTGTTGCTTCATATAATGAATTAGTAAAGTTATCGTTGGCTGGACTTTTTAAGATCAAACGAATTGCATTGGTATTACGTTCATTTAAATATTGCACAAGAAGATCTAAGTCATAACGACTTTTTTGATAAAGTTGTTTGATCTCAGCCATGCGTTGCTGATCAAATCCAGTTTGTGCAGATAGTTCGACATATTCATTCATCAACGTATCCACCTCTGCCTTACGTGCATCCATCGTTTGTATGAATGTAGTAATATTGGCATCTTCCACCTGTGGATCAGCAATATAACTAAACGCCTGCGCAATAATATCAGTACGTAAAGTATTTAACGCCGCGTAGGTGTTATCCATAGTGCGTAACTGGTCGAAACTGTATGAGATTTTTTTTAATTTGTTTTGAGTTTGGTAGGCATCGTGAATGCTTTGTACTCCAGATATTACCTGAATAATACAAAACAGAGTCAGGACACACATTAAACCTTGAGAGATTTTAATTCGTTTTAACATAACCCTACCTATTAGCTTGGCCTTTTTCTTCGCCAGTGGGAGCTCCACTTAGCAGAATGATTAATTCGGCTGGTAGATTAAAAACTTTAGCTAGAAAATGAGTATTTCCCTTACTTAATACAAATAATGGGTAAATAAATGATAGATAACTATTTAAATTGGATAATTGCGTACAAGGTGAGGATATAATTTTGTGTAAAACGTGCTACTGTGACAGGAAATAAAGGCATTAAGTTAAATGACTTATATAAATTTTTTAAATGTATTTTAATGAAAAGGAACTATATTATTTAATAGTTCCTTTTTAGGCATTAATGAAAAATAGTTATTGAGACTCAAAAGCGTTGGTCATCTCTTCTAGTTTTTCTTGTAATTCCATCCACGCCATCTCAACTTCTTCTAAAGCCGATTTGGTAATACTTTGACGGTTTAAGCAATCGGTAAGTGTCGCCTTGTTCTTCGCTTCATAAATTTGACTATCAGAAAGCTCAGTTTCGATGGCGGTCAGCTCTTGGCTAAGCTTATCCATTTTACTTTCTAATGTGGTGAGCTTTTTGCGCAAAGGTTGAGTTTGTTGTCTAAACTCCGCCTCTTTACGCTTTTGCTCTTTTTTATCTTGAGCCGTTAAGTTCGAGGCGTTTGTTGTTTCTTGATCGGGTTGCGTTTTATTAGCTTGAGTCTCTTGGCGATTTTGATCAACTAACCACTGCTGATAATCATCAAGATCGCCTTCGAATGGCTCTACTTGACCATCATGAACGAGATATAAATCGTCTGTGGTTGAGCGTAATAAATGCCTATCATGGGATACCACAACAATCGCACCTTCAAAGCTAATTAGCGCTTGTGTTAATGCTTGTCGCATATCTAAATCAAGGTGGTTGGTTGGTTCATCCATTAGTAGTAAATTTGGGCGTTGCCAAACCAGTAGCGATAAAACTAAACGTGCTTTTTCACCACCAGAAAATTGGCCACATGCATCAGTGACTTTATCACCATGGAAACCAAACCCCCCTAGATAATCACGTAATTTTTGCTCAGTCTCTTGTGGCGCTAAACGGGTTAAATGTTGTAAAGCAGATTCATCGGCACGTAAATATTCCAGCTGATGCTGTGCGAAATAACCTAATTTGATCCCTTTGGAAAGGGCAACCTTTCCTTGTAGTGGAGCTAATTCTCCAGCTAACAGCTTAATTAATGTAGATTTACCTGCACCATTACGGCCTAAGAGACCAATTCGTGAGCCGGGAATTAAGTTAAGTTTGATGTTATTAAGGATAATCTTATCACCGTAACCGGCACTGACTTTTTCCATAGACAGAAGCGGGTTTGGTAAGCTTTCTGGTTGGCGAAAACTAAACTGGAACGGGTTATCTGAGTGCGCGGGGGCCACTCGCTCCATACGTTCAAGCATTTTGACACGGCTTTGTGCCTGTTTGGCTTTAGTCGCTTTCGCCTTAAAGCGGTCAATAAAACTTTGTAAATGGGCAATTTTTGCTTGCTGATTTTCAAAGAGTGCTTGTTGTTGTGCCAATTTTGTTGCACGTTGCATTTCAAACGAAGAGTAGTTACCTGAATATTCAAATATTTTCTCTTGTTCAATATGTAAGATTTTATCCACAATCGGATCAAGAAAATCTCGGTCGTGGGAAATTAAAATCAACGTACCATTATAACTTTTTAGCCATTTTTCTAGCCAAATTACCGCATCTAAATCTAAGTGGTTAGTCGGTTCATCAAGTAGTAATAGATCAGAACGACAAATTAGTGCCTGCGCTAAGTTTAAGCGCATTCGCCAACCACCAGAAAATGATTTTACTGGCTCAGTGAGTTGTTGTTGGCTGAATCCCAAGCCATTAAGTAATGTGGCTGCACGTGATTGGATAGTCCACGCATTAATAGCATCGAGTTGGCCGTGGATCAGGGCAATAGCATGACCATCGTTATTGTCGTTCGCCTGTTGTAGACGACGCTCCAATTCGCGGTATTCTCTATCACCATCAATAACATAATCAATGGCAGGAACGTCTAAAGCGGGTGTCTCTTGATTTACCCATGCCATTGACCAAGTGCTAGGAAATGTCACATTACCCGCTTCAGCTTGTAGATCCCCTTTTAATAAAGAGAGCAGTGTGGTTTTGCCACAGCCATTTTTACCCACAAGACCAATCTTTTGTCCTGGATTAATCGTTGCGCTGGCATTATCAAGTAATACCCTGACACCGCGGCGAATTTGCAAAGAAGAAAAAACAATCATAAATGTCGTCTATTAAGAGTATGTAAATTAATATATAGAGTAAGTTGTTCGTAACAGTTGGTCACAATGCGTGCATGGTAACGGAAAAAAAGGTTTCTGACACGTTTTGTAAGGAGGAATGATGTCAAACGCATCAAATGTTTTACTGGTGTATGTCCATCCCGAGCCGCGTCAATCTATCGCCAATAAAGCGTTGTTGCGTGCGGTGAGGGATCTGGAAAATATAACAATTCATGATTTATATGCCACTTACCCTGATTTTTTTATCGATATTCACCGTGAGCAAGCGCTATTGTGTCAACATCAAGTCATTGTATTTCAGTTTCCATTACAAACTTATAGTTGTCCTGCACTATTAAAAGAGTGGCAAGATAGAGTGCTCACGCGTCCTTTTGCTAATAAAGTTGGACGAGCTCAACTTAAAGGAAAAACATTCCGTTGTGTGGTGACTACTGGTGAGCCTGAACATGCTTATCAACATAATGGTAAAAATCACTACACACTATCTGAATTATTGCGTCCTATCGAGTTAATGGCGGAAATGTGTGGTATGCGCTGGTTATCGCCGATGATTATTTACTCCGCAAGGCAACAGTCCAAAACAACACTAGGGCATATTAGTGATGCTTATCGCCAATGGTTACAAGCACCGTTAGAGGGGGAACACGCGGATGGAAGGTAATTGGATGATAAAAGCCGTGCTGTTTTTCTTATGTGCTGCCGTGATTATGGTCCCCATCGCACAACGCTTAAAAATTGGTGCGGTATTAGGCTATTTAATTGCTGGTATTGCGATTGGCCCTTGGGGATTAGGATTATTTAAAGATGTTGATTACATCTTACACTTTTCTGAATTAGGGGTTGTTTTTTTAATGTTCCTGATTGGGCTGGAGTTAAATCCAGCTAAGCTTTGGGAGTTACGGCGAGCAATATTTGGTGTCGGCGCCATGCAGGTTGTCTTTACTGCATCTATTATCACAGGGCTACTTTTACTCTTAACTTCTTTTTCGTGGCAAGCGGCATTGATTGGTGGCCTAGGTATCGCCATGTCATCAACTGCGATGGCTTTACAATTGATGAATGAAAAAGGAATGAATCATAACGAAGGAGGGCAGTTGGGTTTTGCGGTTTTACTCTTTCAAGATATGGCCGTTATTCCTATTCTTGCGGTGATCCCTTTACTTGCTGGCGAAACAGCCAGTAGTGATTGGTATCGTATTGCCCTAAAAATAGTCTCATTCGCTGCATTATTAATTTGTGGCCGCTATTTATTGCGCCCACTATTTCGCTTAATTGTTAAATCGGGTGTGAGAGAAGTTTTTACCGCCGGTGCGCTATTAGTGGTATTAGGATCAGCACTCTTTATGGAAATGATTGGCTTTTCCATGGCGATGGGAACTTTTATTGCAGGGGTATTATTAGCTGACTCTGAATATCGTCATGAATTAGAAATCTCGATTGAACCTTTTAAAGGCTTATTGCTAGGGTTGTTTTTTATCTCCGTCGGCATGTCCCTCGATATAGGTATATTGTGGCATTATTTACCGCAAGTGTTACTGGGCGTTGTTATTTTAGTCTTGATTAAAGGGTTGGTACTTTATGGTATCGCTTGGTTAGCGAGATTACGCTTTTCGACACGTTTACAATTTTCAGCCGTATTAAGCCAAGGCGGTGAATTTGCTTTTGTTGTTTTTTCTACCTCTATGGCGATGGGGGTATTAAATAGTGAACAGATGGCATTGCTTTTGGTTGTCGTAACGCTTTCAATGATGACTACGCCACTTGTGATGCAAATGACAGACGCCGTGTTATCGCGCCGTTATAATGATGCAAAGATAGACGAAGAGCCTTTTGTTGAAAATAACCATCCAGAAGTGATCCTGGTGGGCTTTGGTCGTATGGGGCAGGTAGTCGGGCGTCTACTTATGGCAAATAAAGTCAATGTGACCGTATTAGAGCATGACGTTGGTAGTTTAAGTACCATGCGTAAATATGGTTATAAAGTTTATTACGGCGATGCGACAGACTTGAATTTATTACGTGCTGCGGGGGCTGAACACGCGAAAGCCATTGTGATCACCAGTAATGAGCCTGAGGCGACAATGGAAATTGTCCATTTATGCCAGCGCCATTTTCCTCAATTACAAATTATTGCCAGAGCAAGAGGACGGGTTGAAGCACATGAGCTGTTAAAAGCAGGGGTGACAGAGTTTAGTCGAGAAACCTTCTCGAGTGCTTTAGAGCTAGGACGTAAAACTTTAATTGAACTTGGTATGCATCCACATCAGGCCTATCGTGCACAACAGCATTTTCGTCGTCTAGATATGCAGTTATTAAGAAAGTTGGTGGACGAATCACCCGAAGAAGTCTCGAATGTTTCACGTGTTAAAGAGGCTCGTCGTGAATTAGAAGAGCTGTTTAATGAAGAGATGAGACAAGAGCACCACCAGCCTGATATTTGGGACGAATCGTTAACTGATGCTATCCCTCAAGTAAATAGAGAAAAAAGACCCATTGATAAACAGGAGAACTGACCCCATGTCTGCAACCCGTAAGCGTTTTATTGCTGGCGCAGTATGTCCCCACTGTCAAGCCCAAGATACACTCAAAATGTGGCGAGAAGATAAAGTGGATATTGTGGAATGCGCTCAATGTGGTCATCAGCAAAGGCAAATAGACGGTGAGGTTAGTGCACTTGTGCGTGAAAATGAACAGGTCATCGGGATCTTTACACCACAATAATTGTAGGTTTTTTTGATATAACCCGATACAGACGATTTATTTTTCGTTACAATCGGGAAAATTTTGCCCACGGGTATGTAGGAGATGTCATGAAAGTAGCAAACGACTTGGTAGTTAGTCTGGCTTATCAAGTAAGAACAGAAGACGGTGTTTTAGTTGATGAGTCCCCGGTGAGTGCACCGCTAGACTATCTACATGGCCGTGGTTCTTTAATCAGTGGTTTAGAAAATGCATTAACGGGTCGTGAAGTTGGTGAGAAGTTCGACGTTGAAGTCGCTTCTGATGACGCATATGGCCAATACGATGAAAACTTAGTTCAACGTGTACCGAAAGATGTTTTTGTTGGTGTTGATGAGTTAGAAGTGGGTATGCGCTTCTTAGCTGATACAGATCAAGGCCCAGTACCAGTAGAAATTACCGGTATTGAGGGTGACGAAGTTATCGTTGATGGTAACCACATGTTAGCGGGTCAAAACCTGAAGTTTCATGTAGAAATCGTTGCTATCCGTGAAGCCACTGAAGAAGAATTAGCTCATGGTCATGTTCATGGTGAAGATGAAGGTCATGAGTGTTGTGGCGGACATGGCCACGGTGAAGAAGGCGGATGCTGTGGTGGTGGTCATGGTCATGATCACGATCACGGTGAAGAAGGTGGATGTTGTGGTGGCGGTCATGGAAAAGGTGGTCACGGCCACGGTCATGGCGGTTGTGGTTGCCAACATTAATCTTGTGAAACCATTGAAAAAGGAGCGTGATAACGCTCCTTTTTTGTTCTTGCCTGCAGTCTCACTTGAAGTTAATAATGAGGTGGAGGGGTCTCATCTTCAGGGCGAGCGAGCATTGACGATTGGGATGACTTCAATCGTTCGGTGACGATTTTTAAGGCCTCTTTAAAACGACTAATTTCAATTTGTTGTTGAGTGACCACCTGATTTAACTCTTCGATGGTGGCATCTTGGAAAGCAATTTTACTCTCTAATTGAATAAGTAACTCTTCTATTTCCTTAATGTCCATGGTTTTTTCTCCTTGTTATGTGATGTCATATAATGACTAATATAGTGAATTACTGAGTAAAATTTAATATTATTTACTGATATATACACAGTAAGACATAAATCTGGTTTGAGTTAAAAGACTATTTTGTTAATGTGGTAACACGCTGTGCTGACGAAAATCCTAACATTAACGGTTGTGGGTGTCGGCAAATATTTTTAATTCATATAAAATTGTTACCCGCGGATGAGATCTACTCCGCAACGACAGAAAGAAGTGATGCAAAACGTATTTGCTAAGATTTAAGATGATCGTTTGCAACGCGTAGTGACTCACTAACATAAACTGGAGAACGGGATGAAATCTTTATTAAAAACGACGTTGTTGGCAACAAGTTTAGCATTTGCATTTAGTGCACCTCATGCACTGGCAGAAGAGACAGCTAAAGTACCAACATTAAATAGCGCGTTTAAAACTCAGGATGAGCAGAATGCATATGCTTTAGGCGCGTCAATGGGTCGCTATATGGAAGCTGCATTAACAGAACAAAAAAATATCGGTATTAATTTAGATTCAAAACAATTATTAGCCGGTGTTCAAGATGCCTTTAATAATAAATCTAAATTATCAGATGCAGAAATTGAATTAACGCTGGCAGCTTTTGAAGATCAAGTACGTACGGTTGCAACGGCGAAAATGGAAAAAGAAGCTGCAGAGAATAAAGCTGCTGGTGATAAATTCCGTACAGAATTTGCGGCTGAAAAAGGTGTTGTTAAAACTAAATCAGGCCTACTGTATTTAGTTGAAAATCCAGGTAAAGGTAAAACACCAACAGATGCCGATCGCGTTACTGTGAACTATAAAGGTATGCTGATTGACGGTAAACAATTTGATAGTTCTTATGATCGTAAAGAGCCTTTAACTATTAGCCTGAAAAGTGTTATCCCAGGTTGGACTGAAGGTATGAAATACATTAAAGAAGGCGGAAAAATTAAGTTAGTTATTCCACCTGAATTAGGTTACGGTCAACGTGCAACGAGTGGCATTCCAGCTAACTCAACATTAGTCTTTGAAGTTGAATTGCTGAGTGTTGAAAGCGACAAATAATCAGTTGCTTAATGAAAAAATGCTGGAGTACTATTCCAGCATTTTTGTTTGTTTATTTTATTTTTTCTTCAATAATCATCGAGTTAGACTTTTTAAATACAAAAATAAGGCCAATAATAATGGCACCCATCCCCGCTAAACTAAGCCAAGACATTTTATTGCCTAAGAAGATATAATCCATTAACGCAGTTACACCCGGTACCAAATAGAATAAGCTAGTCACATTAACCAGATTACCTGTAGTTAACAGTCGGTAGAGTAGTAATTGTGCCACGACAGAAATAATAATTGCTAGCCAAAGTACGGGAACAATAAAACCAATATCCCAAGATTGCTGCATAGGTTGAAATGGAATAAATAATAAGCATAGCGTTAAACTAACCACATATTGTATCGGCAATGCCTCCATAGGCGCTAATTGTAATTTCTTTTGGGAAATTGCGCCAAAGCTCATACAGAGGAGTGCAATGAGTGCATAAATCATTCCTGTTAATGAGAGTGAAGTATTAAATAAACTCTGCGCAACCACTAATACTAATCCTATCAAAGCAATAAATAGTCCTAATAACCGACTAGCAGTAAAGTGTCGTTCAATGATCCATAAAGTGAGGATCGGCTGAATACCCATAATAGTGGCGAGCATCCCTGGTGTAATACTGTTAGCGAGCGCTAACAAGTAACAAATAGAGTAACCACCGATAATGAGCAATCCAACCCATGCTGTTTTTAAACGGCTTCCTTTAGGGGGAAGAAATTGGCGACGTTGGAGACAAAGTAGGGTAAGAAACAGTAATGCAATAACAAAACGCCAAGTCAAAATGGCAAATGAACTGCCATTATCTAAACCCCAACGAGAAAAAATAGCACCACTACTCCAAAGTAGAACAAAAAGCGTAGTAGGGGCAAACTTTGCCCAATATTGACCTAAAAACATAAGTAAACCTGTAAAAGTGTGTAGAAACAGCAGTAATGTCGAGATAACGGTTATGTCATTCTGATAGGAGAATCAATAGTAATAATCTCTCTACATACATATAGTAATGAATATATTCTAGCCAGATAAATTATAGAAGTGCATAACAGTGCTAAAGGTAAACTGTTTCTCTAGCAACTTTTGCATAAAATAAGCGAGAGAAAATGTAGATATAGTCGGTTTCACCAGAGGATCGATATTTTATGATATTTGTTAAAATTTTTAGATAATTAGCATATTAATAGGGTTAACAACTTCTTAAAATAGCATAATATTTAAATATAACTGGTGTGCTTAGCTTCATTGATCTTTTTCTTGATCCCCGAAATAAGGTAATTTTATCAAGAGAAATGCGTGAGTAATGTAAAAATAGAAAGAAAATAAAGCAAAGCTGTGACCTATGACAAAGCTCTTATTCTAAGACTCTTGACGTAGATCCCTTGACGATTTAACGTCAAGATCGTACAGGACTTTATATTTAAATTTTAATATTGAATTGATTCATGAAGATGAATCATTATAAATAATAAGACCTCAAGTCATTATCATAATTAAAGCCTTTAAGGATTATATAATCAAATGTCTAGCCCGTTATTCTATGGTGACAGCAACGAGTTTGAAAAATTAGATAGCCGACCTTTTACTCAAACTGATCACGAAATTTTAAAGTCATATGAGGCTGCAGTAGATGGTTTAGCCATGTTAATTGGTCATCACTGCGAAATCGTATTGCACTCTCTGGAAGATTTGAAATGTTCAGCGGTTAAAATTGCGAATGGGGAACATACAGGCCGTAAGATTGGTTCACCTATTACCGATTTAGCATTACAAATGTTGCATGATATTACAGATGAAGATTCAAGTTTTTCAAAAGCTTATTTTACCCGTGCAAAAAGTGGCGCTTTGATGAAATCAATTACGATCGCTATTCGTAATCGTGAGCGCCGTGTTATTGGTTTATTATGTATTAATATGAACCTTGATGTCCCATTCTCTGAGATTATTAAAACCTTTATTCCTGAAGAAACGCATGAAGTGGCTTCTGATGTGAATTTTGCTTCTTCTGTCGATGATCTCGTGGCACAAACACTTGAGTTTACGATTGAAGAAGTGAATAACGATCGTGAAGTGGCTAATAATGCGAAAAATAAACAAGTAGTGTTAAATCTTTATGAGAAAGGGATCTTTGATATCAAAGACGCGATAAATCAGGTTGCTGATAGACTGAATATTTCTAAACATACTGTGTATCTCTATATTCGCCAATTTAAAAATGGAGAGTAGAGTAATACGATGAATCTGACATATTGCTTGCTGGTGACTGGGCCACATTATGGTACGGAACAAGCTTCTAGTGCTTATTTATTTGCTAAAGCGTTGCTTGAAAAAGGTCATCACATCGCACAAGTATTTTTTTATCGTGAAGGTGTGTCCAATGCTAATCAATTGGTCTCACCCGCAAGTGATGAATTTGACTTGCCAAAAGCCTGGATAGCATTGGCCTCACGCTACAATATCCCTTTGCAGGTTTGTGTTGCTGCAGCATTACGGCGTGGTGTTGTTGATGAGCAACAAGCTAAAGAGCAGGGCTTACTGAGCAGCAATATGGCAACAAAGTTTGAGCTAAGTGGCTTAGGAGCCCTCGCTCAAGCGATGTTAACTTGTGATCGTGTGGTGCAGTTTTAATGAAGAAAATGAATTCTGTGGCGTTTATCTTTACTCAGGCACCTCATGGTAATAGTGCTGGGCGTGAAGGTTTAGATGCGCTATTAGCAACTTCCGCCTTAACCGAAAATATAGGTGTTTTTTTTCTTTCTGATGGCGTGTTCCAATTACTGGAAAATCAACAGCCTGAAGGTGTTCTTTCTCGTCATCATGCAGCTACATTTAAAGTCCTCCCCTTGTATGATGTGACAAACGTCTATATATCACAAGAAGATTTAGCTCATCGTGGTTTATCGTCACAAACAATGTTTATTCTTGATGCCAAGGTTATAACAGCTCAAGAGATTGCTCAAAAACTGAGTCACTATGACGTGGTATTACGTTTTTAATGATGAGTTAGTCAAGAAGGATGAACGGTTATGTTGTATACTTACTCCGTCTCTATTTACCAAAGTGATTTGGACGCATTTTTGTCTTTATTGACAAAGCATGATGAAGTTTTATTAATCCAAGATGGTGTGTTAGCCGTTCTTGAAGATAATCCTTTATTAATTTATTGTCTGGCTCAGCAAATTTCTGTTTATGCATTAATTGATGATGTTCTCGCGCGAGGCCTAAAAGATCAGGTTTCTCATCAGATTAAACTTATCAATTATGGTGATTTTGTCGATTTAACGGTAAAACACCCCCAACAAATTCACTGGGGCGCGTAGAATTGCTGTATAATTCTTGACACATGAGCTCGTCAGCAATAAAATTCTGCGTCCTCATGTTTTGTCTTGTCGACAAGACAGAGTTCAAATCCGTGTTTACGAAGCAAAAACCAGGAGCTTTTTTTAAATGGCAACTATTAATCAGCTGGTGCGCAAATCTCGTAGCTCGAAAGTTGTTAAAAGCAACGTTCCAGCTCTGGAAGCTTGCCCGCAAAAACGTGGCGTATGTACTCGTGTATATACTACCACTCCTAAAAAACCAAACTCAGCACTGCGTAAAGTATGCCGTGTTCGTTTGACTAACGGTTTCGAAGTTTCTTCCTACATCGGTGGTGAAGGCCACAACTTGCAGGAGCACTCCGTAATCCTTATCCGTGGTGGTCGTGTTAAAGACTTACCAGGTGTGCGTTACCACACTGTTCGCGGCGCGCTGGACTGTTCCGGTGTTAAAGACCGTAAACAAGGTCGCTCTAAGTACGGTGTGAAGAAGCCAAAGGCTTAATGGTTCTCCGTTAAGTAAGGCCAAACATTTTAATTAATGTCAAAATAAACTCATCGAGTTTTGGACAACCCTGAATTTTAAACGGAGTATTTCCATGCCACGTCGTCGTGTAATTGGTCAACGTAAAATTCTGCCAGATCCTAAGTTCGGATCAGAACTACTGGCCAAATTTGTTAACATTCTGATGGTAGACGGTAAAAAATCTACTGCAGAATCTATTGTTTATAATGCGCTAGAGACCCTGGCTCAGCGTTCAGGCAAAACTGAACTGGAAGCGTTCGAAATCGCATTAGATAACGTACGTCCTACTGTGGAAGTTAAATCCCGCCGTGTTGGTGGTTCAACTTACCAAGTTCCAGTTGAAGTACGCCCAGTTCGTCGTAATGCATTAGCAATGCGTTGGATTGTTGAAGCTGCTCGTAAACGCGGTGATAAATCCATGGCTCTTCGCCTGGCAAATGAATTATCTGATGCGGCTGAAAACAAAGGCGCTGCTGTTAAGAAACGTGAAGACGTTCACCGTATGGCAGATGCAAACAAGGCGTTCGCACACTACCGCTGGTAATCCGCGAAGTAGTCGCAACTCTTTTCAGGACAGCTATGCTGTCCTTTACCTGAATTGAACGCCCACGAGAGAGGAAAAAATGGCTCGTCAAACCCCCATAGCACGCTATCGTAATATCGGTATTAGTGCGCACATCGACGCCGGTAAAACCACTACAAGTGAACGTATTCTGTTTTATACCGGTGTAAACCATAAAATTGGTGAAACTCACGAAGGTTCAGCAACAATGGACTGGATGGAGCAAGAGCAGGAACGTGGTATCACTATCACATCCGCTGCAACTACTGCATTCTGGTCTGGTATGGCTAAACAGTTTGAGCCTCACCGTGTAAACATCATCGACACCCCGGGACACGTTGACTTCACTATCGAAGTAGAACGTTCTATGCGTGTTCTTGATGGCGCGGTTATGGTTTACTGTGCAGTTGGTGGTGTTCAGCCTCAGTCAGAAACAGTATGGCGCCAGGCTAACAAATATCATGTACCACGTATCGCGTTCGTTAACAAAATGGACCGTATGGGTGCAAACTTCTTACGTGTAGTTGAACAAATCAAAACACGTTTAGCTGCAAACCCAGTTCCACTGCAAATCCCAGTAGGCGCTGAAGAAGATTTCACTGGTGTTGTTGACCTGATCAAAATGAAAGCGATTCGCTGGAATGAAGAAGATCAAGGCGTCACCTTCGAATACGAAGACATTCCTGCTGATTTACAAGATCTAGCAGAAGAGTGGCACAACAACCTGATCGAATCTGCAGCTGAAGCATCAGAAGATCTGATGGACAAATATCTGGGCGGTGAAGAACTGTCAGAAGCAGAAATTAAATCTGCGCTGCGTAAACGCGTTCTAGATAACGAAATTATCCTGGTTACCTGTGGTTCTGCATTTAAGAACAAAGGTGTTCAGGCGATGCTGGATGCAGTTATTGAATATCTGCCAGCACCAACAGATGTACCTGCAATTAAAGGTATTTTACCAGATGGTAAAGATACTCCAGCAGAACGTCATTCAAGCGATGAAGAGCCATTCTCTGCACTGGCATTTAAAATCGCAACTGACCCATTTGTTGGTAACTTAACGTTCTTCCGTGTTTATTCCGGTGTTGTAAACTCTGGTGACACAGTTCTGAACCCAGTTAAAGACAAAAAAGAACGTTTTGGCCGTATCGTTCAGATGCATGCTAACAAACGTGAAGAAATTAAAGAAGTTCGTGCAGGTGACATCGCTGCTGCTATCGGTCTGAAAGACGTTACTACAGGTGATACACTGTGTGCAATTGATGCACCAATCATCTTAGAACGTATGGAATTCCCAGAGCCAGTAATCTCTGTTGCTATCGAACCTAAGACTAAAGCTGACCAAGAAAAAATGGGTATCGCTCTGAACCGTCTGGCTCAAGAAGATCCATCTTTCCGTGTATCTAGTGATGAAGAGTCTGGACAGACTATCATCGCAGGTATGGGTGAGCTACACTTAGACGTGTTAGTTGACCGTATGCGTCGTGAGTTTAAAGTTGAAGCGAACGTAGGTAAACCACAAGTTGCTTACCGTGAAACAATTCGCGAAGAAATTACTGACGTTGAAGGTAAACACGCTAAACAATCTGGTGGTCGTGGTCAGTATGGTCATGTTGTTATTGACCTTAGCCCATTACCATCAGGTGGTGAAGAGAACTATGTGTTTGTCAACGATATCGTTGGTGGTGTAATTCCTAAAGAATTCATCCCAGCTGTTGACAAAGGTATCCAAGAACAGCTGAAATCAGGTCCTTTAGCCGGTTATCCTGTTGTTGATATCAAAGCTCGTCTGCACTTCGGTTCTTACCATGATGTTGACTCCTCAGAGATCGCGTTTAAAATTGCTGCATCTATGGCCTTTAAAGAAGGTTTCATGAAAGCAAAACCGATTCTGTTAGAGCCAATCATGAAAGTTGAGATTGAAACGCCAGAAGATTACATGGGCGACGTTATCGGTGACTTAAACCGTCGTCGTGGTATGGTTGAAGGTATGGACGATCTACCTACTGGTAAGATCATTCGTGCACAAGTACCACTGGCTGAAATGTTCGGTTATGCAACTGACCTGCGTTCACAAACTCAGGGTCGTGCTTCATACTCAATGGAGTTCTTGAAGTACAACGAAGCGCCTAGCAACGTCGCTCAGGCTATTATCGAAGCTCGTAAAGCGAAATAAGATCCTTTCGAGTTCAATTTAGTTTACGCTCCCTCTGTGAGAGGGAGCGATATTAAGGAATATAGTCGTGTCTAAAGAAAAATTTGAACGTTCAAAACCGCACGTTAACGT
>UMGS01019909.1_pt1 | contig 26469 bp, 41 predicted proteins | sample 1965341 | NCBI WGS metagenome assembly UMGS01 (sample SAMEA4836079, study PRJEB28245) | human gut metagenome | biome: gut microbiome; material: fecal sample | place: Denmark | collected 2008 | reverse complement strand
TAGTATGCCAACCGGTGCAGAATCGTTTGGTAGTGAGGTGTTCTCGGATGAAGAGATACCCTTCTAGGCGCTGTAAACATTGCGGAAAGCAACTTACAGATGAAGAAATAGAATATTATGATTGCAGTTGTGAAAACTGTGAACGAAAATATTTAGATACATATTAAAAAAGGACGGTGTAATGCCGTCCTAATCGTGCGTTTAGTTACTATGCGGAGGTGGAGAGAGTGAGTAATAAATATAATGACTATGAAAATACAGTTCGTGAATATTTACGTAATTATAATTATTTTAAAATCATGATAGCTAACCTTGAAGAAGATAAAACTGATCAACTGAATCTTTTGAGTCAATGTTCGGTTTCAATTGCTAAGTATGGCGATTCTACTGGTGGCGGTAGTAGTGAGTTAAATCAAACAGAAGCTGCAGCATCTCAAAGAATGAAGATTGAGGAAAATATAAAACGTATTGAGTTAAATATAAACGAACTAAACACAGTAATTAATAAGATTGAACGTGCACTCTCTGCTGTGGGAACTTTAGAAAAGACAGCCATTTCAATGTATTATTTCGAACGTAAAAGTTGGGAGGATGTTGGTCTTGAAATAGATTGCACCGGTAAAACAGCAAGAGCGAAGGCAAATCGTGCGATTCAAGATATGACATTCATGATATTTGGTGCTGTTGCTCGACCAACGAAACAACTAAGCTTTTGTTTTTTTAAGTCTGTGCCTTGTGGATAACTTTGAAGGTGATTTTATTTCCTTTTTTCTTCCCTTAAACTTCCCAAAAGTTTCCCGAAAATTTCCCTCAACCTTCCGTTTTTTTCGTTTTTAACGTGGTATGATAGTAACATCAAAAGAATACAGATGAGCCGCTTACGAATATGTGAGCGGTTTTTTATATTTGTATATTGATTTAATATTAACTAAATCTGATCTTGTTCTTTAAATGAGAAATAATAAAGGAAATAGAATTAATTTATCGAAAAATTTAAGATGAATAAAATACAAAGGTGGGGTAAGTATGGGTGAATTTTTGTATCACTACACTAAGTTACAAACAGCACTAGAATATATATTGCCTTCTAAGACTTTGAAATTTAGCGAATTTACCGGGACAAACGATCCCAAAGAAAGAGAGCCTTGGTTTTTTAAATTTGCTGATATTGACACTATTAGTAATTTTATTGGAGCGATTAAATACTCTGATATTGGTGACTGTACTTATGATGATTTAGGGGAAGACGCTACTTTTAATGACCTATATGCTTATGTGCTGAAAAAGAGATTGAAATTTATATCCTTTACAGATGTGAAAGATGGTTATAATAAACAACGTATGTGGGCGCAATATGGTGAATCAAATAGAGGAGTTTGCCTTATTTTAGATAAAAGTTTGCTAATAAAAAAAATCGAAGATGAATATAATGATTCACTTGTCTTATATCATGATTTTGTAAAATATAGAGATTTAGAAAAATTCTCCGTACCAATAATAAATTCTAGTGAACAAGCATTTGGAAAAGAGGTTAGGGATTATTTTTTATTTACCAAAGGGAATGACTGGAAAGAAGAAAAGGAGTATAGATTTATTTTACATAATAAAGAAAAAAATTTTTGTGAAAATGAAAATATCTGTGTTGAAATAAATGGAATCTTAAAAGAGATTGTTTTAGGATATCAAATTCCTTTCGAAGTATACAAAGAGGACTTGAATAAATATCATATAGACCTTGATATAAAAATTAGTCAATTATTATGGAAAAACGGAACGGCTAAAAAAAAGTATGTTTTAGGCGAAAATAATATTTAATAACTTTAATAGATAAGCATCCTACGGGGTGCTTTTTTCATGCGTAAAAACAGGGAGTTGGTGGTGATGTAAATGGCTAAAGGAAAATATGAAGAATGGCTAACAGATGAAGGATTAATTAAAATAGAAGGTTGGGCGCGTGATGGATTAACAGATGAACAGATAGCGACCAACATAGGCATTTCAAGAAAAACATTATATGAATGGATGAAGAAGTATAGTAACATTTGTAACACCTTAAAACGTGGTAAAGAAGTAGTTGATCGTCAAGTTGAAAATGCGTTGCTTAAGCGTGCATTAGGTTATGAGTATGAAGAAACTACATCGGAACGCTTTAAAGATCCAGTTACAGGTGAAGAAACGATGATTGAAACTAAGCGAGTTACAAAGCAAGTAGCACCAGATACAACCGCCCAAATATTTTGGTTGAAGAATCGCAAGCCTGCTGAATGGCGTGATAAGCAAGATATTGAAATGTCAGGTCAAGTTAATAATCCATATGCTGGACTAACTACAGAAGATTTAAAGAAGCTGGTTCGTGATGGATAAAAGACTAATTAAATTAGGGGCACAGATAGAACTTGCAAAACGTGAGTTCTTTTTTTATTGCAATTTAAAGGCGCCTGATTTTTATAAAGATGATCGCAAATTTTTAGTTGATTTATGTAATGATTTTCACTCTTTTTATGAATCTGATGACGAGGTAATGATAATTAATTTGCCACCGCGTCACGGTAAGAGTCGTTCAGCTGGTTTATTTGTTGAATGGGTACTTGGTAAAAACAATAATGAAAAAATAATGACAGGTTCATATAATGAAACATTGTCCACTATGTTTTCTAAGAATGTCAGAAATGATATTCAGGAAGAAAAAGCAGATTTATTTAAACCTGTTTATTCTGATGTGTTCCCTGGTACGGTAATCAAACGCGGTGATGGTGCAATGAACTTATGGTCATTAGAAGGTGGCTATAACAACTATCTAGCAACTTCACCAACTGGTACAGCTACAGGTTTCGGATGCTCGTTAATGATTATTGATGACTTAATTAAAAATGCTGAAGAAGCTAACAATGAAAACATCAAAGAAAAACATTGGGAATGGTTTACTAATACAATGTTGTCACGCCTTGAGGAAGGTGGCAAAATAATCATCATTATGACCAGGTGGGCTAGTGATGATTTGGCAGGCAAAGCAATAGAACATTACACAGCAGAAGGTAAAAAGCTTCGTGTTGTATGTATGAAAGCTGTACAAGATGACGGAACCATGCTTTGTGATGAAATATTATCAAAGAAATCTTGTGAATCAAAGAAAAAAGCAATGGGGCTTGATATTTGGTCAGCAAACTATCAGCAAGAGCCAATTGATTTAAAAGGTCGGCTATATACATCATTTAAAACCTATGATGGCATGTTGCCGGCATTCAAGGAAATTAGAAATTATACTGATACAGCAGATGAAGGTTCAGATTACCTTTGCTCAATTGATTATGGTGTTACATTTGCAAATGAGGCTTATGTGCTTGATGTTTTATATACACAAAAGCCGATGGAAGATACAGAGCCGGCAAATGCTAAAATGATTTATAAAGACAAGGTCAATGTTGCAGATATTGAATCAAATAGTGGTGGTAGAGGTTATGCTCGTGCTGTAAATAGAATTTTAACGCAAGAATTGGGTAGTAACTACACAACGATCAGATGGTTTCACCAATCCAAAAACAAAATTGCAAGAATTCTATCTAATGCGACATGGGTAATGCAGCATGTTTATTATCCTGCAGATTGGAAAAATAGATGGCCAGAATATCATAAAGCAATGTCAACTTATCAACGTGAAGGTAAAAATAAACACGATGATGCACCAGATGCTACGACTGGTATTGCTGAAAAAATCAGTAAAAGCGGCGGCATGAGCGTTCTAAAATAGGGGGTGATAGATTTGGATATAGAAACGGCTAAAAAGCTAATAAAAAAACACACACAAGGTCACAGCGGCTTTGTAACAAACTGCCTTGTAGCAGAAAGATATTTCAGAAATAAAAACGATATCTTGTATTTAAAAAAGCAAGATGATAGCGAAGTTGAAAATCCTTTACGTAATGCTGACAATCGAATTCCGCGTAATTTTTATGGATTATTGGTAAATCAAAAAGCATCATATCTTTTTACTACGCCACCTACTTTTGATGTTGGCAAAGATAATGCGAATGTTCTTGTTACTGACGTGCTTGGTGATATATACGCAAAGAATTGTAAAGATTTATGTATTAATGCAAGTAATGCTGGAATGGCTTGGTTACATTATTGGGTAAATGATGAGGGCGAATTTGAATATGGAATAGTTGATTCTAAACAAGTTATTCCGGTGTGGTGTTCACATTTAAACAAAAAGCTTATTGCGGTTTTACGTGTTTATAAAAGTACTGATGATGATGGCAAAACATTTGATGTGTACGAATACTGGACAGAGGATAAATGTTATTCGTATTGTAAAGATACCGATGATAAGATTGATGATGGATTGTTTGCATATAATCAATTTGTTAGTTTTGATGGTGCAGGAATGCAATTTAATGAATTAAGCCATGATTTCGGTCGAGTACCTTTTATTCCATTTCAAAACAATAATATAGCTACTAGTGATTTAGATAATGTAAAGTCGCATATTGATGTTTATGACAAAGTTTACAGCGGATTTGTTAACGATTTAGAAGATATTCAAGAAATAATATTTCTCTTAACCAATTATCAAGGGACCGAGTTATCGGAGTTTTTAAGTGATATAAAGAAATACAAGACTGTTAAATTAGAATCAAGCGGGGCTGATGATCGCTCAGGACTTGAAACATTAACAATTGATATTCCAATTGAAGCTAGGGAAAAACTTTTAGATATAACACGCAAGGCAATATTTGAACAAGGACAAGGCGTAGACCCACAGCCAAGAGATTTTGGTAATGCTTCAGGTGTAGCACTTAAATATTTATATTCGCTATTGGAATTGAAAGCTGGACTAATGGAAACTGAATTTCGTCTAGGCTTTGGTGAATTGGTGCGTGCAATATGTAAATTTAAAAATATTGAAGTTAAAAATATTGTTCAAACATGGACCAGAACAGCAATAACCAATGATTCTGAACTAGCTACAATGTGCAAAGATTCTGCTGGTATAATCTCTAAAAAGACAATCGTTAAAAATCATCCGTTTGTGGAGAATGCAGATGATGAAATCAAGCAGTTGTCAAAAGAAAAAGAAGAACAGCAGTCGGATATGGACGCATATAAAAACGCTTTTCCTGGCCAAGGTGGTGTAGGTGATGAAAGCAAGTGATTATTGGCGTGGTAGGTTTGAACAATTAGAAGATTCGTTATTAAAGCAAGGGATTAGCACTTATGACGATATCGAAAGGCAATGCCGCGTAGCAATGCAGGAGATAGAAAAAGACATTTCTGTTTGGTATAAACGTATTGCGGTAAACAACGATATTTCCTATGCTGAAGCTCAAAAATTACTTAATAAAAATGAATTAAAAGAATTTCATTGGACCGTAGAGGAATACATAAAGCGCGGTAAAGAAAATGCTATCAGCCATCAATGGGCGAAACAGCTTGAAAATGCATCCGCAAAGGTACATATATCAAGGCTAGAAGCTATGAAATTGCAAATGCAACAGCATTTAGAAGTGCTATACGGCAATCAGCTTGATAGCATAGACGGTGCAATGCGTAGTCTTTATAATGAAGGGTACTACCGCACTGCGTATGAAGTGCAAAAAGGGTTAGGTGTTGGCTATAGTTTACAACCACTTGACGAAAACAGAATTGCCAAGGTAATTTCTAAGCCTTGGGCATCGGACGGGGCTAATTTTTCAGACCGCATATGGAGTAGTAAGGATAAGCTTGTCAATACACTTCACACAGAACTTACGCAAGCAATAATTCGCGGTGATTCACTTGATCAAGTTGTCTGTAGTATTTCTAAAACAATGAATAGTTCAAAATCAGCAGCAGGACGGCTCGTTATGACCGAATCTGCTTTTTTTGCGTCTGCCAGCCAGAAGGATTGTTTTAGCGATTTAGGAGTTGAGCAATATGAGATTGTAGCTACTTTAGATATGAAAACATCATCTATTTGTCGCGATATGGACGGCAAAGTATTTAAAATGGCTGATTTTAAGCCAGGTATAACTGCACCACCATTTCATTGTTATTGCCGGTCATGTACTGCACCGTATTTCGATGATATGAAAGGCACACGAGCCGCACGGGGCGAAGATGGTAAAACATATCAAGTATCATCTGATATAAAATATGATGATTGGAAAAAAGTTTTTGTAGATAAGAAAATGACCTATGCTAAATGGCAAAATTCAAAAAACATTGATAATCCACACGAAGAAAGCTATAATAAAGGCATAGAAAATACTTACAGAAAAGCCATAGAATTTGGTAATCGTACAGGTAATGAAGGTCTCTATTGGTTAGATAAAAAAGGTGATTCTGCATATCCGGATTTAACAGGGACACAAAATCAAGTTGTTTTCACTAATGATCTAGTTAAGTTTTTGAAAAATGCTTCAAATGATAGCCTAACTTGCGTACATAATCATCCAAGTAGTTCGGCTTTTTCGGATTCAGATTTAGATGTTATGTGCAGATTTAAAAGTATTGATTGTATGAGAGTTATCGGGCATGATGGCGTAGAATATTATGCTAAAGTTGGTGCAGGGCAGAGACCTAATTATAGCGATATTAAAAAATCATATAGTGAAGCAGTGCAAAGTTTGAGAGGTTATTTTGAGCCAAAAGTTTTATCAGGAGAGTTAGAACCCAATAAAGCTTGGAAAGAACATACGCATCAAGTGTTGGAGATGCTTGCTAAAAAATATGAGTGGTCATACTGGAGGGATTTACATGAAGAATAATGATAAAGTTTATATTCCAGATGAAGATTTGCCACCGTATGGCTTATCTGAAGAAGAGTTGGAAAAGCGAAATAAAGAAAGGCAAGCGCATGTAGAAAAAGCTTGGCAGACTATTGATTCTTGGGAGCAGAAATAATAACGTTATTTTAAGGCAGCTTATTTTATAGGCTGTCTTTTCTTATACCCATTTTTAAGGAGTTGATATCTATGAATGTTAAACTCTGTTATTTAGGTGAAAGGCGGTGATCTGATTATCTCCGTTGGTGTTTCGGTTATAGCATCATTCGCCATTTTGGTATTGTTGGGCGGAAACTAACAAGACAAATAGCGTGGACTGAACCACGAAAAAACAATGTATTTGAAAGGGGAAGTAAAATGACAAAAGAAGATTTGGTAAAGTTAGGTTTGGATGATGCAACAGCTCAAAAAGTTGCAGATGCAAGCACAGAAGAATTAAAAGGATTTATACCTAAGACACGTTTTGATGAGGTCAATGAAGCTAAAAAACAACTTGACGAACAAATTAAAGAACGCGACAAGCAGTTAACAGAACTTAAAAAGTCTACCGGAGATACTGTTGAATTGCAGAAAAAAATTGAAGAATTGCAGACAGCGAATAAAAATGCCAAGACTGAGTACGAAACCAAATTAAAAGATGTTCAGTTTACTAACGCAATTAAGTTAGCAGTTGCAACTGATGCGCAGGATGTTGATTTAGTTGCAGGGCTATTCGACAAGTCAAAATTGATTTTAGGTGATGATGGTAAAAGTACAGGTTTGGATGATCAGCTTAAAACATTGAAAGAAAGTAAAGCGTTTTTATTTAAGCAAGGCAAACCACCAGCGTATAATCCAAATGGTGGAGATGGTGGCAATCCTAATCAAAATCCATTTAAGAAAGAAACGTTCAATTTAACAGAACAAGGGAAATTATTAAAAGAAAACCCTGCACAGGCTAAGGCATTAGCAGCTGAAGCAGGAATAACAATTTAAGGGGGATTTAATTTATGCCTATTACAAAATTATCGGACGTTATCGTCCCAGAACTATTCAATCCATATGTTATTAAGCGCACAGCAGAATTATCTGCACTTTTACAGTGTGGAATCATTACAAGTGATGCGGAATTTGACCGATTAGCAAGTCAAGCGGCACCAACAGTAAATATGCCATTCTTTGCTGATCTTACAGGTGAATCCGAGCAGATTATTGAAGATGCTGATCTTGCCGCAAACAAAATTGAATCAAAAAAAGACGTAGCCGCTATTATACGCAGAGCAAAAATGTGGGCAGCTACTGACTTGTCAGCAGCATTAGCAGGGAAAGACCCAATGGAGGCTATTGCAAGCTTAGTGGCAAACTTTTGGGCACGCGACATGCAGAAAGAACTTGTTGCAGTGTTAAATGGTATTTTCGGTACATATACGCCAGCCGGAGAAAGTGCAACAGCGGTAACGCCACTTGCTTCAAACCTATTAGATATTTCGACTAAATCCGCTGCAGCTGATAAAGTCTGGTCTGCAAGTTCGTTCATTGATGCTCAACAGCTTTTAGGCGATGCACAAGGACAACTTATGGCTGTAGCAATGCATAGTGCAACATGGAGTTATCTTAAAAAGCAGAATCTAATTACAACTGAACATCCTAGCGTAGATGTGTCTTTTGACACTTATCAAGGGAAACGAGTGGTAATTGACGATGGCTGTCCTGTAACTGGAACAGGCAGTAATTCAGTATTTACTTCCTACCTATTTGGGCAGGGTGCAATTGCTTTAGGTAATGGTAATCCTGTTGGCTTTGTTCCTACAGAGATTGATCGCGACAAGAAAAAAGGATCTGGTGTTGATTACCTTATCAATCGTAAGACAATGATTCTTCATCCACGTGGTGTTAAATTTACAAATACAAATGTTGCAAAAACAGAAGGTCCTAGTCGTGCAGAATTAAAAGATGCACAAAACTGGTTGCCTGTATACGAACCAAAACAAATTCGTATTGTTGCATTTAAACATAAAATTGGTTCATAAGGTGTGATTTTATGCTTGAAGTAACAAAATTAAAAAAGTTGCTTGGAATTGCCGTTGATAATACAACTCAAGATGTTAACCTTGAATTTATCCTCGATGATGTAACCGAATCAATCTTAAATTATTGTAATATTAAAGAGTTGCCATTTGGACTGACTAATACAGCTTATCGGATGGCAATTGATTTATATCGATGCGAAAATATCGGTGAAGAAAATGCGCCGCTTGGAGTTGTGACTGCAATCAAAGAAGGCGATACGCAAACTAGTTTCAGCAAATCTATTGATGATAATTTCAAGGATACTGTGATGAAAAATTACTATAGTCAACTAAACAGATATCGAAAGTTGGTGTGGTGATGAATGCACTAGATAAAGCAAAACGTCAAGCGAGAAAAGCGATTGAATCCATGTATGATGGGGTTTGCACGATAAGCAATTATCAAAACATTGAGGATCCAATTACTTTTGTAACTGAATTAAAAGAGGTCGAAGTTATCAAAGACCAGCCTTGTAGGCTATCGTATTCTAGCCTGCCAGCAACTAATCAAACAGATAGTTTTGCAGGAGTTAACCAATCAATTAAATTGTTTATTGCACCTGAAGTCGAGATTAAACCTGGTTCAATTATTTCAGTAACACAAAATGGCAGGACGACCGTTTATAAAAATAGCGGTCAGCCTGCTATTTATTCTACCCATCAAGAGATTAATCTTGAATTGTATGAGGGGAAAGCATAATGAAATCAAAAAACGGATTAAAGAATTTTGCTAAACAACTCAATAAAATTCGTGGTAAAGACAAAGAACTTTTCTATGAGCGTGTAACAAAAGAATTGGCCGCAAGATTTTTATCTAAGGTAATCAAGCGAACGCCTGTTGGTAAGGGAACATTTGAATTCACGAAAGATAATAAAAAACGTAAACTTACAAACGGTGGTACCCTTCGACGAGGCTGGACTACAGTTGCAAAATTAAGAGTTGTAAAAACAGGCAATGTGTATCAAGCCACCATAACGAATAACGTAAAGTATGCCTCATATGTTGAATATGGACACAGGCAGACACCTGGTAGATATGTGCCTGCAATCGGCAAAAAACTTAAATCTGGCTGGGTAAAAGGTCAGTTTATGATGACGATATCGGCAGAGGAAATAAAATCAGAAGCACCAGCGATTTTACAACGCCATTTTATTAAGTTTTTAAAGGGGGCATTTCATGTTAAATGAGATAATGAACGCCATATCGCAAAAAATAAGATCCGTATTCGGTAGTGAATATAAAATTTACTTTGATGAAATCGCGCAAGGCTTTAAAGAGCCTTGTTTTTTTATTTCCTTATTGCAAGCAAATCAAAAACAAATTATTGGTAATCGTTATTTTAGAGAGCATTTTTTTGATATTCATTACTACCCAAAATCAACAGCAGGCATTACGCGTGAAGTTAATGAGGTAGTTGATAAACTGTTGATGGTGCTGGAATATATCAGCATGGATGGAGATTTAATTCGTGGAACAAAAATGAAGTATGAGGTCCATGACCAAGTGCTTCATTTTTTTATTAATTATGATGTTTTTGTAAAAAAGAAACTTGAAAAAGTACCGTTTATGATGGAATACCATCAAATACAACACGTAAAAGGAGGTTGATTTTATGGCTGCAAAAACAGTAAAAAATGAATCGACATACGATAAAAGTTCAATACTGGCATCCAAAAAGTATCGTCAGAATGTTGATGTGCTTGCGTTAGTTTTAGAAGATGGCAAGCAATACACAACAACAGAAATTGATACAAAGCTTAAAGAATTTTTATCTAAACCAGTTAAAGAAGAAATTAACGGACAGAAAAAGGAGGAATAATCTATGGCGTTAGGCGGAGGTACCTGGCAGTTTCAAAATAAGAAATTACCAGGTACGTATATCAATTTTGTAAGCAAAGTACGTGCTTCAACCGATATTGCCGATCGTGGCTATGGTACAATGCCACTTGTTTTGGATTGGGGCCCAGAGGGCGAAGTGTTCACCGTAACAGCAGAGGACTTTCAAAAGAGCAGTCTGAAGATATTCGGCTATGATTATACGAGCGATAGACTGAAAGGACTTAGAGATTTATTTAAAAATCTTAAAGTAGGTTATTTTTATCGTGTAAATAACATTGCCGTAAAAGCTACCAGTGATATTGCAACTGCTAAATATGGCGGAGTTCGCGGTAATGATATTACAGTAGTGATTGCCGCTAATATTGACAATGAAGGGCAATACGATGTAATCACATATCTTACTGTTGATGGTAGTAAAACAAAGGTTGATTCACAAACAGGGACAGTGTGGGATGATATTATCGATAATGATTATGTCACATTTAAGCGCACCAGTGATTTATCGGCAGGAGTAACAGCAGGAACTATGCTTAAAAACGGCACTAATGGCGAGGCTGTTACAAGCGCACAGTATCAATCTTATATTGATAAAATTGAGCCGTATTATTTCAACACGATGGGCGTAGTTACTACTGAAAATACGTTAATCGATTTATTCGTACAATTTACAAAACGTATGCGTGACAGTGTTGGTGCTAAGTTCCAAACAGTAGTATATGGTAAAGAAAATGTAGATTATGAGGGCGTAATCTGTATTAAAAATGCGGTTACAGACAATGGAGAATCACCAGCAAGCTTAGTTTACTGGTTAACCGGTGCGGAGGCTTCTTGTTTAGTTAATGCATCATGCACAAACAAAACTTATGATGGCGAATTTGCAGTAAACACGAATTACAGTCAAACAGAATTAGAAAAAGCTATTGTTGATGGAATGTTAATGTTCCACAATGTGGCTGATCCAGTCGCTGGTGATATTTCTGGTGATGTAAAAGTGTTATCTGATATCAATACATTTACATCCTTTACAAAACAGAAAAATGATGATTTTTCATTGAATCAAGTTATTCGTGTTTTAGATCAAATTGCTATTGATATTTCTAGGCTGTTCAATAAAACGTATCTTGGTAAAGAACAAAATGATAATGATGGACGTGTTGCTCTTTGGGGTGATATTGTCGCTTTACATAAGGAATATCAGCGTGTGAGAGCAATTCAAAATTTCAATCCTGATGATGTTCCTATTCCAATTCAGGGCGAAAAGAAAACTAGTGTATTGCACGAATATGAAGTCCAACCAACTTGCTGTATGGAAAAACTTTATATGCAAATAACGGTAGCATAAGGAGGTTAAAAGATGGATTTATATAAAACAATGCATGCTAAAGATGTGGTAGCATCTAAATTAGCAAGCGCAACGATTACTATCGATAGGAATCGATATCTTTTGTTTCAAGCTAAAAAATGTGAGGCAAAGTGGGAAAAAGAAAAACAAGAAGTTGCGATTCTTGGCCGTACTGCAAAAGGTCACAAGTCTACTGGTGGTAATGGTACAGGCAATATGACTATCTATTACAATACGCCACTTTTTACAAAAATGATGAAACGGTATAAAGATACTGGTGAAGATGTGTATTTTGATTTGCAATTAACAAATGAAGATCCAACCAGTGCCGCAGGTCGCCAAACTATCATTTTAAAAGATTGTAATATTGATAGTTTGGTACTAGCAAGTTTCGATGCCGATGGAGATTGGTTAGAACAGGACGTAGACTTCACGTTCGAAGATTTTGAAATGCCTATTTGTTTTAATGAATTAGATGGAATGAGATAATAAGGGAGGAATTTTATTATGGAAGAAAATTTACAAGGATTTTTAGCAGAGAACGCAATCAAAGCAGAAAATAAAAAGTATGTAGCATCAAAAAGATTTTTAGATGCAAACCGTGAACCTCTTGAGTGGGAACTGCGCGTGCTTACAAGTGATGAAGATGATGCAATCCGGAAATCTTGTAAGAGTAAAGAATTTACGCCTGGAACCCGTGAGGTAAAAGTCACAATGAATAATGATAAATATGCAGAAGAATTGGTTTGCTCTTGCGTTGTTTATCCAAACTTAAACGATGCAAAATTACAAGATTCTTACGGTGCAGTTGGCGCGGCAGCACTCATTAAAAAAATGTTAACGCCAGGAGAATTTACGGATTTGTATTTAACCGTTAGTGAAATTAATGGTTTTAAATCCGGTATGGCCGACAAAATTAAATCTGCAAAAAACTAATTGAGGGGGGCGATATGTATGCGAATGTCGCACATTACGCCCTCCATAAGTTTCACAAATTCCCGCATGAGTTACTCAGTTTAGATGAAAATGAACGTGCTTTTATCATGGCGTCTATATCGGTAAAATTGAAAAAGGACAAAGAAGAAGCGAAAAAAGCTAAGGCGAAAGCAGGTAAGCGCAGAAGATAATGTATTATCACCCAATCTATGGTATAATTTTAGTAAAATATATCATGGATTGGGCGGTGCTTAAATGTTTTGTAAAAAATGTGGTAAACAGATTCCCGATAATACAAATTTATGCTCTTATTGTGGAGAAAAGCAAGAAGTTAAATCAGGGCAAAAAGCAGGTATGTTTGGTTGCTTGGGAGTAGTTGTCATTTTTATTTTATTAGCTGTTATAGGTGGAACAAGTGAAAAGACTAATTCAATAAATGCTGAAAAGCCCTCTAATCAAGAAGCAAGTACGCAGGAATCAAAATCGCAAGTAACAAAAATAAATTATTTATTTACAACCCAAAATGTTATTCAAGAAGTTTATAAAAAAAATAGTGAATCTAAAGGCATTGGAGTGCCAGAAGTAGATTGTAGTTTTGCGGAACATTGGGAAAATAATGATGGTGGTTTAGTCTACGTTAAAGGGAGTTTTACTTTAGGTAATGCAGATAAAATAAAACACAGTTATACGGCTAGATATGGTTCTGGAACAAATGATATAGTTTATCTTGCTATTGATGGTCAGAAAATTTTATCAAATATAGATAAACAAGCTGAATATATGGACAAATTCTCAGCAAAAAATAAATAGAATTAATTTGAAGACAGCCTAAAATTAAGCTGTCTTTTTCTATGTAAAAAATTCTGTGGTCGGTTTATCCTAAAAGTTATAGAGTTTATTAATATCTTTAAGCATTTGTTTTTCAGCGTAATTAATGTATTTCAACCATTTTGGAATTGCCTTGATGCATTTTTCAAGGCTTGGATTTTTTAAATGCATAACATTATGCAACCCAGAAAGGTACATCATATTACAGGCTGATGTACCTTGTCGTGTGGTTACAACGTATGAAAAGCCTTTTTGTGCTGCAAAACTTTCTGCATCTTGTTTATTGTCAAATAACTTAGTTGCACGTTTAGCACCTTTTTTTACTACTGCAAAGACATCGGGGGTTTGCCATAAATTTATACGACCTAGAAAAATATCTTCGTAGAACACTTTAAAATCATTGCCGCCAGTTCGTTCAATGTTAAAAGCGCCGGATAAATGAGAGGACTGCTTTAGGAGTTCGTTAAAAAATGTAATTTCATTCTCATTCATGGAAAATGTTTCAATGATTTGCTGAGTAAGCATAATATATTCCTCCGTAAAAAGTAATAAAAATGATGTAATAAATCATTTCAATACCAATATTCGACTATAGGTAATGATTTCCTTGAAAAATAAAATATTTGTAAAAATTTGAGTTGTAAGTGCGCAAAATATAGTAGGCAGAACCGAATTGAAATTCGTGAAAAATGGATAGATAGAGTATCTTTAAATGCGTATCGTTCAGATGTATTAGAAAAAATGTTTTCTAATAAACCGCTACAATTACCTGCACCTAAAAGCATAAAAACATTGTGTATGTTATGGCGGAATTTTTTAATAGTTGGCAACCAGAAGAAAGGCTTATCGCAATAGAAAATTTTCAAGAGTTTTTTACACAAGCACCATCTAAATATCAAGGTGCTATATGGGAAGCGTTAACCACTGATATTAATAAAATACCAGAGTATATTGAATTAAAGACAATGGAAAAAGTAAGTTAAACTAGCACCCTTCGGGGTGCTTTTTCTATGCGGATTTTTGAAAGGGGAGATATGTATGGCAACAATAGAACAATCAATCGCAATTAGTGACGGTGTGACTGGTCCATTAGCACGAATGGAACAAGGGGCAATTGCGGCAGCAAATCGTTTTGACCAAACGGCTAACGCCGCTAATCGTGTAGAAAATTCAGTACAAAAAATTCATTCGGAAAATATAGGCGCTGTAGGGGCTGCTACATCTGTAATGACAAGCCAATTAAGTGCTGCGGATATAGTAGCAGCACAAACAGCTAATAGCGTAGGAGCTATTGGGGATATGGCAACATGGGCAAAGTCTGGAATTGTTGCGTTAGGCGTGACCATGATGGCTGTATTTGGGGCGATAAATGCAGTTATAGCTTTAATAAGCATGGCTTTTCAGAAAATTAGTGGAACGATGCGGTTATCTGATGAGCTTTCGCAAACGACAGCACGATTAAACTTAATGAATGATAACTTACAAACAACAGCACAATTACAGGATATGATATTTGCTTCGGCACAGAGGTCAAGAGCAGAGTATCAAGCAACAGCAAGTTTTGTAGCTAAAGTAGGGATGATGGCAAAAGATGCTTTTAGTAATAATGGCGAAGTTATCGCATTGGCTGAACAAATTAATAAAATTTTCAAGATATCTGGCACATCTGCGCAAGAACAGGCATCAGCAACATTACAACTAACACAAGCATTAGCATCAGGTGTTCTTCGTGGTGAAGAACTTAACGCGGTATATGAAGCTGCACCAATGATGATTCAAAACATTGCTGATTATCTCCATAAGCCAATGGGGGCTATCCGTGATATGGCAGCAGAAGGGCAGATAACTGCTGAAATCGTAAAAAATGCGATGTTTGCCGCTGCGGATGAAACGAATCGTAAATTTGAATCTATTCCTAAAACATGGAGCGATGTTTGGAATGATTTTTCTAACATTGCAGTTAGAGGATTACAGCCTTTGTTTGAGCAAATTAGCACTTTAGCAAATGACGAAGGTACGCAAGTGTTTTTTAACTCTATAGCTATAGGAATTGCCTATACTGGTATAGCGGTTGCAGGGCTCGTTAATAATCTGAGATGGTTAGGTAGTGTAGCATCGGAAGTTTTAAGTTCTCTTAGTGGAGTTTTTGAATACATTGCAGGTTTTGCAATATCAGCATTGGTGATTTACGGTGTTGCATGGGCAGTAGTTAATAGGGAAATTTTAATGAATATGGCGTTAACAGCTATGCAAGTTGTTGGTAACGGGATATTGGCAGCCAGTATGGCAGTTAAAAATACTGCGATGGCTGTAGGAACAATGCTTACATTCGCATGGACATTGGCAACGCAAGGTTTGACAGCGGCAATGGCAACATTAAATATTACTATGCTTACAGGTGCATTTATGTTAGTAGGGGTATTTGTATTTGCGATTTTTGGAATAATTGCTGCATTTGGTGCGTGGGCAATTGCTTCCCACGGGCTTAGAAACACTATAGCGGATGTGTTTGAATGCATCATTGATGTGTGTGAAACAGGTGTTAATGTAATGATTAAATCTATAAATGGTCTTTTAAAGGTTATTAATGCCGCAGCAACAGGAATGAATAATCTTTTTGGAACGCAATTTGGGCAGGTTGAAGCAATTGCGGAAGTTGATTTTCAAGGTTTTAAAAATAAATGGAGCGGAGCAATTAGAAATGGTACTGTTATGGATAATTTATTCGGAGCACAAGAAAAACCAAATCCAGAAGATTATATGAATGCACCAATTGCAGCACCATTAGGCGAAATAGCCGATGCAGATAAAGACACCTCAAAAAATACAAAAGGTATAAAAGAAGCGATGGAAATCACTGACGAGGATCTAAAATATTTGCGTGATATCGCAGAGCAAGAGGTAGTAAATAAATACACTACGGCAGAGGTTAAAATCGAAATGGGTGGAGTTCACAACAATGTAAGCAACGATATGGACCTTGATGGTGTGGTTAGGTATATCAATGATAATATTTTTGATGCAATGGTAGCTGGTGCAGAAGCCGTGCATCCATAAGGAGGGGTTAGTTATGGAAAAAGAAAAAATTTTAATTAAAAGCACAGAGTATTTCAAATTTCGTGGAATTAATGATTCTATGCCAGATTGGTTTATGGATATATTGAAAAAGTTCCATAATCTTGTATTTGTATCGCAAAAAGCTATAAACATCGGGACAAATGAAATTCCATTTCATAGCTATGTCGTCAAACGTGGTGATAATATTTCTATTTTGACAAAAGAGGAGTTTGAAAAAGAATACAAAGTAGCAGATAAAAGTCGGTCGCTTTATTCACCGTGTGAGAAAATCATAAAGTCAGAAGATGAAGTTATTATTAAATCAAGTGGTCCATTTACACAGATTTTTATAAATGGTGTAGAACTAAAATGGGTACAGAAAATTAAATTTGAACATAATGTGAATGAATTTCCGGTGCTTGAAATTAAAAAAATAATTTAAATATGAAAAGAGGGGCTTACTATGAAAAAAGAAAAAACAGTTCAACTGCTGGAACAGTTGAACTGTAAGATGGATAAAATTATTAAGTTATTAGAAGATAACCATCCAAGTAATGTAAATGTTTTAATAAAGCATATTAGCGAAGAACTTAAGAAAGCTCTGAATGAAGAATCTGAATATCACTTTATTCAGGCTGTACAAAATGTTAAATCTCGATACCGTGCTTAGCTAATTCTCTTTGTAGTGCTTTGTGATATCTGGTTAATAAAATTTCTGAATGGCTCATTAGAGCTTGGTAAACTTTAGCATTAGGGGGGGAATCTTTTGGTTCATGGGTTGAGTCCAGGAATAAATTTAAATTTTCGTCAATAGTATCTTTCGCGATTTTGGTTAAATTAATCATTCTAATCACCTCCCTTCTTAATCGCTATATTCTACATAATCCAACAATTACCTTGAAAGGAGGCAAATAATGGCATACTACTTTTTTATTGGTGATATGATGTTGCCGATTCCACCTGCAAAAATGAATGTAAAAGTTAATAATAAAAATAAAACCATTAATCTTATCAATGAAGGTGAGGTAAACATCATCAAAGCACAAGGCCTTACAGAGATTTCTTTTGATGCAAGATTACCTAATCAAAATTATCCTTTCGCTGATTACGACACGTCTTTTTCTAGTTCTCTAACGAGTCAGTTAACGGGAAGTAATTTTTCATTTAAGAAAGCAGATTACTTCCTAGACAATTTTAAAACTTCAAAATTAAGCAATTTTCCAGTTCGTCTAATCATTACGAGAATGCGAAACTGGCAATTGCTTTTTGATACCAATATGCTCGTAACGCTTGAAGATTACAACATTGATGAAGATGCCGACAATGGATTTGATTTGGTCGTACCACTTAGATTTAAGCAATATCGTCCGTATGGCACGAAAGAATGTGAAGTAACCACGGATGAAAATGGTGTTCAGCACATATCCGTAAAGGAAACTCGTCCAGCGTACGATAAAACAGTTCCTAACGCATATAAAATTCGCAACGAACAATCAATGTGGGAAGTATGTAAACGGATGTCGGGTGGGTCATTAGATTGGCGCGAGGTTATGGAGAAAAATAGCATTACCAATCCGTTAGGGCAGGTAAAAGGTAAGGTGATTACATTTTGAGTAAAAACGAAATGCAAATCATTATACACAACAAGGAACAAGATAAATATTATTGGCCAGCAATTCAAGATGATGTAACACTGGAATATAACCGTAAAGGTGCACCAGGCAACCTTTACTTTAAAGTATTAAAAGATAATATTTTAAATTTCCATGAGGGTGATACTGTACGAATGAATTATAATGGCGCAAATATTTTTTATGGTTATGTTTTTATTAAGCGTCGTAATAAGGATGGTTCTATTGCTGTTACTGCTTATGACCAACTTAGATATCTTAAAAACAAAGATATTTACATCATTATTGATTCTAAGGCAAGTGACATTATAAAACGTATGGCCGAAGATTTTCAGTTGCAAATAGGTGAAATTGATGATACTGAATACGTCATTCCAAAACATCGTTCTTCTAACGAATGTTTAATCGATACAATTCAAGATTTACTTGATAAGACAATGGAAAACACGAAAAAAATGTTTGTTTTATATGATGATTTTGGCAAATTAATGCTTAAAGACATTGAAAAATTGAAGCTTGACTTGCTTATTGATGCGAAAACAGCTGAAGATTTTTCCTATGAATCAAGCATCGATAAAGACACCTATAACCGCGTGAAACTGTACTACGACAATAAAGAAACAGGTAAACGAGAGGTGTGGATAGAGTTAGATAGTGCAAATATGAAGCGTTGGGGCGTATTGCAATTAACTGAATCGGTAAATGCGAAAAAGCCTCTTAATTTTGAGCAAATGGCGGATTTAAAGTTGAAATATTTTAACCGTATAAAACGTACACTGACTATTCAAAATGCGCTAGGCGATACAAGAGTAAGAGGTGGAACGATGCTCTATGTAAATCTTAACTTGGGAGATATGAAACTTGCTAAACAGATTATTGTTGAAAATGTAAAACATAAATTTTCTAATAATCTGCATTTAATGGATTTAACGGTCAGAGGGGATGTGATAACCGGATGAGTACACAATTAGTTCAAACAATTCAAATGTTAGCTAAACAGACGCTAGATGCAAGCAATCCAAGCGATTATGTATTAGGTGTGGTCGAAGCTGTTAATCCGTTATCAATCGGAATTGAACAAAAAGAAAGTATTCCGGAAGAATTCTTGATTCTTACTGATGCAGTTAGAGATTATGAAGTTGATATCGAAGTAAATCACGTTACAGAAAATCGTGCCGGTGGCTCTGGTGATGCTGAATTCGCTTCACATAATCACGGCTATGTTGGTCGTAAAAAAATCAAAGTTTATAACAGCCTGCATGTTGGTGAACAGGTAATACTGATACAACAGGCAGGTGGGCAAGAGTTTATTGTTTTATCACGTGTATTTAATCATACGAATTTATCAGGACAATGGGGGGGGATTTGATTGGCTTTATTACCAGATGCCTCATTGAATGAGATTGTTGAATTTAAAATAAAAACACAGCCAAACAAAACCTATAAAATGCTTATCGAGGATGAAAAGGTTCTAGGTGATACGGACGACTTGGAAGCTATAGAGCAAGCCTGCTATAAAGTTTTGAATACTGAAAGATATCAATATGTGATTTATTCATGGAATTACGGAATTGAATTGCAGGATTTGTTTGGAAAACCAATACCTTACGTATTTTCTGAATTGCCTAGACGTATTCGAGAAGCACTTATTCAAGATGATCGCGTGAGTGATGTTACAAATTTTGATTTATCGAATCAAAAAGGCAATGTATTGGCTAAATTTGAAGTCGTTACTGAAAAGGGAATAATTAAAATGGAGAAAGGGGTGCAAGTAATGTAATGTATGAAAATCAAACAGATGAAGTAATTTTAAAACGAATGCTTAAGTCAGTTCCGGATTCACTTGACAAACGAGAAGGAAGTATTATTTATGATTCTTGCAAGCCTGCTGCTATTGAATTTATGCTTTTATACGCTATGGCAGATTATTTCCTCAAAAATACTTTCGGTGATACTGCCGAACGTGAATATCTCATAGAACGAGCAAAAGAACGTGGCTTGTCTCCATTTCCTGCTACATATCCGAAGTGCAAAGGAACATTCACTCCATCAACATTGAATATCCCCGTAGGCTCTAGATTTTCATATGATGATGTCAATTACGCGATTATTGAAAAAATCAGTGATGGCGTTTATTTTATGTCTTGTGAGACTTCTGGAACAGCAGGAAATAAGCCAACCGGCACACTAATACCGATTGATTATGTACAAGGATTGCAGACGGCTACCCTATCAGAAGTAACGGTACCAGGTGAGAACGAAGAAGAAACTGAAACATTTAGAAAACGTTATTTAGATAGTTTTAATTCGCAGGTGTATGGTGGCAATATTGCTGATTACCGTGAGAAAGTAAATAAAATTCAAGGTGTAGGAGGAGTTAAAGTATATCCTGTTTGGAATGGTGGTGGTACTGTAAAAATTGTATTTATGACAAGTGAATTTAAGCCACCTACTAATGAATTTATTACTGAAGTGCAAACATTAATAGATCCAGTTACTAACTCAGGTCAAGGTGTGGGGATTGCGCCAATCGGGCACCATGTTACAGTTCAGGGGGCTACAAATTCAAACATTGCAATTGGTCTGCATCTTACTTTCTCAAACGGTACATATGAAAATTATAAAGATGCTATCGAATCGGCAATTGATGGGTATTTTCTGGAACTTAATCAAGCTTGGCAGGAAACACAAAAAGCCGAAATAGGCAATGTAAGCAATACAGGTCTTGTCATTCGTATTTCTCAAATTGAAAGCCGACTACTTAATATTGAAGGAATTGAGGATATTCAACATACAACTTTGAATAATGTTGAAGAAAATCTCACACTTGGATTAGATGAATTAGCTATAAGGAGCGTGGTGACGAATGGGTAATATAGTTCCTAAAATTCGTGACGTTGATGTTGGTCGGTATTATCCACTAACTGTTTCACCATCAAAAGAATTTCAAGCGATTGCAAATGCGGAAAATCCAGAATTGAAAAAGATTTGGGTTGAAATATGGAAACAGTTTATGAATACCTTTGTTTACGACATTGACGAGGATGGGGCAAGTCGTTGGGAATCAATGTTGAAATTGTATTCGTCCAAAAGTGATACTATTGAAACCAGGCGTAAGGCAATACTTGCAAAGATAAACTCTATGCTGCCATATACTGAGCGAAGTTTACAGGCAATGCTAGATAGTATATACGGTCAAAAAAATGCCGTCATTAATATCAATTACAACAAATATGAGTTGTGGGTTGATATAATGGCGGTTGTTTTATTTAAAACATTATCAATGAGAAACTTTTTACGAGTTATCATACCTGCAAATATGACAATCAATATTAGCAATACTCAGCAACTAAAACAATCATTATTTACAACGGGTTATATTCGTACAACAAAACATGTAACTATCCAATCAAATAGTAATTTTAGTTCTGCTAATATTTGCGGAAATATATATGCAGTAGGCGCAGTCAGAAAAGTATCTCATGTAATTATAAGGAGCTGATAAAATGGCACAATACCCATCGATTACAACAACATATGCTGGTTTAAATATGATTGCTGAATCGCAAACAGGTAAAAAATTAATTTTTACTAAATTAAAAGCTGGTGATGGATCATTAAGTGATGGTGAAAGTATTCAAAGCTTAACTGCTTTAAAATCACCTAAACTAGATATACCTATTCAAGGTTTCGTCAATCAAGGCAATGGTCAAATTAGATTACGTTTTGTTGTAAGTAATGAAAATGTTGAATCTGGATTTCACATGAAAGAAGTCGGTATTTATGCGAAACTTGAAGAAAGTGGAGAAGAACAACTTTACGCATATGTAAATGGCGGAAATTTCGTAGATTGGATACCTGACAAGAATATTCCAATGGAAGCCCAAATTTTTGATATATTCGTTATTATCGGTAATGCATCAAGTGTTATAGTTAATATTGATAAAAGTATTGTATATGCTACAGCGCTTGATCTAACCGAACACAACACCAGCGAAATAGCGCACGAAGATATCCGCAAAAAAATAGGAACAGACATAACAAATCACAACGCAAACAAAGATGCCCACCAAAACGGAATCAAAGGCAACGCCGCAACTGCAACAAAGCTACAGGCAGCACGAAAAATCAACGGAGTAGCATTTGATGGGACAGTTGATATTACTATTAAGGCAGAGGCTGATGGTGGTAATGCGGATACAGTCGATGGTAAACATGCTACTGATTTTATGCGATATATGGGCTATTTTTCTAATGCAATGTTCAAAGATGCAGAACCAAATACAGTGTATACTGTTGGTGGCGCTACTACTGATATGCCAGCGGGTGCTTACAATTATGGCTGTCTTGAAACTACTGGCACTTCTAAAAAAATGGTACAAAGATATACAACGCATGGAATTGATGGTAGTAGTACTGGTCAATTCGCAAGTTGGTATCGAGTATCATATGGAGGAGATTACTCGGCATGGAAAAAGATCGCTACAATTACAGACAATGTAGCATCAGCAACAAAGCTACAAACCGCGCGTTCAATCACAGTCGGAAACGCAACGAAAAACTTTGACGGTAGTGCAAATGTGGGATTTTCACTTGCAGAGATGGGGATATCAGCATCTGCAAATGGCGGAATTGTTGCATCCAGCTTAGGGGAGAATGGATGGATCAAGTTTGCAAACGGGCTGATAATGCAGTGGGGAACCACATCGGCAAGTTTAGCGGATAATGAAACTAAAACAATTACGCTTCCCATCTCTTTTACTTCCCAACATCTTTTCTGCAGTATTTCTGAAACAGTGGGGTATGCTGTAGGGAACACAATTGTAGGAGTGGATATTTACAGTAAGAGTAATGAAAATTTTATAGTAAAATACTGCTGGGATAAAGCTGGAGAAGTAACTATAAGATTTTTTTGCATAGGAGTTTAAGAAGAGGTGGTAAAAATGAAATATTTTGCAAAATTCGATGAAGAAGGAACCCGTATCACCACAATTGTTGAGGGAGTACATTTTGAAATTGTACCCCCTCAACCAATCGTAGAATATGTGAATGGGAAAGAAATATTCGAGACAGTGATAGAAGATGTATATGATGAAGGAAACGTCATAGGGCAAAAAGAAAAGCAAATCCCTACAGGCAAATATGAACAAATCGAAAAAATCACAGGCTATACGGAAGAAGAATATGAACCGCCGATTCCCGAAGGATATATCGAAATATCTGGAGAAGACCAAAAACTATACCAAACCAATGAATACATACGGGGGAAAAATGGCAAACCCAAGAAGAAACCGCCATACGTTCCCACAGATGGAGAATTGAAGCAACAACAACTAGAAAAGCTTGAAAGCGAATACCAATCGGCAGTAGCCGAATTGCAAAAATCACTTGGTATAGCGAATTTGCAAAATGACACTGCACTCATAGCCGATATTCGAAATGATTTTGCAGAGTTGCAAACAGCATATCAAGCCGAAAAGGAGATGATTGAAAATGTTGCAAGTACCGAAACGGTGTGACTTTTGTGCGCATCGACTTGCAGACAATGTCTGCAAAAATGAAAAATGTATCGATTACAAACCAGAAACAACAGAAGAAGTACAAGAAACTGAAAGAGCTGAATAGGCTCTATTTTTTATGTGTGAAATGAGGTGATGATGTGGAATTACTTGTGCAAATTACAGCAGTAGCAGGTTTTGTGGGAGGGATTATAGGGTGGGCAATAAAACAAGGGATAATCAATCCACTTGCTGCAGCAATAAAAACATTGCAAGTTGCTATTAATGATTTTAAATCAGTGGTATCTAAAATGCAGGATAATCAGCATGAACATGATAAAAGACTCGGCATTTTAGAGGAACAAATTAAAGTTGTGAACCACCGAATTGGCGACTTGGAGGAGGTGATGCGGAAGTGAATAAGGATAACATCAAGGATGAAATGGTCATTGGTGCGCTAGGAATAGCGTTGCTAATGACTTTTTTCTTTGGTACAGAGCAATTGGCAATGTCGATTGCAAGTGGATTGATAGGGTATCTTGGTGGTTCAAAATTAAACAAAAATGAAAAGGTAGGTAATGAAAAATGACAGATGAACAATTGGCGTATGAAATTGCAAAAGGAATCGGAATGACAGGCGTTGAGGGTGGATACGAGAGTGTATCATGCTCAACAGCAGGAGATTACCCATCAATGGGTATTTCACAATGGGAAGGACTTGGCGGTCGTGGAGATACGTTACTAAGTTATATTGATGGTGGGCAACGTTTTGCCGGGCGTACATATTCTGATATTTGCAATAGTGGCGAGTTAGGACAACTAAAAGCGTTACTTGATTCTCCGCAGGGACAAGAAGCACAAAATCAAATTCTTGCTGCGGATTGTTTGGCTATGTATGTACCAGCATTGAAATGCGTTCCGAACCTTGATGATAGTAGGTGCTTTATTTACGCTGGTGTTTGGTGCCCAACTAGCCATGATGTAGTTAGAAGATTTCTAACGAACAGGGCAGAGCGTTGCAATCTAAGAAGCCTGGAGGCAATGAAAAATGTATTCAAAGAAGAATATTATATTGCCGCTGATGTTGGCGAACGCTATGCTCTTGGCTATGCAAATCGTGCTGAAAATACATATCAGTATGTTGCTGGTATCGACTTAACCACACCATATGGCGTTCCAGTATATGGCGAAGGGCCTTTTGGTAGATAGCATGAATAATTTGCAAATGCTAGAAATTTGGGATGCTCTCCTCAATCTCGAAGAAGCAAGTGGGGAGCTATTCAAAAGTGAAATTCAAAATATGAAAAACAAATTGGAGGAATTAGAAAATGTTTGATAAATTAATTAGTTTTCTTTTAGGTACTGCAGAAAAGGTGAAAGAAATGGATGTAAAAACACAGGCGGAAATTACGAAATACAATAACCGACAAATCAAAAAGACTGCTGTTGTGTGTTTTGCTGCAGGTATTTTAGTTGCGGTTGTAATTCAAAATTTACTTTAATAATTTTTCTGGCCAAAAATGATAAAAGCGACAGTCCTTAAAAATCAAGGGCTGTCGCTTTTGTTTTCTTAGTGAATTTTATAAGGGGAAAATGAGAATATGAATGATAAATTTAGAACTGCAGTAGTTCATCTTTGTATCTTAGCCATCGGGTTAATTGTTGGTTTTTATATTGGGACACAATACTATCCGCGCATCGATACGAAAACCGTTACTATTGAAAAAGAAAAACCTATTTATATAGAAGGAAAAGCTACAACTGATACAAAAACGCAGATTGCATATGTGCCGAAAGAAACCATCATTGAGAGGTATATCGATGCGGAAACAGGCAAAGAAGTTACGAAAGAATCGCTTGAAAAAACTGATCTTAATGCAAATGTCGGCAAAACAGAATTCAATGTGAATCTGAATGGAAAAGACGTGCGGTTTACCAAAACAGATGATGAAAAATATGTATTTGATAAAAATAAAGTTGTGCTGAATCAAACTAGTACAATCACATTTGATGCCACTGTGACCCCGCAAGTGACTGATAATACAAAACGTTGGGGCATTGGTGTTGGGTATGGTACAAATGGTACTGCCTATACAGTTGATTTTCCTGTAGACAATAGTAATCATTTAAATGGATGGATTTATAAAGATGATGAAAGTAAGACGGTTGGATTAAAAATTAAATTTTAAAGAGTAAAGTTAAAGCCTGCATCGTTAATTTGATATGCAGGCTTTTTGTGTATCTTTTTTTATTATTTTCAGTACAAAAAAATTTTTTGCCTATAATAATAAAAAAGGAGGGATAATTATGTTAAAATACATAGTATATTTTATTGTTGTGTCATTTATATATAAATTAGCAATTAAATCTGATTTTTTAATTACTAATTTAGACACACTATTAAAAATGTTAAATAATTTGATTTTATCAAAGTTATTAACGTTTTAAATGAAAAACTGCACTGATTAAATTCAGTGCAGTTTTTTCTTTTTATAATTTAAAATTTGTTTTTTATTATATAATTA
>UMGS01008634.1_pt1 | contig 26842 bp, 30 predicted proteins | sample 1965341 | NCBI WGS metagenome assembly UMGS01 (sample SAMEA4836079, study PRJEB28245) | human gut metagenome | biome: gut microbiome; material: fecal sample | place: Denmark | collected 2008 | reverse complement strand
GAAATATCCGTACCGGTTCGATTCCGGTCCTCGGCACCATTTTTTAAAATGGTGTTTTGTTTTATCTAAAATTAAATATGCGGTTGTGGCGGAATCGGCAGACGCGCTATCTTGAGGGGGTAGTGAGCATCGCTCGTATGGGTTCAAGTCCCATCGACCGCACCATTAGGAAATCCAAGAGGTTCAAGGCTTTGAGCCTCTTTTTTGTTTGCTTAAAAATAGCCATTTTTGAGTTTGTCTTGAAATTTGTCTTGAAAATATTAAAGTGCAAAACTAATGGTTTATTTTTAACGATTAGTTTTGCACTTTAATATTATTGGGATGTTAATTTAGATAATGAATCTATAAGATTTTTTTGATTTTTATTATTTGCATGAACATAGGTATCTAAAAGAACTCTAGGAGTAGACCAACCCCCTAAAGCTTGAATATCCGATATTGGTACGTTATTTTCAATAAGCGTGGTAGCCACAGTATGTCTTATTGAATGAATTTTTAGTTTTTGAGGTAGATTAAGCTTTTTTAGGTTTCTCTTAAAAAATGAATAAAGAGTTGATGGATGCATGCATATTTTTTGGGGCTCACGAAAAACATTTTTAGAATGTTCGATTGTCCACGCCTCAACCAAGCATAAATGAGATTTTGGAAAATTGTTTTGGATATAAGATAATGCGTTAGTAATTTTTAATCTTAACGTATTTTTTGTGTGTGGGGATAAGGAAATATTATGGTAAAATAAAGGATTGTTTTGTATAGATATAGAAATATAATTATAAATTCAAATAGAAAAGAGAACCGCCATTTTGTCTGGATTATTCAACATATATAATATATTTTTACAATTAATTACTTTTGAAATATAATCGCTATATGGAGGTGATGTAATGGCCTTAAATAAGGTTGAATTAATAATTGATGAATTATATGATGCTAAAGTTGGATATAAAGCTGATAATATTTATTACAAATTGTACCAAGATTTTGATGATAAGTTTAAGACAATCTTTGCCTACTTTCATTCTGAATTTAATCAACTTTTTTCATTTATGAATGATAAAAATAAATTGAATAAACATTTCAATGCAGAACCAAGCAGACAACTAATAAATGTAATAAGAGAATTTAATGATTTTTATGTTATGTTGATTGGCTCGGAGAAGCAAATAGACATTAATGAAAGATATTTAGCGACAATAAAAAGATGCGAAGACTTCTTAGATATGTCTGGGGGAAGTGCTATTCCAGATAATTTTAATTTAATTGAAATTATTAGGTATGAGCCTATATTTGCTATTGCTGCTCAAGAAATAAGAGTCACTGAAGAAATGTACAATTTATTAATGTCAGGGGATGAAGAAGCATGGGAATCCAGCTCATACATATTAGACTTAGATCGCTTTCTTGAACACACAGAACAAGATATTAAGAATAGATTTTCAGAATTTAGTAATGATGTAATTAATGAGATAATAGGCTTTCCGTGTATCTTTGCATATGAAGACTGTTGTGAAAAAGATAGTAGTATTGGTTATATAACAGATATTATGGTGAGACAAGGAAAGGTGAAAATAACCTTCCGAAAAGAAGTAACTATATCGTCAGAGGATTTACATAAACTCAGTTTTGAGTTAGATATAAGTGATTGGGAATTTAATAGAACGCATTGGGCGATCAAAAAAGTAAATCTGTGTAAAGAATTACAATCTTTAGAAATTAAAACTACAAATTTACCTATAGATATTACTAAACAATTGTTTGATGTTGCATTTACATTTGCTGGAGAATCACGTAGTTTAGTTGAGCAAATAGTAAGAGCCCTTGAGAAAAAATTAAGTAAAGGTAATATTTTTTACGATAATAATTTTATCAGTCAACTTGCAAGACCGTCATTAGATACTCTTTTACAAGAAATATATAGAAATCGCTCTAAATTAGTAGTTGTTTTTCTATGTGAACAATATCAAAATAAAAAATGGTGTGGACTTGAATTTAAAGCTATTAAAGAATTAATCATGGAGAAGGAAATAACTAAAATTATGTTTATACGGTTAGATGATGGACATGTTGACGGAGTATTCAAGACGGATGGATACATAGATGGAAATAAATTTACCCCACAGGAATTAGCTGATTTCATCAAAGAGCGTATAGATCTCCTTTCTTGACTATTGTTAGGTATGTTTTTACAGCTGAGTAGACAAAGTTACAGTTATTTTTGTCTATAAATGGTGTTTTAAATTAAAATATTTATAATTTTGCATTATTCGGAAATGATGTTTTGTCTCCACCAGTAAAAATGCGATTTGGAAAAATTACTTTAGATATAGGATAAGGCGTTAAGACTTTTTTGATCTTAACGCCTTTTTGTATAGTGAAAAGGGAATGTTTTATGGGAATAAAGGAAAATTTTATATAAATATAGAAGAATAATTATAAATTAAATAATTGGATATAAGACAAAAAGAACTTTCACCTTGTAGCATGTAAAATGGGGAGGATAGGGGGCGTTGCTAATTAAATATCTCATGCCTGATACCTTGATTTCTTTTACTTAGAATTGCTCATCAGAAAATGGAACGGCGCTTTAGAGATGCAAAAAATAAACTATAAGAAATGTGACCGTGTATAGCGGTGCATGAACTAGTGGGAAATTTATAAAAATATTTTCTTGGGGGGATATAGATGTCAGATAAAATTAAAAACATTTTTGTGTCACATCAACATAATGATGCAGATAAAATAGAATCATTTAAGAATTTAATTGGTAATCATGGGATAGATATGAGAGATAGTTCAATTTATGAAAACAAATTAAAGAATAATGCAAAAAATGAACAGTACATAAAACAGGAATTAATAAAACCACAAATGAAGTGGGCAGGAACAGTCGTTGTTCTTATAGGGAAAGATACAGCAAAAAGTGATTATGTAAATTGGGAAATAAAGACTGCTGCAGAAATGGGAAAAAGAATTGTAGGAGTATATTTACAAGGCGCAAAGAAGGAAGACATCCCGATAGAATTAATTGAAAATGGTAATAATTTAGTGGGGTGGAACGGTGAAAAAATTGTAAAAGCCATAAATGGAGAAGATTTAGAATGGGAAAATCCTGATGGCAGCCCTAGAAGTAATAATCCGATGGATTTACCGAAATATCAATGTTGAGGTGACTACGTATGAGATACTATTCTTATGTTATTCCTAGAGATTATGGGTTTGCTCCAAATCCATATTTCGGATATTGTACATTGGCAACTTGTAAACCTATAATTAGGAAGAGTGCCCAAATCGGAGATTGGATTGCTGGATATGGAGGATCAGGTTCAGAATTACATAGAAAATTAGTTGTGTTAATGAAAGTGGATGAGATTATAACTTTTGATCAGTATTGGGATGATGTAAGATTTGAGAAAAAACGACCAGTATTTAATCGAGCAATATTTTGTATGTATGGTGACAATATCTATCATCATATTGAAAAACAATGGACACAAGAACTTTCTCATCATAGTATGACAGATGGTAGTATTAATTATGCAAACTTAAATCGTGATACTCAAACTGATAGAGTTCTAGTGGCAACACAGTTTTATTATTTTGGAAATAATGCTATTGAGATTCCAAAAGAATTTAATTATTTAATTGGGAGTGGACGTAATCACAGAATTTATCAAGATGAAGAAAAAATTAATAAGTTTGTTGCTTTTATTAGCGAAAACTATGAAGTAGGAATACATGGTATCCCTTATAGTAGAAAAAGTGGGAAGTTTGCACATTATAGAGGTGAATAGATATGAAGATGATTTTTTGTATGCCAGAGATTACTATGAAAGATTTAGAGTCAGCAAAAGTTTTTTTTTCAGAATGTAAAGAAATATTAGATACCTATGTGGCTAATAAGATATATATATCGTCTATTTTTCAGATTAATCAGTTATTGATGACAGAAGCAGATGAAAATGATATTCTGATATTCTTCAATGCAGAGAATGGTATTTATGATGAAAAAATTCTTAAATTAATTCGGAAATATTATAATGCCCAAAGTAGAATATGGCCAATTGCAATGGAAAAAAATCCAGAATGTAGACATCCGCCAGAACCAGTGTCTAAAAAGCAAAGTTTCGATGTGTTTTGTCGTAATGAAAATAGAAATCCGATGAAAAATAATATGAAGGCAATTGCTCAAGTTCTTGCAAGAAAGATTATTGCGCAGACTCTTTCGCCTCTGTATAGAGATGAGGTTTTATATTTTATTAGTCATCGTAGAGTTGACGGAGAAGATATAGCAGCAAAACTAGCAGATGAATTAAAAAAATTAACGAGAGAAAGAAATGTTTATCGTGATGTTGTTAATGTTGAGGTTGGAAATGATGCACAAGAAGATATTAATAAAAATTTGGAACTAAGTGATGTTGTAATCTTTTTGCAAACAAAAGAAGCACAATATTCGTCATATATAATGAAAGAATTGTGCTATGCAATTGTAAATGATATTCCGATTTTGTGGATTCAAATTGATAATGCTTCATATGCTGAAATGGAAATTCGCCCTGGTGAGTCACCAGTACTTAGATATATGGGAACGGAATTTGACAACCAAGAAAGGTTAGTAGAAATTATTGATGAAATCGAGGATAAGTGTTTCCAGTTAATGATGAATTCTTCTAATCAAGTATTTTCGCATATTGAATGTTTAAATGAAATGAGTAATTCAAATAAAATTAAGTTAGAAAGTGACAAAAAATCAATTTTTGCATATCAGATTCAGTATATGGAAAAAACAAGAGATTTATATGATGAGGGAATACGAAATCATTATATTCAATGTTTTGGTAGAAACCCAAAGAATCAAGATATTCAGGATTTTATGAGTAGGATGAAAAAAACAGAAATATATGAAAAAAATGATAGGCTATTTTTATTATCAAATCATGGAAGACGTGAAAAGAAAAATGGTGATGCAAAATTATCAGAAGAAAATTATGATGATTATTTGATGAATATAGAAAATGTTTGCGGAGGTAAAAGGCAAAAACTGAATAAGAGGATTATCTTGTCAGGTGCATTCCCAGATTGTGATGAAATATATAAAAACTCTCTATTGGAAGCATTGGTAGTATATTCAAGAGAAATTATTAAGCGAGGATATACTTTGGTTTTTGGTGCGCATCCAACATTTCAAAAGATTATTTTTGATATTGGGAAAATATATGCGCCAGATGTTAAATATTCTATTGAAATGCATATGGACAAAGCTTTTATGGGAGCATACGATCTTGATATACTTCAAGAAAAATGTACTCTTGTATTATCGGATGGATTACAAGAAATGCGAACAAATATGATTTGTAAAGAAAAAAGTGAGCTATTAATTTGTCTTGGAGGAAAAATTAAAGAAGATAAAACGCAACAAGGCGTGGATATCGAAGTAGAACTAGCAAAGTCAGTAGGTATACCAGTTGCATTGGTCGGAACCGTAGGCGGACGTTCTAGTGAATATGCATACGAAAAGCTTACAGATCATAATTGGGGTGAATTAAATTCTTGGGGCACATCATTAAATGAAAGTTTGTTTTATAATGTGAATCATAGAGTAATGGTGAAACGTTTATTAGATTTGTTTGAAAGTGGAGACGCGATTGATGGGAAATAATATTAAAAACTCATATGCTGGGATATATGTTTTTGAAGGGATTGATAATGTTGGAAAAACAACAATTATTCAGGCTTTGCAAGAAAAAATATATAAAGAAATTGGGTGCGATTGTACTATCATTGCTTTTCCTGGAAAAGAAGCAAGGTCGTTAGGTGCTTTAGTTTACGATGTACATCACCATACGAAAAAATATTTTGATTTTCCAATTAATGCTGCTAGTTTACAACTATTGCATGTTGCTGCACACATAGATTTAATTCAAAGAAAGCTAATTGAAGAATACAGTTCGTCAAAAATAATTTTGATGGATCGTTTTTGGTGGTCAACATATGCATATGGATTGGCGGGAGGATTAGAACGTGACGTTCTTCATACTGTTTTAGCTCCAGAATTGGTGTATTGGGAAAAAATTAATATCAGAAAAATATTTCTATTGGAACGTAAAGATCGTGAAATCGATTATGAGACAGATAAAGATATTTTAATCAGGCAAAATTATAGTGATCTTGCAAAAGAGGAATCAAAGTGTCAAATAATAAATAATGACGGAAGGTTAGAAGAAACGATAAACAAAGTTTTTATTAATATTTTAGGAGCATAGTCTTTATGAAAATAGAAGGTTTTAAGCCGACACTGGTATATGATACATACTGGAGGTTTGCAGAAAAACGTCAAGATGTTTTTTTCAATAGAATAGAAAACAAGCCTTTCCCTTGGACTGAGGATAAAATTATTCAGAAGTACAAATTTACGAATGCGTATAGAGCTTCAGATCGAGTTAGTCAATATTTAATTAAAAACGTTATATATTGTAAAGATTTTTATTCTCCTGAAGATCAATGTTTCAGAATATTGTTTTTTAAGCTATTTAATAAAATAGAAACATGGAAATATATGGAGAACGCTTTAAGCGAGATTTCTTACCGTTCATATTCTTATAGAAGATATAATACACTATTAACACAAAAGATTAACAATAATGAAAGGATTTATTCTGCTGCATATATAATGCCGTCAGGGAAAAGTTGTTTTGGGTTTGATAAAAAGCATCAAAATAATCTGAAACTTTTAGAACACATGATGAAGTCAGGATTGCCAACAATGATAGCTAAAAGTAGAAGTTTACAAGAATTATATGAAGTATTGATTAGTTTTCCTACTTTAGGATCGTTTTTAGCATTCCAATATGCCATTGATATTAACTATAGCGAATTATGCGATTTTAATGAAATGTCTTTTGTTGTAGCAGGGCCTGGTGCAAAAAATGGTATTATAAAATGCTTTGGAGAATTAAATGGGTATAAATACGAAGATGTTATTAAATATGTTGCAGAACATCAGGAAATAGAATTTGAAAAAAGAGGATTAAAATTCAAAACACTTTTTGGTAGAAAACTACAGTTAATAGATTGTCAAAATTTGTTTTGTGAAACAGATAAATATGCTAGAATTGCGCATCCTGATATTAGCGGAATAAATGAACGAAAAAGGATTAAGCAGCAATATATTAATCATAATTTGGAAAGTATTGAATATTTTTATCCACCTAAGTGGGGAATAAATAAATGCATTGGTAGTTAAAGAAATGGAGAATTGTAAATGGCTGAATTTATTTCTGGAAAAACTGCAAATGAAGTATGGGGAAAAGCTATAAATTTATTAAAGAAAAAAGAGAATTCCTTGTACGGGCGAACAGGAGAGGTTTTTGAATTATTACATACGATTATTTCGATTGAAGAACCGAGACAAAAATGGGTTTATAATCGTATTCCACCAATTAGTATTGGGTATGCTTTAGCAGAATTAGTTTGGATTATTAATGGGGAAGAAAGATCGGATATTATAAATACATGGAACCCTAAATTGGAAAAATATGCGGGAAAGAGTAATTTTTATCATGGTGCATATGGAAAAAGAATAAGATCACATTTTGGTTTTGATCAGATAGAAAAGGCATATGAAGCTTTACAAAGTGTTCCGGAAAGCCGTCAAGTAGTGATACAAATTTACGATACGAAAGTTGATTTTCCAATAGAAAATGGAATGCCACGGAATGAGGATATTCCGTGTAATATATGCTCATTGTTAAAGGTCAGAAATGGAAAACTAGAATGGTCACAAATAATGCGTAGCAATGATGTTTTATTAGGAATGCCATATAATTTTGTTCAATTTACTGGATTACAAGAAATATTAGCTGGATGGTTAGAAATAGATTTGGGATCATATAATCACTATAGTGACAGCTTACATTTATATAGTCGTGATGTTACAAAGATTGGAATTGGGAAAGAACCGGAAATCAAGAATGATGATAGCCTATCTTTGAGTAGGAATGATTCTGAAAAAATATTTAAAGAAATATATCTTAGAATGAAGGAGCTATGTCTATATAATATTACTGAAAAAGGAATATATTCATTGGCAAAAATGAATTCAGGTTACCTTGCGTATGATAATATTATGTTGATTATTGCAGCATATATATCACATAAAAATAAATATACTGATCTGGAAAAAAATCTCATTGAGGCATGTACAAATGATTCATATACTGCGATGTGGAATCATTGGATTCAGAGGTGAAAATATATTTATTTTTTATGAATTATCATTATTTCTTGATGGTAAAATCATTGGAGATAATTATAAATGCATGAGTGTTGTGCCAAGAACGTGCTAAATATCACTATGCTGTATTTTAGATGAAGGCAAGTCCTTCGAACCCAGTTTGTAAGAGCAGGCTTCAAACAGTCATACGAAAGATTGTGGCGGTGTTCCGATAAAAGCTGAGGTGAATTTTGGCATGTATGGGCTTAGAGAGAGGAACGAGAGTAAACTACTAAAGGTGCATTGAAAGTTTCTTAGATGATAACTAAAGGGGTGTTCCTAAATTTATAAACATAGATTTTACATTATGCTATTATTTAGCTAGAAAGCAATTTAAAATATAGATGAAATTATTATTATGGGCAGAAAAATTTTTGTTTCATATAAATATACGGATGGTGATGTATTTTATCTTAAAAAAATACAACTGTTAGATCATTTGTTGATTGCTTAGAAGATTATTTCGGTAAAATGGATATTTATAAAAGTGAATCAGATGATGAAGATTTAAGTAATTTATCAGATACTACGATATGGGAAAAGTTAAAAGATAAAATATATGATAGTGAAATAAAAGAAAATATTTCAAAGTATACTATTAAATTAGGAGTATAATTATGGACGCTGATCAACTAAAACATCTTGAGTTTGTACAAAATATTATAGCACGTATGAATAAAAATTCGTTTCAAATAAAGGGATGGACAATAACTATTATCTCGGCTTTACTAGCATTATATGCTAGTAGTAAAAAATCTGAATTCATGTTTGTAGCTATTGCACCGACATTAGTGTTTATGTTTATAGATGCGTATTACTTACAGCAAGAACGAAAATTTATAGGGCTTTATAACGATATTATAAATAATAAAATTTATAAATGTGAAATGCCGATTAATAGATATATTGGTGGTAAATACAATTATTGGAAAGTTTTGAGGTCGAAAACTATTTTACCAATTTATTTACTATTGATAGTAGGATTGTTTATAGCAGGACTTTTACTTAAATAGGAGCATTGGGACAGTTTGCAGTGCATTAAATAAATGGACAATGTCCCTATAACAAAATATCAATTTTAAAAAAATGTTGTTTTCGATAACTAAAAGGACTCATATTTTTTAAGCGAGGTTGTAATCGTTTATTATGGTTTGGCAATTTTAAACTAGACAAAATTAATAAGGTTATGTTAATTGAAACATTAGCTTTGGAATAGAAGATGAAGATTTAGAAGAAATTGATAAAAAATTTGATTATAATGGCTCTCATGCTAAGGCATCATATATAACAAACATTTCAATTCTAGAGAAAAAAAGAAAAAGATTTTTGAAAAGAAGGTGTAGGTGTCGACAAGAGGTATTTCTAAGATTTAATTTTGTCTTGAAAATTGTCTTGAAAATTTATATAGGATTTATTAATGAAAAGGGCTATTAGAGAAATTAATTGAATTTACTTTAAAATTTTTAGTAAAAGAATTAAAAGTCCCCAATCTTTAAATAAAAACAAGGAAATTTAATATATTTTAAACTAGTATTTTCCCAGGCTATCTTGAGGGGGTAGTGAGCTACGCTCGTATGGGTTCAAGTCCCATCAACCGCACCATATTAGGAATTACAAAGCTTGCAGGCATTTTGCTTGGAAGTTTTTTTGTTATTTATAGGGGAAAAAAGACTGATTTTGAGGGTTTTGACACAGTTTTATAAAAATTTGATTTTAAAATGAATAATTTAAATAAATAAGTTAGAGGACTTTTATGGAATTATCAGAAATATTATCCATAATAAATAAGTTCATATTGGGGAGATAAAATCATGGAGTGTAGAAACGTGTCGCAAGAAGATTTAGAAATAATATATCGATCTGCTTTGCTGCAATTTAGAAACGGCAGACCTAGAGGAAAAATAATCGTTACGCTTTATGGGAAAGGCTTAGAGGAAGATGAGGCTGAAATAGTAGCTGATAAGGCATATAGACAATATATGGAGGAAGAGAAGCAAAGAGAACTGAGGGAAAATTACGATAAGCCACTGATAACTATACCTAATGCTTTAAAAACGTTTGGAATAAAAGCTTTTTCTTTTGTTTTATCAATGTTATTTGGGCATTTTATAAACGTTGAGCGTTTAATGAAACGTGACGAAAAAAGAGTGAAGTAGTCTCGAATTATTTTTGAATGATAAGATTTAAAAATTTGAAATAAATAAAAAGGACATAAGCCGATGCTTATGCCAGTGAGAAAATCTAATTAAAAATTGATTGCGTAATTTTATTCATAGCCTGCTTGCCAAGTGAAGGGATGGAATGAGAGTAAATGTCTAAGGTGATAGAGAAGACGGAATGTCCTGATAATTCCAAGATAATTTTAAGTCTCTCACCTCTTTCTAGCAATAGGGATGCAACAAAATATCGAAACATATGAAGAGCGGTTTAATACATTTAGGCGTGACTGAGAATTAATGGTAACAGTAGGATGAAATATGATAACAATTAACTCGACAGCGTTGTATTTCTATTGTAGCAGCTATAAAATTTGAACAACATAAAAATAAAGGTATTCTTGCTTATCGTAGAATGAAAGCCGTTTTATTTAAACAACATAATATTTCAATTGATTTAAATAGACTTAGAATTTTAATGTCAAAACAATAATCTACAATCAGCTATTAGACGAAAAAAGTATAAACATAGCCATGCCAATAAATTTGAAAAATTTAAAGCAAACAATATTTTAAATAGAGATTTTACATCGCTTAGTCCAAATGCTAAGTTTGTAGACCGAAAATGGGTGGATTTGCAGGGGCGCGGATCGTCTCCACCAGCATAAATGCAATTTTGGAAAATTGATTTAGATATAAGAAAAGGCGTTAAGACTTTTTGGTCTTAGCGCCTTTTTGGTGTGTGAATAAGAAATGTTTTAGGTAAACAAAGAATTTGTTTGTATAAATAGAGGAAAAAGTGAAAAAGAAATTTGAGGCTTTATAGCCAGAAAGAACTTCACTGCAAACTGTTTCTCTTGGCTCCTAGTTCCTTGGAATTATGAAGCTGTAACTGCTCCACCATTCACATGCAATACTTGCCCAGAGACATAGGTAGAATCACAGCTAGCTAAATAAACATAGGCAGCGGCCAGTTCATAAGGTTGACCAGCCCGTCCAAGCGGCGTATCTGCACCGAAGTTTTTTACTTTTTCTTCAGTAAAGGAAGCTGGTATTAGGGGAGTCCAAATAGGTCCTGGTGCAACTGAATTTACACGAATTTTCATCTTTGCCAACGACAAAGCCAATGAACGTGTAAAGCTAACAATTGCCCCTTTACTCGCTGAGTAATCCAGTAATATTTCATCACCTTTATAAGCAGTCACAGAGCTTGTATTAATGATCGAACTATTTTCAGGTAAATGTGGTAAAACTGCTTTAACCATATAAAAAAAAGAAAATAAGTTGCTTTGAAACGTATTTTCCAACTGTTGCGCAGTTATATCCAGAATAGATTGCTGTGGAAATTGAACCGCATGATTATTCACCAAAATATCTATTTTGCCAAAAGCCTGCATTGTGTTTGCAACAACTTGCTGACATTGTGACTCTATTCTCAAGTCCCCAGGCAGCAAAATGCACCGTGTACCTAATGTTTCAATTCGCTTTTTTGTTTCCTTAGCATCCTGTTCTTCATCTAAAAATGCAATTGCAATATCAGCGCCTTCTTTAGCATAAGCGTAAGCAACCGCTCGTCCAATTCCACTATCACCACCTGTAATAATAGCCACTTTGCCGCTTAATTTCTCACTACCTACCTGACTTCGGTCCTCAGAAACTGGCCGTGGGTTCATCTCAAATTCAAAGCCCGGCTGTCTACTCTGATGTTGTGCGGGAAAAGCAACGGTACTATTTGAATCATCAACTGACATCCAACACCACTCCTACATATTTTTCAAATAGTATAAGCTATTTCGAACTATCTATACATATTGCTTTGTTTCATTAATATCCGCAATATGTATAGATGAAAGAATTTATCCGATGACGAGCTATGTTATCCAATAGATTGGAAGGGGTCTCCTCTTGGCTTTTAATAATGGAGAAATCTAATTTTGATATTAAATTGATACTGGCATATGATTATCATCAAGAAGTAAAAACATTATTTGCGGAGTATAATTCTAAGTTTAATAAATTGTATCTGTTATAATAGTTGTATGAAAACTATGATATAATTATTTCATGTAATGTAAAAGATTCCATCAAAAGGATAGTGGTTTGATTATGAGGCGAAATATGAAGGGGATATTCGTAATATTCGTCATGTCGGTTTTTCTGGTTACTTGTGGACAATCAACTATCAAAGCATCGCAGCATGATGCGGTTCCTGGAGATTTGCGTGACACCAGTAACCACATCAATTAGTAATGGATTTTCAATCGTATATACTAGGAGATGTATTGACATCAGAAAAGAAGAAGCTGCTTGTTAGTTGGATGTCAGAAAATGAGAATACAGACACGTTGATTCGCTCTGGAATGCCAACGGATTGTATTGAATTTAAAATACTTATTTATGTATTAATGCATATTGAAACATGATTGCATAAATAACAAGTGGGTAATCTGGAAAATCAATTTAAATAATATAGGAGAGTACATATTATGGATGGAACAATTCGCAGTAATATAAAAATAGGTGCAAGTGTTATGGTAGTACAGAAACAGGATCAGAGAACAGGAAAGCTTACTCAGGGAATCGTTCAAAGGATACTTACAAATTCACCAAACCATCATCGCGGGATTAAAGTAATGCTTGAAGGTGGTATTGTTGGTCGGGTAAAAAGTATTAATTGATATTGGCACAAAGGGGAAGTAATTGTATATGAATGTTCAAATATTTGGAACAGCAAAATGTTTTGATACAAAAAAGGCGCAGCGTTACTTTAAGGAACGGAATATTAAATTTCAGTTCATCAACTTAAAGGAAAAAGCGATGAGTAAGGGTGAATTTAATAGTGTAAAGCAGGCAGTCGGTGGGCTGGATTCTATGATTAATGGGGAGTGTAAAGATCAAGATACGGTAGCATTGATCAAATATATTACCGAAGAAGCAAAAGAAGCAAAAGTATTGGAAAATCAGCAGGTATTAAGGACTCCGATTGTTAGGAATGGCAGAATAGCGACCATTGGCTATAGACCAGAAGTATGGAAAGAGTGGAAATAAAAATCCTGTCTAAACTTGGTGTGTTAAATTAATATTTCTGATTTTATATTTTTCGGAATATATACTTCGTTTCCACCGGTAATAAAGCAATTTGGGGAGTTTACTTTAGAGATAAGATAAGGCGTTAAGAGTTTTTTGCTATTAACGCCTTTTTGTGTGGCTAAAAAGGAGATGTTTTGCTAAAATGAAGGATTATTTTGTATAAATACAGAAGGGTAAGTATAATTTAAATAATTAGATATTAGATAAAAAGAACCGTTGCCTTGTCTAGTCCCCTTGTCTATATAAAAATGTAGAAATATTAGACTGTATTTTGTCTATAAAATTGAAATATAGAAGTGAAGGTTAGATGAAAACATTATTTGACAAGAACAGTATCGGGAAACTTAAAGAACAGGTTAATCCGGCCGACGACGAGCAGAATTTTGGACAAGGAAGGGAATATGTCTGTAAAACTATTTAAAGTCTATGATGATTTGGAACAATTCCACTGGTTTGTCCTATGTTGTTGAAGTAGAGAAACCTTTATCTTCACAACCATGGAAGATGAATTATTAGTGATTGTCATTACGATTGGGAATGTAGCAAAAGAGACACTAAAAGAAAAACTTGTGCATAAAGTTGCTAGACGGAAAACAAAGACACTCAACGAATTTTATACAACTGATCTGCCTGTACCAAAATGGTTTATTAATGGACTTGAAGCTGTGCAAAAAGCCCCATCAGCTCAAAATAGGCAACCAGTAAAATTCGAATACAAAGAGGGGGAGATCCAAGCCTTTGTAGAAGATTCCTATAAGTTTGATTTAATAGATTTAGGAATAGCTAAAGCCCATTTTTCAATTGCAACCGGGGGACGTTTTGAACTAGGTAATTGCGGCAAATTTATAGCAGCAAACTCCCAAATGTAATATTTTCATTTGATATATCGTTCTTTATTAACTATGGTATCAAATTTTGCGTAGTGGTTGTTCCAAAGGAAAAATGGGAATCTCCCGTTTGGTCGTTGTTGCCGCTTCATCAGGCAATAGAATAATATAGTTGAATTTGCGGGATTTTAAAAAATAGATAATAAATAAAACAACACTCTATAATCTTATAGAGTGTTGTTTTATTTATTATCTATTTTTAGTATCGAAGATATACGGGTGATATATTTTTAGCTATAAATGAAATCATTTACTGCTTGTAAAGATTCTTGTGATCCTACGATAACAAGTCTATCACCAGTTTTTAGAAGTTCATTAGGATCAGGGGCAATATACACTTCCTTTTCTCTTCTTATTGCAATGATTAATGATCCTGTATTTTGCCTAAAGTTAATACTCTTCAAAGATTTACCGACAATTGAACAATTGGATGTTAATTCGATTTCAAAAGGATTATAAGGATTAATGTTTTTTAGACGATCTGAATAATTAATTATATCATTGGTAACTTTACGAAATCGAAGGTCAATTTTTTCTTTTTCTTTTAATAGCATTTCTAATTCTTGTTTTAATGAATAAGTTAACTCCACTTCTTTTTGATTCGTGAGAAATAAAAATGCTTGTTTTTGCGAAATTACTTCTACTTCTTTTCCTTGTGATACTGATAAAACATTTACTTCTTTTAAAATTGCTATCGCTTTGCGTATAGTTTCAGAAGATACTCCATAATGTGCTGATAATAAGGTTCTGCCAGAAATTTTGTCACCAATAGAAAATTCTTTATTTACAATCCGTCTTGCAATATCTATTGCAATAGACTGATATATAGGTAAACTCATTCAAATGCCTCCAGATAGAATAAATAAAAACATTCTAATTATACCTTATTAAAAATTTTATACAATAGTTTTTATATGATTCAGTTATAACTTTGCCTAAAGAAATAATAGAAATAATTAAATAACTTTTTGTTAGATAAAATAAAAGCAATACCTTAAATAAGGCATTGCATAAATATATTTAAATTAAATTATTTTCTTTTAAAAATTCTTTAGATACGACAGATGGATCTATTTGAAGCTCATCAACTTTATAGTTTAATTCAATCATAACCTTATTATTTAAAACTGCTCCTAGCTTTTCAATTAATGGCGTAATTTCGGGATATTTTTCTAATGTATCGTTATTTATAATCGGTACTGCATAATAGGGAGGAAAGAAATTTTTATTATCTTCTAAAATAACTAGGTCGAATTTTTTTATTAAACCATCAGTAGAAAAAGCATCTATGATATCAACCTCATTATTATTTAAAGCAATATATCGTGATGCCCCATCAAGTCCAATTGTTCCAGCAAAATTGAATCCATAAGTTCCCGTTACTCCAAGTAAGCCATCTTTTCGATTTAGGAATTCTAATGTTGCCCCTGCTTTTAAAGAGGACGCTATATTTGATAAATCACTTATAGTTTTTAGATGATATTTTTGTGCTGTATCTTGGCGAACAGCCATCGTGTAAGTGTTATTGAATCCCAAGTGATTTAACATCGTCATATTGTATTTTTGAAATAAATCTTGTTTAGCAGTCGAATAAACTTTTTTTATATTATTTGTAGGTGTATAGCCTAAAATTTCACCGTATATTGTTCCAGTATAGTCAACGTACATATCTATATTTTTAGATTGTAATGCACCAAAGCAAACTTGTGTACCACCTAAATTAATTTCTCTGGTTACTTTTATGTCAGTATTGGCTTCAATTATATCTGCAAGCATGTTTGCAATGATGTGTTGTTCAGTAAAATCCTTACTCCCAATAGAGAGTGTTTTCTGATGGGGATTATTTGCACTATCTGACGATAAAAAAAATATCCCTACTAAAAAAATGGAGGTAAAGATTAAAATCATCTTACGATACAATCTTTTTTCTTTTAAATTTTTCATTGACTTACTTGGTTGATTCTGTAAATTTATTGGAGTTACGAGTTTTTCTACAATATTGGCAATATAATCAACCGCAAGTGCCAAAAGACAGGCAGGAATTGCTCCAGCTAGAATTTGCAAAGTATTTACGGTACGAATTCCTGAAAAAACAAAATAACCAAGCCCTCCTGCGCCAATAAAAGCTGCAATAGTCATTAACCCTACGGCTGTTACGGATGAAATTCTTACACCAGACATAATTACAGGAAGGGCTAATGGAATTTGAATTTTATATAGTACTTGAAATCTAGTAAGGCCGATACCCTTGGCGGACTCTAATACTTGTGGGTTAATATTGATAATACCAGTGTAAGTACTTTTTATAATTGGTAGGAGTGAATATAAAGTAACTGTAATAACAGCAGGAATTGTACCAATACCAAAGAGTGGTATCGCAAATCCTAATAATGCCATAGAAGGAATTGCTTGAATTATATTTGCTGCGCCTAGGATAGGTTTATCTAATTTTTTTATATAGCAAATTAGAATTCCTGTAGGAATTCCAATGAGCGTAGCTAACATAACTGAAATAAATGTCAACTGTATATGTTCCATTAATAAATTAAATATCTGCGATTGATGATTTATAAAGTATTGGATTAATTCCATATTATATCACCTTCGCTTCTATATATTGCTGACTAAATGTTGTGACCAAACTACTATTAGTAATTATACCAAGTAAAACTTTTTTTTCATTTAGAACAGGAACTGTCTTTAACTGATACTTGTTTACTAATTCCAAGATGTCGACAATTGTATCATGAGGAGATGCATAAACTATATTAGTTTCCATAAATGCACTTGCGGGTTGACTTTTATCTTCTACGGATCTTATACTATTAGCCTTTAAAATGCCAATCAATTTTCTGCAACTATGCTCAACAATCATCAGGCTGTCAACATGTGATGAACGCATTCTTTCCATACATTTAAATAGAGAATTTTCTGGTGTACTAGTAATAGGGTGCTCCAGCATAATATCGGAGGCCTTTATATATTCAGGAGAATTCCAGATTCTATTTTTGCCTACAAATGAAGATACAAAAGAATTTATTGGACTTTTTAAAATATTTTCAGGTGTATCATATTGAATGATGCTTCCTTTTTCTAAAATGCATATTTTATCAGCAATTTTTATTGCTTCGTCCATATCATGAGTAACAAAAACAATAGTTTTCTTAAACTTTGCTTGCAATATCAACAACTCATCTTGCAAACTATTTCTTGTAATAGGATCTAATGCAGAAAATGGTTCATCCATTAATACTATTTCTGGATCATTTGCAAATGCGCGAGCTATCCCGATTCGTTGTTGTTGACCTCCACTTAGTTCATTTGGATACCGATCAAGATAACAGATCGGATCTAATGCAATCATTTCCATTAAATTTGCTGTTTTATTTATAATTTGCTGTTTTTCTTTCTTCTCTATGTGTGGAATTAACTCAATGTTTTCTCGAATTGTCATGTGTGGAAATAATCCGCCTTGTTGAATGACATATCCTATATTACGACGTAATGTTATTACATCTAGTGTAGAAATATCTTCATTATTAATAAATATTTTTCCATGGGTTGGCTTTATAAGACGATTAATCATTTTTAGTGTAGTAGTTTTTCCACAGCCACTACCGCCGATAATCGCGATTAAATTTCCTTTTTGAATGTTAAATGAAAGATTGGATAATACAACAGAGTCTTTAAAAGATTTATTAACATTTTCAAATTTTATCAAATGGTTACCCCCTTAAAATTAATCAACTAACAATCTTATTATAACATAAAGTTGTTAGTTGATCAATGTAAGCTATTATTAAACAAAGTGATATGTCTTTTGATTAGGAATAATTATTTTTAAATGATTCAATAATATATAGAGTTATGAATTTCCATTATGGGGGGATTTTTATGCTAAAAAAATTTTTAAAAGGTAATAAAAAAGAAAAGTATAGCAATGAAGATTCTGTTGCAATAAATATAAAACAACCTCTTTCTACTTCTTTGGAAAAGAATATTGAAATTTTCAAATCAATTTTTATTGATGATGAGACGATAAACTTTCGTTGGGTTACAAACTCTCATAATCAAATTCTTAAATATTGTCTAGTTCAAAATGATGGACTCGTTAGTTCTGCTATTATAAATGAAAATATTATCAAGCCTTTAATGGTATCGGATGTATTACTTACCAAAGGAAAACAAATAGACACTTTGATTCAACAAGTTCTTTTAGTTAATCAGATAAAAAAAACAAAAGATTGGCAAGAAATTATAGAAGCTGTTACTTATGGGGATACAATTTTATTTATGGAAGGCGAGAAAGAAGCACTTCTGTTAAATAGCAAAGGTTTTAGTATGCGTTCTATTGATGAGCCTTCTGGTGAAAAAATTATCAGTGGTCCTCGCGAAGGATTTTGTGAATCTTTAATGACTAATCTTTCATTAGTTAAGCGTAGATTAAGAACTAATGAATTAAAAATAAAGTTTCAGAGTCTAGGTGTAAGAACTCATACACAAATCTGCATTTGCTATATTGATAGTATTGTAAATAAAAAAATACTTGATGAACTTGAAAAACGGATTGAGAAGATTAAAATTGATGGGGTGCTAGATAGCAATTATATTACGGAGTATATAAATGATTCTAGATGGTCTCCTTTTAGGACTACGGGATATACGGAACGACCAGATATTGTGGTTGCAAATCTTTTGGAGGGCCGAATTGCTTTATTTGTTGATGGATCGCCGGTTGTATTAACAATTCCTTATTTCTTTATTGAGAACTTTCAAAGTAATGAAGATTATTATATGAGCTTTTATTATACTTCCTTTGAAAGAATATTAAGAATTGCTGCCTTTATTTTGACTATAACAATTCCATCTTTTTATATTTTACTTGCTGCATATAATCACGAAATATTGCCGACGGTACTATTAACTAATATTGCTAGAGATAGTTTAGATGTCCCTTTACCTGCAGGACTAGAAGCTATTTTGATGCTAATCGTATTTGAAATTTTAAAGGAGGCTGGCATACGAATCCCTTCTAGTATTGGACAAACACTGAGTATTGTTGGTGCCCTTGTTATTGGGCAGGCAGCTGTAGAAGCTAGATTAGTATCTGCCCCTATGGTTGTGGTAATCGCAACTACAGCAATTACTGGCCTATTAGCTCCAAGATTAAATGCGCCTATTGCATATGTTCGATTGATATTACTTGTTCTGTCATCAACGTTAGGTTTAATAGGTTTTATCTTGGGACTTTCTGGATTATTAATTCATTTGCTAAATTTGCATTCATTTGGCATCCCTCAAATGCATGCAATAGATAAACTCAATTATCAAGAATTAAAAGATATTTTTATAAGGGGACCTTGGTGGAAAATGATCAATCGTCCATTAAACTTAACAAAGAATAAAACGCGGTTGAAAAATAGTGATAGAGGTGAGTTCGATTAAAAGGTTATTTAGTATTCTACTTATCGTTATTTTTTGTTTCTTGCTTAGTGGTTGCTGGAACTATCATGGATTAAATGAGATTTCTATTGTTGCAGGAGTTGCGATTGATAGAAATATAGAAAATGATAATTATCTGCTAACTATAGAAATCTTTGATTTATCAGGGAAAGACGGGGTAAGTAAAGCTAAAATTATTGAAACGGAAGGTCAGACGATTTATGAAGCGATTAGAAATGCGAAAAAAAGTTTAACTAAAAAACTATACTTTTCTGATATGCAGCTTCTTGTGATTAGTAATCAGATTGCTAGTGAAGAAGGGATACAATATCTTTTAGACTGGTTTATAAGAAATGAAAAACCGCGGGAGACTTTTTCTATAATTATTTCGCAAGAAAAGACTGCAAAAGAAATTCTTACGGCAAGTGCAGTTGATCATAAAGTTATTTCTGAAGAAGTAGAGAGAATTCTTGATTTGGATAATAAAGTGACAGCTTCGACAAAAAATATTGATATGTATAAAATTGTAAATGAATTTAAAAAAGAAAACTCTGTTTTCGTTTTGCCTGCTATTCACTGCGTGACGAATCAAGATAAAAAAATTGTTGAGGTTAATGGGGTGGCAATTTTTAAATCAGATCGGTTGCAAGGATATCTATCGCCAGAAGAAACACGTTATTATCTTTTTGCTGTTGACGAAATTAAGGGAGGCATTTTAACGTTTCCGTTAAATGAAAAAAAGCAAGATACTATTTCTTTTGAAATATTTAAAAATAAGACGAAAAAATCATATGCTTACGATGACAACCGACTTAAAGTGTACTTAGATATTAAGACAACAGTAGCAATTGGTGAAAATGGTAACGATATAGATCTATCTAAAAAAGAAAATATAGATAAGATAAAAACTGTCGCTACAATGGTATTTTCAGATAAATTAAAAGCATTAATCGAAAAAGTAGATAAAGATTTTGCTTGTGATGCATTTGAATTTGGGAAAATGGTTAAAAGAAAGAGTTTAGTATCATGGTCACAATTAAATGAAGATTGGAATGAATATCCGAAAAATATAGAGGTTGAAATAAGACCAGAATTTGAAATCATAAATACAGGATTAATTAAATAATGAAATATTGATAAAGTAATAGCAAATGAAAGAGGTATTTTTATGCAAAATGATAGAATTTCAATGCATCAAGTGATTTGTATGATTATATTATTTTTATTTGGAAGTAGTGTTTTATTAGGAATGGGAATCGGCGCAGGCGGGAATACTTGGATTGCAGTAATGGCAGCTGCTATTTTAGGGAGTATTCTCTCGCTTGTTTATGCTAGGTTGATTAGATTATTTCCTGAACAGAATTTTTATGATATTGCGCAATTAGTATTCGGAAAAGTAATTGGCAAGATTATAACTGTATTGATGATGTGGTATGCAATTCATCTAGCGGCATTAGTGTTAAGAAATTTTTCGGAATTTATCAATATTGTGACTCTGGAAGAAACGCCACAGATTGTAGTAATGATAGCAATCCTTAGTGTCACTGGATATATGGTTGTTAGTGGAATAGAGACCTTTGCAAAATGGGTGATGTTTGCAATAATTTTTGTAATCATGGTTTTTTTATTTACTATAGCTTTATCTATTAAGGATATAGAAATATCGCATATTTTGCCTATGCTAACATATGATTTCAGCACTATAGGTTCAACAACGTTAAAACTTTTTATATTCCCTTTTGCAGAAACGGTACTTTTTCTAACATTAGCAGATTCTATTAAAAAAAAGGATAATCCATATAAAATTTATTTATATGGGATTTTTTTAGGAACTTTGCTTTTAGCGGGTACATTTTTACGTAATCTTATGATTCTGGGGCATCCCATGTTAGAAAGATCATATTTTCCTTCTTATATGGCAACGAGAATTCTTAATATAGCTGAAATTTTTTCACGAATCGAAGTAACGATATTTTATAATTTTTTATTAGCTGGTATAACCAAAATATCAATTTGTTTATTTGCTTCGATAAAAGGAGCTGAAAAGCTATTTAATACATCTAAAAATTGGAAAATGATGTGTTTTATTTCTTTAATCGTTTTATTATTGAGCAGATTTCAGTTTAAAAATTTATTTGAGATGTTGAGTTTTATTGATATTTACCAGTACTATGCAGTTTTTTTTCAAATTATTATTCCTTTGTTTGTTTGGATTGGTGCTGAGATAAAGATCTATAAAAATAATAAAGCAAGTATTCAATAAAATAGGATTTTCATAAATTTCAGAAAAGACCAGATGAATAAAGTTTCGTCATGGAGGAAAATTTTATGTTAAGAAAAAGCTTAAATGCAGATGTGATATTTACATCATTGGAACGAAATATTGCTCAACTAAAAAGTATATTTGCTGATGATGCTACAATCGGAATAAGGTGGATAGCGAATTGCAATGATACTACATTGAAGTATTGTATTATACAAAATGACGGTCTTGTGGATTCTAAAATAATTAATAATAATATCATAAAACCGCTGATATCATCTAAAGTTTCTCTAAAAAGAGGAGAGCAAATAGATGTATTGATGCATCAGGTTATTTCAATCAATCAGATAAAGAAAACAACGCAATGGAAAGAAATTATTGAGTCGGTTACTTATGGAGATTCCATATTATTTATCGATGGTGAAGCAGGAGCTCTTATCTTAAATAGTAAGAGTTTTAGTACGAGGGGAATTACTGAACCTTCCAATGAAAAGGTTTTACTAGGTCCGAGAGAGGGATTTTGTGAAGCGCTGATGACTAATCTTTCAATGGTTAAGAGAAAAATACGAAATAATGATTTAAAAATGAAATTTCAAAGCTTTGGTGTGCGGACACATACGCAGATTTGTATTTGTTATCTTGATAATATCGTTAACAAAAAAGTACTTGAAGAGCTTTATCGTAGACTTGAAACAATAAATATTGATGGTGTATTAGATAGTCATTATATAACAGAATTTATCCAAGATTCAAAACTATCACCGTTTAATACGATTGGATATACAGAAAGACCGGACGTTGTTGTGGGAAAGCTATTAGAAGGAAGAATTGCTTTATTTGTTGATGGATCGCCAGTTGTATTGACATTACCCTATTTATTTATTGAAAATTTTCAAAGTAATGAAGATTATTATTTAAACTATTATTATGCATCATTGAGTAGAATTTTGAGAATATTTGGATTTGTTTTGAGTGTCACTCTTCCTGCATTTTATTTGGTAACCGTTGCATTTAATCAGGAAGTATATCCAACGACTCTTTTAATTAATATGGTTAGGGAACGTACTGGAGCACCTTTGCCAGCGGTGCTAGAACTTATTGCTATGCTCATCTTATTCGAAATTTTAAAGGAAACTGGAATACGAATTCCTACCGGAATTGGACAAGCATTGAGTATTGTTGGAGCAATTGTTGTCGGGCAAGCGGCAGTAGCTGCAAAACTTGTAGCTGCTCCAATGCTTATTGTTGTTGCTCTTACAGCAATTTCTGGTTTTTTAGTACCTAAAATGAATGCTTCTATTATTTATGGAAGAACATTGCTGATTTTATTGTCATCTACATTTGGATTATTGGGTTTTTTCATCGGTAGTTCAATGATATTAACGCATCTTTTAAATTTACATTCCTTTGGAATACCTCAAATAATATCTATGGATAATATGAAGTATCAGGAAGTTAAAGATACTTTTATTAGAGGTCCTTGGTGGAAAATGATTAAGCGTCCTTCAAGTTTAACTGAAAATAAAAAAAGACTGAATGGTGATAAAGGTGAATGTAATTAAAAAATTAATTAGCATTATGTTAATCATTGGGATATGCATTCCTCTCAGTGGCTGTTGGAATTATCGGGGATTGAATACACTATCAGTTTTCACAGGGATAGCTATTGATAGAAATGAGGAAAATAACAATTATCAACTAACGATAGAATTTATAGATTTTTCAGAAACGAGCAAGAAAGAACCCAGTAAATCTCAGCTAATTGAGGTAGAAGGAAAAACGATATTTGAAGCAATTCGAAATGCAAAAAGAAAATTAGCAAAAAAATTATATATGGGTGATCTAAAGGTTGTTATTATTAGCAACCAAATTGCAAGAGAAGAGGGAATAAATTCTATTTTAGATTTCTTTACCAGAGATGCGGAAATGCGGGAAACAGTGATACCAGTTCTTTCGCAGGAAAAGACTGCGAAAGAAGTTTTAATGGCAAACGGTGTTGATAATAAAATAGTTTCCGAAGATCTTGAAAGAATTATAAAGAGTGGTTGGAAAACAACAGCCTCAAGTAAAAATGTTAATATTTGCAAAATTTTTAATGTTTTACATGGTAAAGACGAAATCTCGTTAGTTTTACCTGCAGTCCACTGTAAAAACAATAAAGAAAAAAAGATCGTAGAATTAAATGGAACTGCTATTTTTAAAGGAGATAAGCTGAAAGGATACTTATCTCCAGAAGAAACATATACTTATCTTTTGGCTACAAATGAGATAAATAGAGGTATAATCACAGTCCCTTTAAACGATAGTCAAGATAAAATTGTCCTTGAATTAGAGAAAAATAAGACGAAAATGTCATATTCTTATAATGAAAACCGTTTAAAGATTTTTTTGGATATGAGTAGTGTAGTAAAAGTGAGTGAAGTAAATTTTGATATTGACCTTTCAAAGAGAGAGACTATTGAAGAATTTAGATCCGCGGCTAAATTACAGTCTTTGCAAAGGTTAGAGTCACTAATAAACAAAGGAAAAAAGGAATTAAATTGTGACATTTTAGGAGTTGGAACAATGATTCACAAAAATGATCCAGAACTATGGTACAAGTTAAGAGAAGATTGGGATTACTATATTCAAACCATGGAAGTCGAAATAAGACATGATTTTGTCATAACAAATACAGGGCTAACGAAATAAATAGGGATCAGAAGTGATGAAAGAGGTATTGTTATGCAGAGTAAAATAACATCAATGAAAACAGAAATTTATATGCTTGTATTGTTTTTGCTTGGGAGTAATTCTGCTATAGGGATTAGTTGGGGAGTAGGGCAAGACAATTGGATCTCGATAATACTTGCATTAGGATTTGGAAGTATTTTTATTCTTATGTATGCTAGAATTAATAGTTTATTCCCAGAAAAAAATTTATATGATATTACGGAATCGATATTTGGAAAAATAATTGGGAAAATAATTACTGTTTTAATAATAGTGTATGCGATTTATCTTAGCACTATTGTTATTAAACTTATTTCAGAATTTATTAAGATAGTGAACTTAGTAGAAACGCCTGTGATTCCTATTATGATTTTACTTGTTATCGCTGCCGCTTATTTAACCTTTAGTGGAATAAACACTTTAAAAAAGTGGAGTACATTTGTTTTTCCAATATATTTTCTTATATTGATGTATATACTAATCGCGTCTATGTCAGAAATGAAATGTACCAATCTTTTACCAATTTTTGAACATAGCATAATTGACATTGTAAAGGCAAGTTTAAAAATTCTTTCGACTACTTTTGCCGGAACAATTTTATTTTTAACATTTGAAGATTTTATTAGAAGTCGTAAAAATCCTTATATGATTTATTTTTTTGGGGTTTTTATTGCCATGGTAATCTTAATCTCTATATTTTTAATTAGTGCTATGGTTTTAGGTATTCCTATGCTGGAAAGTTCTTATTTCCCAATCTATACTGTAGCGAGATTGATTAGTATTGGCGATTTTCTTTCAAGAACTGAAATGATTATTTTTTTCAATTTTCTATTAGCATGTATCGCTAAAATATCAATTTGTCTATCGGCAGCAGTAAAAGGAGTGAAATGTTTATTTGATAATAGAAATGAGGGATTAATCTTATTCATCCTGAGTATAAGTGTTTTAGTAATAAGTATTTTAGGGTTTAATAGTATAATGGATTTATTAAATTTTTTGGACTCCTATCAAATTTATATTTTGTTCTTTCAGATTCTTATTCCAGCTATGATATGGGTCGGTGCTGAGCTAAAAGTAAGCAAAATAAAAAGAGGATAAATAAGCATATAACGGGTTGGAGGAGTTTGCTTTTTATATTACAAATTAATTGCATCGGACTCAGTGACACTCCTAGTATTTTTAAGAACTTCAGATACTTGAAGTTCTTTTTTATTTTGTAAATATAACTTTTATTATAAAATACTTCTAGTATCATAGGTTTAATATATTCAGCAGATAAAATTAGCGATGAAAAGGAATTGCTGCATTTCTATTGAATTATTTAGTGTTAGACTCGGAAGAAGACGGTTTTGGTCACTATATTCTGCGATTATAAAAGAAAATGAAGTAAGTATTCTACCCCATAAAAAGTGTGGTTTTAGAAAAATTGGTATACGCGAAAAACTTGCTAAGATGAAAAGTACAGGAAAATGGAATGATGTCGTTCTTATGGAACGAAGAAGTACTGTAATTGACATAGAATAAAAATAGAAAAGATATTTTGGAGATCGACGATGAAAAGTTTAGAAGAACAAGTTTTAATTTTTAAAGCTTTATCAGAGCCGTTAAGGATAGAGTTACTTGGAATAATCCAAAGTAAAGAGCGGGTTTGTGTATGTGAATTAACAGAAAAAACAGGGATGAGTCAAAGTAAATTATCATATCACTTAAAAATGTTATTAGATGCAGGTTTAATTTCTATGCATCCAGAAGGAAAATGGAACTTTTATAGTATTTGTATAAGTTCATTTCAGAAAATATTTGTGTGTGACTTCATTTCGGAGCTATTTTCAAATAATTCTTGACATATCAAAAAAAGTTGATATGATAAAATATGAATCTATTCGGTTTATATTTTTTTTTAAACTCATCAAAAAAAGTTGATTTAATAATGCATAAAATGAATTTGATTTGAAAAAATATAAAACGGAACGATTTACTCTGTATATGAATATATTACAATATAGTCATATACAGATTGGAA